>ERZ842401.5311-NODE-5311-length-14379-cov-2.887950_pt1 | contig 14379 bp, 11 predicted proteins | sample MGYA00521270_ERZ842401 | MGnify/ENA primary metagenome ERZ842401 (study PRJEB31892, sample SAMEA3878208) | bioreactor metagenome | biome: Moose rumen | place: Sweden | collected 2011-10 | study: EMG produced TPA metagenomics assembly of the PRJEB12797 data set... | reverse complement strand
AATCCTTTCAAGCAGCAGGCTGATTTAATGGACGATAAACTTCGTTTGCGATTGGTGCAGTTAGCGATAAAAGACTACCCCAAGTTTAAGGCTTGCGATGTGGAGTTCACAATGTCTCGTCCATCATATACATATTATACTTTACAAAAGTTGCGTGAGCTTTATCCTCAATATGAGTTTACCCTCTTGATGGGAGCCGATAATTGGCCTAACCTCAAGAGTTGGTATCACGGTGATGATATTATATCGCAATATCCCATTATTGTCTATCCGCGTCCAGGGTATGAGTTGGATATGGATAACTTTCCTGAGAATGTAAAATTTGTGGATGCGCCCCTGTTACAGGTTTCTTCCACATTTATAAGAAAAGCGTTGGCCGAAGGCAAGGATGTGCGTTTCTTCCTTCATCCCGCCGTTTATTCCGCAATTTGTTCCCATTTTGTTTCTCGGTAGGGAACAGTCCGTTATCAAGAAACTCATCTCAGTAGTTTCTTGAGTCTCCGCAGCACTTTGTAGCCGATCAGCAGTCCGTCGAATACCACCATACCTGTATTTAACAAACCCATGACAGGTGTCGCCTTTTTGGCTGTGGGCTTCAAGGGCTCCAATAAACCTCGCGACAAATTCGTCATCTTCTGTTTTTGCGTGCCTATCCGCTTGCGCAAAGCGGCTTTTTGTTGTGCTATGCGTTCTAATGAAATGTCATTCTGCTGGCTGTTCATCAATCATTTCCTCCATAGGTTGAGGGTCATTGTCTTTTAGAAACAAGTTGGCCAAGAACTTAACCATAGGTGCTACTATCAACTTTTGTCTGTAGCGATAGACCATTGCCATAACGATTAGCAAGAACAAGGTGATGAGTGCAAAACTGTTCATCAGGCCTCCAATATGTGGGGCAAGCACATAGGCTAAGGTGAATGAGAAATAGAATAGAGTCACCATACCCAGTATTATAAGTATTAATACCAAGATAAGTGTTGACAATAAGATGGTTAGCTTCTCTGTCAATTCTAGCTTGGCGTATTCTGTTTGTAGCTCAAGATACTTCTTCGATTCTACAAACAATTGCTGGAGGTCCTCTATGCCTTTTTCAACTCCAAACATGGTTGGTTCTTTTATTCAGCCACCTCGTCCTTAACGTCAGCAATCTCGTCAATCAGGTTCTCCATATCAGCTTTGCTCAGATGGATACCTTTCTTGCGCAAAATCTCTGCAATCTTAGTACGGGTATCTTCACCTTTTTCTGGCGCAAACAACAAACCTACAGCTGTTCCTACAATCGCTCCTGTTAAAAATGCAGCAAATACATTCAGTCCTTTCATGATAATTTCTCCTTAATTTATAAATTAAACCTACTTTTAAGCAAAGATAGTAAACAAAAATGTTTCTATAATCATTTTTCACATATTTTTTTTGAATGCTCAGAGATTTTCTATTAATTTTGCATCGATTTTATCGTATAACACTAAATGCAATTTTAAAATGAAGAAATTATTTGTATTAGGATTGGGTATTTGTGTTGCTTTTGCGTTTGCATCCTGCAAGAGCAGTGAAAGCGCTTACAAGAAGGCCTATGAGAAGGCTAAACAGCAGGAAGTGGCTCAGCCTCAGACCACTCCAGCTACTGCAGAGGTAACTCCAGTAGTGGCAGCTCCAGTACAGACAAACACTCCATCACCAGCATCTGCTCCAGCACAGGGAAGTGCCCGTCAGGAAAGAGTGTCATTGGTGTCAGGAAGTGGATTACTGGACTATAGTGTGGTTTGTGGTAGCTTTGGCGTAAAGACCAATGCTGATAACCTGAAGAAATTCCTTGATGGCGAAGGCTACAGTTCAATTGTCGTGTTTAATGCTGACAACAACATGTACAGGGTGATTGTATCATCTCATACAGATTATGCAGCTGCTCAGCAGGCACGTGATGCTTTCAAGGCAAAGTATGCCAATCGAGCAGATTTCCAAAGCGCATGGCTGTTGTATAGGTTGAACTAATATCCTATATATATAATAAGGTGTAAATATAGGAAAAGTGTTCCTGCTATCACTTTGAGCAAAGAAGAGACATTTTATTCTCTGCGAAGTATTTGTTTTTTTAATAAAAATCAATTATTACTTAATTTTTTTTTAAAAAAACTTTGTGGATTCTAAAATAGTCTCTACATTTGCAGTGTATTTTGCAGATAAATACGTGTTTTAGTGTGTTTTTTGGATATACTGACATAAATAAGAAATTGAGAATCAGCGGCAAAATTGCTACATTGCTAATGCTTTTCATCTTGGTTTTCCCCATGAAAGGATGGTCTCAATCTGGTGATGCAGCTGTTGAAGAACTTATTAAGATGGGTTTTGAAAATGTCAGTTGTACTGATACAGATGATGAACGCGTTTATGTTGTGCAGAATATAGCCTATCGTCTCCATGGAGTCGGTATGGCAAAAGCAGTTGATGTTATTCAGTCTTTAGGGATGCCGAGTGACAAAAACTGCAGAATTGTTGTGTTAGATAATAATGTACCCCAATACTCTATTTTTCATGAAAAGGGGGTTGAGGTAAATGATACAATTGCTTTAGAGGGCATTCGTGCAGGATGGGAAACTTCTTATTTGTTGGGAGATTCCTGGAAGGTGGCGAGTAAAACAAAAAAGCAAAATAGTTCTTTGTTCAAGGTTGATTTGGTGGTGTATCCGGAATTTTATTTCCAGAATATGTTGCTGAATAAGATTTACACTTCTTCCTATAGTTTAGACCCTACCATAGAAGTCTCTCTTTGGAAAGGTATGAAGTTTACAGGACAAGTGGTAATTCCTTTGCATCGGGGAGGTCGCTATGGAGAAATTTATGGTAAGACTCGTTTAGGGTATTTGACTGTTTCACAGTCTTTCCGTGTGCAGAATCTTTTCGTGACAGCATTTGCTGGAAATTTGGGCTCTTTCCATTGGGGACTTGGAACCAATATGAAATATGTATTCAAGGATCCGCGGTTCTCAATAGAAGGTCATGCGATGTATGTAGGCGTTTCTACACTTGGCGGTTGGAAATGGGAGCGTGGTGAACTGGATACATGGCTTTATAAACTGAGTGGCTTGTTTTATTGGCCAAAGTACAATACCCAGTTTGAATTGCGTCTGGAAAAATATGTACGTCATGATACAGGTCTCTATTTCCAGTTTGCAAGGCATATGAGAAAAGCGTCTATTGGATTCTATGCGCGCAAGACAATAGATTATAACCATCGTTATAAAATCGCAAACAGTGGTTATGATGGAGGCTTTTTCTTTACAATAGCGTTGCCACCCTATGGGAAATATAAGCGAACAAAGCATATACCAAGAATAACTCCGGCAGAGACTTTTGGTATAACCTATTATGCCGGGAATGAAAAATCATTTACCATATTCGTTATGGGCTGCTTCGCGCATAACATTTTTACGAGCCGCAGACATCGGGCCAGTCCTCAACCGCGCGTATCTGTTCGGCATAAGTCGCCCAGTTGCTTGCCACCTTGAACGTTGCCTCAAGGCTCTTTGGCACGTACACATAGGCGTTGCCGTTCGCGATCCTCGTGCCGGAAAATGTCGATGACGTTATTGTCGGCACGCTCGCCACTCCCCTTAGTATCAGGGCTTCCAGCTTGCTCGTGGTCTGGAGGAACGCGCTTGACATTGACGTGACCGCGCCCCCGATATCCAGCTTCTTAAGGTTCGAGCACGCCTGGAAGGAATTGCCCCCGATGCTCGCCGCCCTCGGCAGCACGACTTCCTCAAGGGAAGTGCAGTACTGAAAAGTGTTCGTGGGAACCGACGCAAGCATCGGAACGCTCACCTCCGTCATTGCCGAGCAGTACGCGAAAACTCCCGTGGTCGCGCTAAAGCCCGTGTCCGTAGGCGCGCTCCCCGTCCACTGCGGGAGGGAAGCCGTCCGAAGCTGCGTGTTCCTTGCGCTGCTTGTCCCGGCAAAAGCGCCGCGCCCGATGGCTGTAAGGCTCGAAAGCACCAGGTTCTGCGGCAGGATGCCGAGGTTCCCCTGGAACGCGTTGATCCCGATGGTCTCGATACTCCCCCAGTCAAGGGTGAGCGTCGCGATCGACGATCCCGCGAAGGCAAGCGCGCCTATGTTCTTTACCGCGGGAAGGCTAACCGTATCGAGGTTCGTTGCCCCGTAAAACGCTCCCGCCTTGACCTTGGTCACGACATCATCGACAAATGTCCTGCCCAGAGCGGAAAAGTTATGCGTCAGAAGGCACCGCATGATCTGCGCATCCGTATAAACTGTTATTGAATTTGCCATAATATCCTCCTTATCCTGCGTAGTTGGCGATGTCCGGATTGTCCTCTATCGCCTCGATCACGTCGGAGAAAGCGCCCCAGTTTGAATCCGCCTTGTAGCTTGCCATCATGCCGCTCGGAACGAGTATCTTTCCCGTCCCCTTCGCGATAGGAGAGCTTGCGTTAAAGATCGCGCTGTTCACTGGCGTTACCACCGTTGTGGCATTTCTGAGGATCAGGGTCTTCAGTTTTGAAAAGTGCGTGATCGTTAAGTTCTGCCCCAGCGTTGCCGTCACGCCGGCATCTATCAGCTCAAGGTTCGTGCAGACGGAGAACATGCTCGCCATCGAGGATGTGTTCTTCGGCAGGCGCACCTCTTTTAACGCCGTCATGTTGGCCACGAGAGGCGAGGAATTCAGGAGCGTAAGCTCCGGCAGGTACAGCGCCTCCAAAGCCCCGTTGTTCGTGAACGCATTGCCATTTGTGGCAAGCACCGCCGGGAGCGATACCTCAGAAAGCGAGGAAGCCGCCCTGAATCCCGACTCGGACACGGCGGTAAGCGACGGCATCGAGATCGACACAAGGTTTGAAAGCCCTGCGAAGGCGTAATCCCCGATGGTAGTGATGCCGTCCGTGTCCACGTAACTGGTAAGCGTGTCCGTCAGGTACTGCCTGAAATAGGTTCCCACGAACTGGTACTGCGCGTAGCAGTCCAGATCCGCCGTGACGTTCTCCGGCAGCGGAGACCACTGCGTGAACACATAATCGCCCGCATTCCCGACCCCGTTGTAGACAGGGGTCTCATCATATTCTATGGATGAGCCGTATGCCACGTTCTCATAGGTGTCGAGCAGCACCGTGCCGTTGTAGAAGCGCACCGTGAAGGTCTTCTCCACAAGGCTGTATACGGCATAGGCTGTCTTATCCACTACCACGCTGTTAAAGATGCCGCTTTCCACCGGGCCGCCCTGCGTGCCGCTCCATCCGAGGAAGGTGTAATAATATCTTCCATCTTCCTTGGTCGTAAGCACGGGTGTCTCCTCTGGCGCCGCCCCGTCATATATTGTCTCCGTTCCAAGGATCGTGCCGTCATTATCACGGTATGTGATGGTCGCCGTCACATGATCGTAGGTTATGGTGACGTCCGGGTATCTCTCATTCGCATGGGCTATCACATCCCCGGTGATATTTGGCACATGGATCGAGCCATAGACCTGCGCCGAGTCCGTGTTGTCGCCGTTCTGGTCCAAGCCCCTCATGTCATCGAGGATATCGAACATGTCTTCAATGTCCCCCGCCTCCTCCATCTGCCAGGAAAAGCCGAAGATGCGTACCCTGGCTCCCGCCTGAAGCGACTCGATCATGGTCTTCGTGTCCACGGTATTTCCCACGTTCTCAAGCCACAGGGTTGTGATGCCCGAAAGCGACGGGCAGGTAAAATCAGATAATGACGGCTGGTTTCGGATTGTAAGTGCGGTTATCGTGCCCGGAAGGTGCAGCACCCGCAGGCTTCCGCCGTTGGGGAGCGACACGCCAGTGATGGCGGTCCCGTCAAAGTATGCCTCCTCTATCCCGGTGCAGCCCGATAAGTCCACCGTCTTCTGGTCCCCCGTGCCGAGTCCCGTGCAGTTTCTCACATCGAGGATCCTTAGGAGCTTGTTGCTTCCAAGGTAGAGCGTCTGGAGGTTGCCGTTCGTGTACGATGCTGAGGAATCGCCCAGCTTTAACCTCTGAAGCTTCGTGCCGTAGACAAATTCCGCATAGCCGACCTTGAGCCCCGACAGGTCTCCCACGTCCGCAAGCTGTGACGCCGAGTAGATGTAGATCTCCGTATCGTTCACGTTATCGAGCGGGCATACCATCTCGTAAGAGTGGTTCCTCTGCCCCCTGGTCTGCACGAGGTATGAGCCGTATTTCACGGTCGCGTACACGTCCGCGTAAGGAGTGACCGTGATATTGGCTTTGGCGTAGCCGCGCAGGGTAATGACATCGGTCAAGGAATCGCCCGCGTTGTACTTGGAATCCATGTACTTGAAGCGGTTATAGAGCCACCACTTCCTCTGCTCCGCCTTCGACCCCTGCAGCATGGCAAGGTAGGCGGCAGAGCCTTTCTCCTCCAGGGGAGCCAGGTACTTAAACCATGCGTCCTCGTTAAAGATCGCCTCCGGCCATTTCTCCTGGTGTTCCTCGAAAGCCTGCTCAACCTTCGCATAGGATAAAGCCCCCGTAGAGCGGAGGTTCTGGTACATGGCCTTAAGTTCCGCACCAAACATCTCACGAAGGTTCTTCCAGAGGACGGACTGCTGGCCGTTGAACACGTCAGCGCCGCCCTCGGTGGTATCGATATCCTCCAGGTTGTAGCCAAAGGCCAGGGTGCCCTCGTTCGTTATCCCGATCGCCGTATCAAAGTCATATGGCAGGAAGACTATTTTTTTCTTCATCGATCTGCTCATTCATTTCCCCCTTCCTCTCAGCCATAAAACAGAAACCGTCCGGGGAAGTCCTGCATCCCTCTCCCCATTTCATGCACATCTCGTGCGCCACGATAAGTGGGATGCCGCCAACCGCCGCCCAGACATCCGTTTCAAAATGCCTGCACTCCTTACATCTTATGATCTTTTCTTTCATCATCCCTCTCCTCCTCCGTGCATGGACTCTGCATCGGTGACGGTTATCGTTACCGTAGTGCTCGCCAGCCTGTCGCTGTCAAGTGTAAATGTTACAGGCGTCACGGCCGCTTCCTCTGCCTTGATGTAGAGCACGAACGACCCCGCGGAGCAGCCGGTAGCCTCCGCATCCGCCACATCCTGCGCCGTCAGGCCGTAGCCGCTATATTTCACATCCGTTATGGGCGTGATGCCCGTTCCTATCTCAAGCGCCAGCCACTTCCCGGATCCCTGGCTCGAATCGCTTGACGCAAAAGATACCAAGTCGTCAAGGCATACTAGGATGTCAGCCGTAGTGCCGCTCATCGTGATGGACTGGATCTCATTGTTGTTCGCAACACCATCCGCCTCCGTAGGCGTGGGAGCCGCCGAGACCGTGACGTTAAAGGAAAGCGAGGTTCCGATGAATGATGGGAACATGTTCTTCGCCCTTGAGTCCACCATCAAAAAAAGCTCCGTGAAAAGGTAATAAAAAAGGGCCGAATCAAGCTCCACGTAGTCTGATAGCTCCGCTTTAAACTTCGCCTTCCTGTATGCCGCGGAATCCGTTGTGTATGTCGTTCCGTCATAGGTAGCGCTCTCTAAAAGCGCCTCATCCGTTGCCTGCGTGGGATCCGTACTCTTCACCCATGTCGCGAACTCCTGCAGCTGTGCGGGATCCTCATAGGCAGGATCCGTGTCCGGGTACCTTGCTTCAAAATCCGCAAGCCATGCCGGGACCACGTTGCTGTCCTCATCAATAATGGTAGATGTGTAGTCATCGCTCTTCCAAAGTACACGGTCAGATGTATTGTTCCTTACCTCCCACGATTCATCGCCCTCAGAAAAGCCAAAGACCTCCTCCGTGGACTTGTCGTTATTGAAGTTATATTTCCCCAGAAACGAGGTGCTTCCCGTTGAGGTGTCGCTCCAGAAGATGACCATGGGAAAGCCGTCGATGCCCTGCCTTACCCTCTCATCCAAAGCCTGCGTGGGCGTGCTGTACGGGCAGGCATCGTTATAAAGGATCGCAAGCTCCACGTTGTTCGCTCCCTCGCTTGACGCCACGTCTGCCTTGAAGCAGAAGGTGGAAGTCGGTATGGACGTACTCCTCAGCTGATAGGTGTTTTCCGCATTCCCACTGGCGTTTACTATCCCGTTTCTGTACTTGATCTTGTAGTTCTTCCTCTCATAGTACTGTGAGGATGTTCCCTGCACGTCAAGCTGCGCCCCCGTAAAGGTAAAGGACTTTGACGGATTAAGGGGATCCGTATAGCTTCCTGAAACCGTCTTCTTGTCTCCCTTGTACTGTGGTAGCTCTGCGCACTCGATGATCATATAGGGCAGGTCATTCGGGAGCATGGAGATCACCACGTTCCCATAGGCGTCGCGCACGTTGTTCCTCTCGTATCTTTCAAGCATCAGTGCGCCGTCCTGCGTGTCCGCGATCCAGTTCTCCTCCATCTGCTGCGCCGACAGGTCATTGTCATAGATGCGGATGCAGTAGACGTCCATGGTGCAATAACTGCTCCCGATGGTTATATCTGCAGGGATCACCTGCGAGAAGTCATCCCCGTCCGGGTACTGGACCACTCCGCTCATGACCCCGTTGATATAGCAGTAGATCCTCCTGAAGCCCGATCTCTTTTCAATTACAAAGCCCACACGGACATGCTCCTCTTCCTTGAAGGACATGGATATGCTGCTCTGCTCGGATGAAAGGATGCAGCTCTGCGCCGTCATGGAAATGCCCCTGCCCTGGTTTACGCAGGATAGGATCACGGCGTCATAATCCAGCACGTCCCTTGCAGCAAACTCTATCTCTATGGTCTTGCCCGTTGTCCTGAAATCCTGCGCGAAGGGCTTATAGGGAATGGCAAGCCTTGCGCTGCCCGAAACACGGAGAGCCGTTATGCCGTCGGAGTCAAGCATCCAGCCGTCTGATTTAAAGTTGAAATTACTGAATGTACAGGATATCTCGTCCTGTCCAGTGCCATAAGTCCATGCGCCTGGAACCGCCTCGTTGTTGGAGCGTCCGGCTGATGAAAGATACAGCGCAAGATTCTCGGTTTCTGCATGGCAGTCGATGTCCGCGGGCGTTATCGTGAGGGCTATGGTCTTTGATACAGCGCCGGTCCTTATTGCGATGCTCTTTGCCCCCGCATTGTCAAAGCGGTAGGAAAAGACCTGCCGGCTCCTGTCAACGCTGACAGAACTTACCACGCTGCCGTTTACCTCTATGGTCACATCGCTCATCTGGGAAGACGGCGTATATACGGTATAGGGAATGTTCACGGTCGAAAACTGCATCACGCTCGCCGCATTATAGCTTGAAGCAATCACGGGAGTGCTCTCCGATATCCTCGCCCATATGGCCTCATAGTAAAGCTCATTGGAGCGGACGGTGTTTCCGTTTATCGTCGCCTCAAGGTAGACCCTTAAGGAGTGCGCGCCGTGGGCCTGCTGCTCCACGATATAGGACTGCTGTCTGCCCGATACGGATGTCGTCACGCTCTCCTGCTCTGTTCCATCTATGAAAAAATGCACGGTCTTTGAGACCGCCCCGTATGGCGTATAGGGAAATACCAGAACGCCCGACTGCACAGTGGAATCATCAAAAGAGCTTGAAAGCGTAAGCTCCACCACGGTTATCGTGAAGTTCTTTACCCTGCTGTTGCCATAGGAGTCCGTAACCATGAGCTGTACGGTGTTGCTTCCTGCCGATATGTAGCTTCCCACGTTGACCGTCACGGCTCCCTGCGGTATGTCGATGACCGCCTTTGAAACGCCGTTTACCTTTACGGTAAGGGAACCCGCGCCCGTGGGCATTTCATCCTCTATGGACGACCATGAGATGGAAAGCACGCAGTCTCCCCCTGCGGCAACGGTCCTGCTCACAAATCCGGAGGTGTTCTCGAGGGTTATGACGGCGGTATTCGTGGGAGCGCTCCCCCCGCCGCCGGATCCACCTCCTCCGAAGCCTGAGAAGGGACCCGCAACGACCTCGCCGTTTGAGGTAAGGTAGAGCGCGTCATTTTCCACATATGCCCCGTCAACCTTTCCCGAAAGAAGGAGCTCAAGGCTTGCGTAGTCCTGACGTAAAGACGCAACGGTCTCCTCGACCCCTGCCACCTCGTTCACGGCATTTCCCGCCTGCTGTAAGGCCTGCGCCGCTATGGAATCCGCGCTTGTCCGGATATCCTCCACTTCCTGCGCCTTGGCGTTTATCGTTGCCATTGCGGCATACCTGGCATCATTTATCTCGGTGACCTTACCGCTCCCTGCCGTGTTCACATCGGATATGGCGGAATTTTTCGCACTCGTGATGGCGGTCTCTGCATCGGACACCACACCCTCGGCATATTCCTCAATGTCATCCCCTGCGGCTTCTACCCTTGCCACCTGCATATCTCCCTCTGCCTGGATGGTTGATACTGCTGATGAGGTTGCGGAATTTACGGTAGAGTTGAAGCCGTTTACTGCGGACTCTGCCGCATTTTTTGCAGATACCGCAGCATCCTTTGCATCCGAAGCATCTGACGCATGGGTCTCAGCGTTCCTTGCAGCTGCCTCTGACCTTGCGGTAAGGCTCGCCATGTTTGCCTGTGTCGTCTGGGACACTTCCAGTGCCTCTATCACGGAATCCGCATCGGCGAGGATCTCCTGTATCTCCATGATCTCCGACTTGGATTTTAATGTGTCATAGTCAAGGGCAGCCCTCTCCACGTCAAGGTAGAAATTTGCCGAGGGAAGCTCATATTCCGCACTCCCGGTCGCTGCGATGAGCACCAGCTCGAAGGTGTTCTTCCCGGCTATGGCGGTCATCTGTTTTGTGACCTGCACGGACACGGTAGGCACATCGTCTATGACGGAAAAAGTGGCTGCCGCCGATATGCCGTTCCCGTCAAGCTTCGTGCCCCTGATCTCTGCGGTCACGTTCTCCGATGGAATGTCAAGGACGCCTGAGCTCGCATAAAGGCGGAAGGTCAGCGTCACATCGGAATCATATTGTGAAAGGTGTACCGACAGCGGTATGCCGCCCGGCACCATGTCAAGCTCGAATGTACGGTTTAACATCTGTCTGCTCCTCCGTGGTTATTATTTTCTGAAAATAAAATGTATTTTCTTGGGTTCGGATCTCCTGTCGAAATGATCTGCAGCAGGGCATTATGGCAATGCCGTGGACTCTCGTGAATTTCATGCGCTTTCATGCACGATGACACTTACCGGCAGGGTTGTCATCATGTCATATTCAAGGTAGGTGCTCCTTGTAACCTGCGTGCCCGTATCGAGGATGGAGAGCGTCATGTTAAAGCTTCCCGCATAACCCGCCAGCTTTTTCACGTTTGCGCTGTACATGGTCACGGCTATCCTGTGGTTTTCCCATCCCGTGAAGCCTGTCACAAAAAAATCCGTCCCGTCCGGGAGCTTTGCCAGAAACACAGCCCTCTTGTATGCCGCATCGGAAAGCCCCTCATCGTTTACGATGAGAAAATCGATCACCATTGAGGAATCCCTCTTCTTAAGGTGAAGTTCCGGGACGATCCCGCCTGGGGATGCGTCAAGGTATACGGTATGCTGCATCATGCTGTTTGCTGCCATGGCACTCTCCTTTCCGGGCTTTTCTTTTGCGGCTCAGTGGACCGCATATCCTGATCTGGCTCATTCTCTCACGGCTCCTACTCTGTGGGTTCATTTTCTTCCGGCTCATCCTCTCCCTGTCCAGCTGTCTCCTCCTAGTTCTGTACTGGATAGATGACCCCATTCACTATCCTTACCTGCACGTAGCTTGTCACGCTTCCGTCCACGATGGTGGTGGGGATGTATGCCGCAGGGATATTTGCTCCTCCTGTCACCGCCTGGTCCGTGCTTATATGGAGCTTTCCGTCAGTGCCTATATAAAAGCCCTCATCATCGAGCTTTTCCACAATAGCTTCCTGATCGAGGGTTCCGTCATATGTGCTTATCGCAGAGCTTATCGCGCCTGCCGTGGACTGTGCCTGTGATGCAAGGTGCTCTGCTATGGTGCTTCCACCTATGGTCGCACTGCTTGCGAGAGAAACCGTCCCTGTCGATAGGTTCCATGAATTCGAAGAGTCCGATATCGTGCCATATAGCCTTCCCGCATTCACCTTTCCATCCGTGTTTATGATGGTATTCCAGGTGCCGTTTGCATGGCCTCCGCCCGTAAAGCAAAGCCCCGCCTCATTAAACCGCAGTACCTTGTTTGCCGCCGCAAGGACCGGAGAGTCCATGAGGACTAAAAGCTCATCCCCCTGATCATTGGCATCAAGTGTCATGAAGACATAGCCGCCGTTTTCTCCCGTAAGCCCCTCGCAGGTATCCTCCACCTCATAGACCCTCGTATCGACTACCGCGAGGGAATTGAAAAGGGCGGACACGGATGTCTTTGTGGCGTATTCCGTGCTTGCCTGAGTCGCAGACTGCGCCACGGCCTTTTCCACGGCTTTTTCCTGCGAATCCTCCAAAGTGGAAGAAAGCCTCGACTGCACCGCCCCTATGGTGATGGAATCATAGCGGTCAAGGAGCACGTTCCATACGGTCTTTACAACCTTTGCCCTGGTAGAGACATTGAGCGCAGGGAAGACGACCGTCACAGTATCGCAGAGGTTTATATGCTCGATCTTTGTAAGATCCGCATACTCCTGCGTCTGGTGGAGCGCCACAAAGGATGCGTCAAGGCTCACATTGGGAGAGCCAACGTCATTGTTCTCTATATAGCTCTGGGCTGCCGAGCGCAGCTGCGTAACTGTGGGCGTTCCCTGGAAGTTTGAGGACAGGTCAACTACCTTCGTCCTCTGGTAGGGGTAGTTCGCCGCAGAGCTTGTATGGAGCACCTTTTCCGGCAGGGTCACCACCACGTCACTGCCTGAGTCATCCTGCCCCTTGTAATAAGGGCATATCCCGGTATAGGTATTCTGCACGTTCTCTTCCTGCTTTAGGTCCGTCAGGTTCTTGCCGTAGCGGATGGTGACACCGTTGTCCGCTCCCCTCTCCCTGTGGAGGATCACGTTAAATTTGTCAAATTCCCACTCGCCGCCATAGATGTCTATTATGGAGCCCTCCTGCCCGAAAAGAAGGGCGCGCAGGTTGTCAGGCTCAGTCACCTTGAAGGTATTGGCCACGCCCGTGCCGAAGTTTCCCTCCTTCGTGAAGGTGAAGGGGTTCACTTCAGCCGCATAGCTCGAAAAGCAGGAAAATGCCGCATTCAGCCCCGATGCCGTAAATGGCATGATGGGGATGTGGCTCATGCGGTAGCTGATATGCTCCGCATCAATCTCTACGACCCCGGATAAGGGCTTTGTTATCCTGTAAATGGAAAAAGGCTGCATCCCCTTATTATCCGCTGGGGTTGCGGCTATGATCCGGCTGTACCTGATCTCCTCTATGAGCTGCCCGTCTATGGGGTACTCCATGTGGAGCTCGTACTGGCCGTTCCTCTCCTCCGTCACCGTGCAGGATATGGCATCCGGGAGCCTGCCTATTCCGTTTGTCGTAAAATCAGTGGTCCCCTGCTCAAATAAGATGGGTTTCATAAAACCTCCTCACACCGTCCACCAGTTGGGCGTCACATGCACCGAGTCGGAGAAAAGCCCGGAGCAGTATATCCTGTTCCTTCCCGGCTTTATCTCAAAAAACTCCCCGTCGCTTAAGGTAAACAGGCTGTTCTTGTTTACCCTCGTCTCCTTAAGGTAGATGTCCTGCCTTGCGCAGTCGATGATGAACTCGTTCACCGTCCCGGGGTCCTGAACTGAAATGGTCCTTCCGTTTATCGTTATGCTGCCGCCCTCCCGGCTGCTCCCGAAGGAAAAGCGGATGACCGGGTACGCCGTATATGGTGTGGGGTTATAGATGATCCCGCCATTTCCCACGGTAAGCTCCACCTCCCCGGTCTTTAAGAAAAGCTGCGGCTTGCAGTTGAACTTGATGTCCACCTCGCCCACAATGCCCCTTTTCTTCACGTCCGGATCAAGGGCGGACTCAAAGACAGCCTGACGGAAATACTCCGGATGGTAGCTGTCCTCAAGCCTGTGGTAGCCGGGGGAAGAAAGCAATGCGGCATTGAAGGCATCGAAGTTCATCTTCAGATCCTTTACAATGCCGCAGTGATAGGTGATGTCAAGGTTCTGGTAGCGGTTCCCGAGCTGGATAAGGTCGCCGTTCCTGCCGGGCACCTGGATGCGCGTCACATCCGGCTGCGGGCGGGTCCAGGTATCCTCCCCGGAAATAGTCAGACCGTAGTCCCGGCTGTTCATGCCGTTATAGATAAATTCATGCCTCATGTCCCGATCGCCACCTTCCTTCTCATCACGTTGTTATTTATGCGGTATTCGATCTCATCCGCCAGCGCGCGGACATCCTGGTTCTCTTTCTGGTAGACGTTGATGTTCACGCCTCCATAGTTGATGGTGGTCTGGTTTGCCATACTCGCCACAGCGTTCCAGATC
>ERZ842401.5310-NODE-5310-length-14380-cov-53.218639_pt1 | contig 14380 bp, 10 predicted proteins | sample MGYA00521270_ERZ842401 | MGnify/ENA primary metagenome ERZ842401 (study PRJEB31892, sample SAMEA3878208) | bioreactor metagenome | biome: Moose rumen | place: Sweden | collected 2011-10 | study: EMG produced TPA metagenomics assembly of the PRJEB12797 data set... | reverse complement strand
GCATGTGTTAAGCCTGTAGCTAGCGTTCATCCTGAGCCAGGATCAAACTCTTCATGTTATAATCTTTCTTTATTTCTCTGTCTCAGAACGCTCATCCGGTAGTATCAATTTGAAGATTGACGGCTTGTTTCTTGAATTACCCAAGTACCATGGATACATCTGCACCACAGTACTCGCTTCTTGTACTACTTCTTCTCTGTCTATGTAAATCTTTCAAAGAACTCTTATCTTGTGCCCTCGGTTTCTCCGAAAGCGGGTGCAAAGGTAAGAAGATTTTTTCAACCAACAAAACTTTTCTCGAAGTTTTTTACGATTTTGCTCAAAAAAAAGTTGGGTCTTGACCAAAATCAAGACCCAAAAAGCATTTACACCTTATTATATATTACTCGTTGTCTGGAGCCTGACCAATCAAATCCATAAACTCATCCAGCTTTGGAGTGATAATAATCTGCGTACGGCGATTGCGTTGCTTGCCCACCTCGGTCGTGTTCGGCTGAAGAGGATTATACTCACCACGGCCGCCTGCAGTCAGGCGCTTAGGATCCACGCCATAGTCGTTCTGCAAAGCCTGAACGACTGACGAAGCACGGAGACAAGAAAGGTCCCAGTTGTTACGAATGTTTTCGCGCTTAATAGGCACATTATCCGTATTACCTTCTATCAGCACATCGTAATCCTTATAGTCTTTGATGATCTTTGCAATTTTCGAAAGCGTCTCAGCTGCGCGGTCATTAATCTCGTATGAACCGCTCTTATAAAGCATGTTATCTGCCAACGAAATATAGACAACACCCTTCAGCACCTGTACATCAACCTCCTTCAACTCCTCCTTAGAGAGCGAACGGGTCAAGTTGTTAGTAAGCACCATGTTCAGAGAGTCGCTTTTCGACTTTACCTCTACCAGATGCCGAATGTACTGGTTAGACTCATTAATCTGGTCAACAAGTTTCTCGATAGAGACGTTGTTCTGACTTGCGTTAGTCAAACTTTTGTCCAACGAGGCCTGCAACTTGGCATTAGTCCTACGAAGCTCTGCTATCTGTTCCTCGAGACTGGAAACACGCGTATTCGATGCAGCCAACTGCTCTTTAGTATCCTGATAGTTTGTCTGCAGAGCCTTATTCTCCTCCTGGCAGGCCACGAGGTCCTTCTTAGACGCACAACTGGTCATCAGCAAAACTGCTGCCAGTGAAATCATGAAAACACATTTCTTCATATCTGCATAAATTTAAATTAATAATAATTGTGAGTGCAAAGTTAGTCATTAGACGCATTATTTCATCGAAAGTTGCTTTGATTTAGATATTTTTAAGTAACTTTGACTTAGTCGAAGGTACTCGGTGCTCGGAAAAATCCAAATAAATTTGGCTTTTCGCTCACTTATTCGTACCTTTGCACACAAATTAAAAATCAATAAGGTACAAAAGGATATGATTCTCTTTTTTAAGACTCCGCAAAAAAGCGTAATTGCCACAGAGGTAAATCATACGCTGAACGAACAAGAAGTGAAGGAACTGTGCTGGCTCTATGGTGAGGCCGAACTGTTGAAAGACGAAACGCTGACCGGTTATTATGTCGGTCCGCGCCGCGAGATGGTAACACCCTGGTCAACAAATGCAGTTGAGATTACCCAAAACATGGGACTAAACGGTATTCTGCGTATTGAGGAATATTGGGCTGTTGCATCAGAAGATGCCGAGCACGACCCCATGCTGCAGCGTATGTACAACGGGCTTAATCAGGACATCTTTACTATTAACATCCAGCCCGAGCCCATCAAGTACGTGGACAACCTGGAAGAGTACAACGAGCAGGAAGGTCTGGCACTAAGTCCTGAAGAGATTGAATACTTGCACAAGATTGAAAAGGAGAACGGCCGTCCCCTGACCGACTCGGAAATTTTCGGCTTTGCCCAGATTAACTCAGAGCACTGCCGCCACAAGATTTTCGGTGGAACATTTATTATCGACGGGCAGGAGATGGAGTCGAGCCTTTTTGCCATGATCAAGAAGACGACTCAAGAGAATCCGAATAAAATTCTGTCTGCTTACAAGGACAATGTAGCCTTTGCCCAAGGTCCCGTGGTGGAGCAGTTTGCCCCCGCCGACCAGTCGACAAGCGACTATTTCCGTGTAAAAGACATTGAGAGCGTCATCTCGTTGAAGGCCGAGACCCACAACTTCCCCACGACGGTAGAGCCCTTCAACGGAGCTGCCACCGGAACGGGCGGTGAGATTCGCGACCGCATGGGTGGTGGTGTCGGCTCATGGCCGATTGCCGGCACGGCAGTATACATGACCGCCTATCCAAGAATCGAAGATGATGAGCGAGACTGGGAGGACATCATGCCTGCCCGCAAGTGGCTGTACCAGACCCCGGAGCAGATTCTTATCAAGGCGTCGAACGGAGCCTCCGACTTCGGCAACAAGTTCGGTCAGCCGCTAATCTGCGGTTCAGTGCTGACTTTCGAGCACCAAGAGGACCAAGAGAAGTACGCCTACGACAAAGTCATCATGCTTGCCGGTGGTGTCGGCTACGGCACGAAGCGCGACTGCTTAAAGAAGGAGCCGCAGAAAGGCAACAAGGTCGTAGTCGTGGGCGGTGACAACTACCGTATCGGTCTGGGAGGCGGTTCGGTGTCGTCAGTCGACACAGGCCGTTACTCCAACGGCATTGAACTGAACGCCATCCAGCGTGCCAACCCCGAGATGCAGAAACGTGCCTACAACCTGGTACGTGCATTGTGTGAGGAGGACAACAATCCCGTCGTCTCGATTCACGACCATGGCTCAGCCGGCCACCTGAACTGCCTGAGCGAACTGGTGGAAGAGTGCGGCGGCGAAATCGACATGACGAAGCTGCCCATCGGAGACAAGACGCTGTCGAGCAAGGAGATTATCGCCAACGAGAGTCAGGAGCGCATGGGTCTGCTGATTGACGAGAAACATATTGAACACGTGCAGAAGATTGCCGAACGCGAGCGCGCCCCGATGTATGTGGTCGGCGAGACCACCGGCGACGCCCACTTCTCGTTCAAGCAAGGTGACGGTGTCAAGCCCTTCGACCTCGACGTTGCCCAGATGTTCGGACACTCTCCGAAGACCATCATGCGCGACAATACCGTGGAGCGCAAATACGAGAACGTCACCTATTCGCAGGACAAGATACAAGAGTACCTGAAGCGGGTACTGCAACTGGAGTCCGTGGCCTGCAAAGACTGGCTGACCAACAAGGTGGACCGCTCGGTGACGGGCAAGATTGCCCGCCAGCAGTGCCAGGGAGAGATACAGTTGCCGCTCAGCGACTGCGGCGTGGTGGCCCTCGACTACCGCGGCCGTAAGGGCATTGCAACAGCCATCGGTCATGCACCGCAGGCCGGCCTGGCATCGCCGGAAGCCGGTTCCGTGCTGTCAGTGGCCGAAGCCCTGACCAACATCGTGTGGGCTCCGCTGGCCGACGGCATGGACTCGCTGTCGCTCAGCGCCAACTGGATGTGGCCCTGCCGCTCGCAGGAAGGTGAAGACGCCCGTCTGTATGCCGGTGTCAAGGCCTTGAGCGACTTCTGCTGCGACCTGCACATCAACGTGCCGACGGGTAAGGACTCGCTGAGTCTGACCCAGCAGTATCCCAACGGTGAGAAGATTATCTCCCCGGGCACCGTTATTGTGAGTGCCGGCGGCGAGGTCAGCGACATCCGTCAGGTGGTGAGTCCCGTCGTCCGCAACGACAAGCACGCTTCGCTGTATCATATCGACTTCTCGTTCGACGAGCAGCGCCTGGGCGGTTCCGCCTTCGCGCAGAGCCTGGGCAAGGTAGGCAGTGACGTGCCTACCGTGAAGAATGCCGAATACTTTGCCGACGCCTTCATGGCCGTTCAGGAACTCATCAAGAAAGGCTGGGTAATGGCCGGCCACGACATTTCGGCAGGCGGTCTGATTACGACCCTTTTAGAGATGACGTTTGCCAACACGAAGGGCGGCATGCACATCAACCTGCACGACCTTTGCGCCGACGGCGACGTGGTGAAGACGCTGTTTGCCGAGAACCCAGGCGTTGTCATCCAGGTGAGCGACGACCACAAGCAGGACTTCAAGGACTTCATGGAAGAAGCCGGCGTGGGCTTTGCCAAGATCGGCTATACCGTGGACGACTGCCGCAGCATTGTGGTGAAGGCCGACGACAAGGAGTACACCTTCGACATCGACTCGCTGCGCGACACGTGGTACAAGACCAGCTACCTGCTGGACCGCAAGCAGAGCTTCAACGGCAAGGCCAAGGAGCGCTTTGAGAACTACAAGCAGCAGCCATTGGAGATGAAGTTCAACCGCGACTTCACGGGAATGCTGAAGCAATACGGCCTCAACCCGCGCCGTTCCGTTGATTGCTGTGGTACAGCAATAGACAAGACGCCCAAGGCCGCCATCATCCGCGAGAAGGGTACTAACGGCGAGCGCGAAATGGCCTACTCGCTGTATCTTGCCGGCTTCGACGTGAAGGATGTCATGATGACCGACCTGATTACCGGTCGCGAGACGCTGGAGGACATCAACATGATTGTGTTCTGCGGCGGATTCTCCAACAGCGACGTGCTGGGCTCTGCAAAGGGCTGGGCCGGTGCCTTCCTGTTCAATCCGAAGGCCAAGGAGGCGCTCGACAAGTTCTATGCCCGTAAGGACACCCTGTCATTAGGCATCTGCAACGGTTGCCAGCTGATGGTGGAGCTCGGTCTCACTGGTGCCAAGGGCGTAAAGATGCTGCACAACGACTCGCACAAGTTCGAGAGCGAGTTCATCACGCTGGAGATTCCCCAGAACAACAGCGTGATGTTCGGCTCGCTGAGCGGCAACAAGCTCGGCCTGTGGGTAGCCCACGGAGAGGGCAAATTCTCACTGCAGGAAGCAGAGAGCACGTATAACGTCATTGCAAAGTACAACCACCACGGCTATCCCGCCAACCCCAACGGCTCGGACTACGACGTGGCAGGCATCTGCTCGGCCGACGGCCGCCACCTCTGCATGATGCCTCACCTGGAGCGCGCCATCTTCCCCTGGCAGTGCGCCTGGTATCCTGAGCAGCGCCGCATGGACGAGGTGACGCCGTGGATTGAGGCCTTCGTGAATGCCCGCAAGTGGGTGGAGGCTCAAAAGTGAAGAGTGAAAAGTGAAGAGTGAAGAGTGAATAATTTGCTACCGCAAGTGAATATTTACTGGGAGTCATTCCGAACGTTCTTTAAGATTGGCATATTCACCCTGGGGGGTGGATATGCCATGATTCCCTTGATAGAAGAGGAGGTGGTGAACCGCCATCAGTGGGTGAAGAAGGAGGAGATGCTGGACCTGATAGCCATTGCCCAGAGTTGTCCGGGCGTGTTTGCCATCAACCTCAGCATCTTCATCGGCTATAAATTAAATAAGGTACGCGGGGCGCTGGCTACGGCACTGGGCACTGCCCTACCCTCGTTTCTGATTATCCTGCTGATTGCGATGTTCTTCCACCAGTTTGAGGACAACCGGTATATTGCGGCCATGTTCCGTGGCATCCGTCCGGCCGTGGTAGCACTGATAGCCGTCCCCACGTTCAACCTGGCCAAGCAGGCGCAGCTGAACAAGTTCACCGTCTGGATTCCCGTCGTCTCGGCACTGCTCATCTGGCTGCTCGGCGTGTCGCCTATCTGGATTATCATTGCGGCGGGCGTCGGAGGCTACGTCTATGGGAAAGTAGGAAACGAGAAAAAAGAACCGACAATGAAGGAATGAAGCTATGATTTATCTCTATCTGTTTATCACATTCTTTGAAATCGGGCTGTTCGGCTTCGGCGGCGGCTACGGCATGCTGTCGCTCATCCAGCACGAAACGGTGGAGCACTGGCACTGGTTGACATCGGCAGAGTTTACTGACATCGTCGCCATTTCGCAGATGACGCCCGGCCCCATCGGCATCAACTCGGCCACCTACTGCGGCTATACCGCCATCAAGAATGCAGGCTACTCGATGCCGATGGCTATTCTGGGTTCGTTTACGTCGACCTTCGCGCTGGTGCTGCCGTCGCTCATCCTGATGGTGCTCATCAGCAAGATGTTTATGAGGTACATGCACACCCGCACCGTCACCTCTGTCTTCACGGGTCTCCGGCCTGCTGTAGTAGGTCTGTTAGCCGCTGCCACGCTGTTGCTGATGACGCCAGACAATTTCTCTACACCCAAGGAAAACCCGTGGCAATTCTTCATCAGTTGCTTTTTGTTTGCAGCAGCCTTTTACGGGGTAAAGGTCATGAAGATAAACCCCATCCGCATGATCATATATTGTGCCGTAGCAGGATTGGTGTTGTTGTATGAATAAGAGAGATGCGCCTCCAATGGTGGAAGCGCATCTCTCTTATATAACCCATACCTACTACTTATGCTTTTTGTAGTAAGCAACTGCGCGATTCACATTTTCCTGAATAGCTTTTGATGTGAACGTGGCACCAGTGACGGCATCAACATCTTGCACTGTGCCTTTCTTCACATTCATTCCATCGTACTTGGGCATCATCTCTTTCTTGACACGAGCCACATACTTAGGACCTTCCTGGCTCTTCAGTACCACAACCTTGACAATCTTGTTCTTTTTGATATAGACCTCGACAGGCGTAGGGCCGTTATAGCCGTCCACATCTTGAGCCAGCGTAGTGGTATTGATGACATAGGTGCCATCCTTTTCTTTACGCATAACATCCTGAGCACTGGCAGCAACAAAGGCCACTGCCAGCAGGATGGAAAATAATGTTCTTCTCATTTTGTTCATCGTTTTGTATGTTGTTTATCAACAATATGACGATTAAACGGCACAAAGGTTTAAAACCTTATTTATATATCGGACCGAAATTAGCGCAGGCACGGTAGTCGGCGCCCTCCTTGTCCATGCCGAAGGCGTTCCAGGCGGCAGGACGGAAGATGTCGGCGTCCTTGATGTTGTGCATGCAGACGGGAATGCGCAGCATGGAGGCCAGCGTGATGAGGTCGGCACCCACGTGACCGTAACAGATGGCACCGTGGTTGGCTCCCCAGTTGTTCATGACCGAGTAGACATCCTTGAAGGCATCCTTCGTCGGGTCCAGACGCGGGGCAAACCATGTGGTGGGCCATGTCGGGTCGGTGCGCTTGTCCAGGATATCGTTGACGTCCTGCGGCAGGTCGACGGTCCAACCCTCAGCCAGCTGCAGCACGGGACCGAGTCCGGCCACGAGGTTCAGGCGCAGCATGGTCATGGGCATGCCGCCGCGGGTCAGGAAGTGGCTCGAGTAGCCACCGCCGCGGAAGTAGTCGCGGTCGGCGGGCATCCATGAGGTGGCCTTCAGACAGGCCTCCTGGTCTTCCTGGGTCATCTCCCAGAAGGGCTTGATAGTGGGGTTGCCATCCTTGTCGCTCATGGCACCAGTGGCATCGAGCGTTGTGGCACCGCTGTTGATAAGGTGGATGAACCCGCCGGCAGCAGCACCCTCGGGGCGCTTGCCACTGACACGCTCCACGGCGTCGGGACTCCAGTAGGTACGAATGTCGCTGAACATGACGCCACGGTTGGTCAGCAGGTGGCCGAACAGCATCGACATACCGTTCAGGAAGTCGTTTTCCGTTGCCAGCGTATAGGCTTCGCGCGGTCCGTTCCAGTCGAACGAGGTGCACATCATCGACTCGGGGAAGTCAAAGTTAGGTTTGTAGTCCGTCCACTGGCGTTGTCCCTGCACACCGGCAGCAATGGCGTTGTGGCCGATGGCCTCTTCCTTGTAGCCCATCTCCAGCAACTTCTCCGAGCCCTGCATCAGGTCGCGGATAATCATCATCGTCTTCACCGTGAACTCCCAGTCCTCGTCCTTCTCCTGGCGGTTCTTGCCCTTGCCCTTGCCGTTGAAGGTGGTCATGGGCGTGCCGGGGAAGAGCGGGCGGTCCTCGTTATAGTCGTGGCCTTCCTGGGGCTTGCAGTACTTGTCGACCCACTTCATGGCCTTCTCGAACTCATCCTTGTCGTAGATGCCGAAGTCGACGCGGCGCAGAATCTCCACCAGCGACACATACTCGGTACGCATGCCGAGGTACTGCTGCAGGAAGTCAGCGTTGACGATGGAACCGGCGATACCCATACAGGTATTGCCTAACGACAGGTACGACTTGCCGCGCATTGTGGCTACTGCCTGGGCGGCACGGGCAAAGCGCAGAATCTTCTCGGCGACGTCAGCAGGGATGCTGTTGTCGTTCAGGTCCTGCACGTCGTGACCGTAGATGCCGTACGCGGGCAGACCCTTCTGAGCATGAGCGGCCAGCACGGCAGCCAGGTATACGGCTCCCGGACGCTCCGTACCGTTGAACCCCCATACGGCCTTCGGATACGTGGGATTCATGTCCATCGTCTCCGAGCCATAGCACCAGCATGAGGTGACGGTAATGGTCGAGCCCACGCCCTCACGCTCAAACTGCTCCGCGCAAGCTGCACTCTCGCCGACGCGACCAATGGTAGTGTTGGAGATGACACACTCTACCTTCGAGCCGTCACCGTTCTTCAGGTTCTCTTCTATCAGTTGCTTCACGGCCTTGGCCAGATTCATCGTTTTCTCTTCCAAGCCCTCACGAATGCCGCCCTGACGACCGTCGATGGTTGGGCGGATACCAATTTTAGGATAGTTTGTCTTCATAATCGATTATTGTTTAGTACTTTATTCTTATTTACAAGACGCGAAACAACGCCGCTTGTCATCATTTCAACATACGTGCAATCTGCTGCGTAGTGGCGTTAGGAAGGATGCCGGCAAGGTGCCGGGTCATGTGTTCGTAAGACTCCTCTGCCGAGCGGTCACAACGGCATACGTCACGACCATACAGCTGCTCTGGAGTCGTCAGCAGCGACCAGCCCCAGCCATATTCCCGACCGTGCTTGTCGCGTGGATAGACAAAGTCCTCGGTAACAATACGACAGTCCATCTGGAGACGGGTGACGTAGTTATCGAAACGACTGCGCATCTTCGGCCCTGTAAAACCACAGGCGGCACGCAATTCGCGGGTAATCAGACTGCCCTGCTCCTGCAAGGTCAGCAGAATGGTTTCTTCAATGCCACCCTCTTCTACCGGACGGCTCACGGCACGCCGGTAATTACAGAAGTCAGGCCACCACTCTTGGCTGATGAAGCCAGCCTTACCGCTGAAGAACTTGCCATAGACGATGCCACCTTCGGTAATAATCTCGCCCTTCCACTTCCACAGCGGCCAATCCCATCCACCGTCAGGGAAGACGACGTAGCCACAGTCGCTGGTCACCACGTCTGCTGCCGAATAGCCGCTGATGCCACTGTCCAGCAATGGCAGGAAGCCCACCTCACGGATGTACTCCATCAGCTGGGCGGCGCTGTATATCTCGCCGGCCATCATTTGCGTCCTCCTTTAATGAGGAATGTCATGAGAAAGCCTACAAGGAAGATGACCGTGGTGCCCAGCACGATGGCCAGATAGGGATGCAGATGCAGGCCGGGCAGGTTCCACATGTCGGCCAGTGAAATCCAGCCAATGACCAGCACGCCACAGATGCAGCCTACGAGTGCTGCCCAGCGATTGATTTTCTGCGGAATGCAGCCCAACAGGAAGAGGCCCAGCATACCGCCCGAGAAGATGCTCGACAGCGTCCACCAGGCATCGATGATGCTCTCAACGCTCAGCATGGCGATAGCCACACAGGCGCCAAGGATGCCCACTCCGAAACTGCTGAGGCGCACCACCGCCAGCTCCAGTTTCTGGTGCTTCGAGTGATGGTCCGCCGGGTCGTGGTGTGTCAGATGGTCTTTCACCCGTCGTGCCTTCAGGAAGAAGGGACGGGCGTAGTCCGTCAGGATGATGGTAGCCGCCGAGGTGACCGAAGTCGAGACGGTCGACATGCCGGCAGCAAAGATACTGGCTATCAAGAGGCCACGCAAGCCCACGGGCAGGCCGTTGACAATGAAGTACGGAAACACGTAGTCAGGCTTCTGAGCTATCTCGGCAGGCAGCGGGGCCACACCAGCCTCGTAGTACGAGTAGAGTGCACTGCCGATGAGGAAGAACAGCGCCGAGACCGGAATAAAGAGGTAGCCGCCGAAAAGCGCCGAGAACTTCGCATCCTTATCAGTCTTGGCCGCATGGTAGCGCTGTACGTAGTTCTGGTCGATGCCGTAGTTCTGCAGGTTGATGAAGATACCATAGACAAGACACACCCAGAACGTCGAAGTCGTCAGGTCACTGGTAAACGCACCCAGCGAGAACTTGTTGCCCTCAGGACTGTGCGCAGCCAGCTCAAAAGTCTGCATCGGTCCTTCGGGCATGGAGAACATCAGGATGGCCAGACACAACAGGGCACCGCCTATCAGGATGATGCCCTGTATGGCGTCCGCCCAGATGACAGCCTTCAGTCCACCCAACATCGAGTAGATGATGATGCCGATGGAGGTCAGGATGATGACCATGTGCAGGTTCCAGCCCATCAGGATATACATCGGAACTGCCAGCAGATAGAGGATGCTGCCCATGCGGGCAATCTGTGTCAGCAGGTAGCAGGCCGAGGCATAGAGGCGTGCCCATGCGCCGAACTTCTCCTCTAAGAACGTATAGGCCGACACCGAACCGCTATGCCGGTAGAACGGCACGAAGTATTTTGCGGCAAAGTACGAGGCGATGGGTATGCTGAGCGAGAACACAAAAGCGTTCCAGTTTGACGCAAACGCCTTACCCGGATAGCCTATGTACGAGATGCTGCTGACATAGGTGGCAAAGATGCTCATGCCCACCACCCAGCCGGGGATGCTGTGCCCTGCCGACGTGAATTCGTCGGCGCTGCTGCCCTTCTTGAAGAACGAGCAGCCGAACACCACCACGCCCAGCGTGAAGACTAGGAAGATGATAAAGTCTATTAGATGCATAGCTTATCATCTTTGATGGGCAGGGCGTCGAGGGCCTGCTGTATTCTGGCACGCTCGGGAGCCTCAAACTTATAGAACGGCGAAGCCACGAAGTCATCGTTGATGATGCCTAAGAGCGACAACGCACACTTCAGTCCCTTCAGGTAGCTGCTGCCGTGCTTGCCCACGGTATAGATGCTGGTCGATATCTGCATGATGAGCTGCTGCAGCTGCAATACGCGCTCGATGTCACGGGCCTTGGCTGCGTCGTACATGGCCACATAGAGCTCTGGGAACATGTTGGCACCGCCGTTGATGCCACCCTGTGCGCCCAGCAGCACGCACTCGCCCGTAATCTCCTCGGGACCGACAAGCATGGCGAAGTCCTTGCGGTGCTGCATCTTGTACATCACACTCTGGAAGTAGACGGCATTGGCCGACGAGTCCTTGAAGCCCACCACCTGCTCCAGCTCGGCAATGCGCTTCACCGTGTCGGGTGCAAAGCTCACCTTGACGTGGCTCGGCATGTTATACAGGAACACGGGCAACGGCAGCTGCGGCACCAGCTCCTCGTAGAACTGTGCCAGCTCGGGCTGTCCTGTGGCGAAGTAGTAAGGCGGAGCACTCACCACGCCGTCGGCACCGTAGTCGGCAGCCTTCTTGGCCAGTCGGATGCTCTCCTCTATCGACGTGTCGGTGATGCAGGCCAGCAGGGGCAGACGTCCGCGGTTGATGCGGCACGACTCCTTAATCATCTGCTTGCGTACGTCGTACGACAGGCTCTGTTCCTCGCCCGTCGTGCCTAATACGAACAGTCCGTGCACGCCGCCTGCTATCAGGTGTTCTACCAGACGCTCCAAACTCTCTACGTCCAGCGTCTCGTTGTCTACTAAGGGGGTTACGAGCGGGGGAATGATACCGCTCAGGGGTCTTTTGAAGTTTGTTTCCATAGTTATGTTTGTTTTAATCATCTGTTATCTGTGTATGTCCGCTGCCCAGCACCTGCTGACGGCCGCTAAGCGGCAGGGTGACGATAGCCGTCTGGCCTTCGGGTATGTCGACGTCAAGCACAAAGGAGTCACCCTTGCGCTGCCACGATACCTTGACGCCCTGCGACTCACCGCGGCACCACGTCAGATCGCCCATGGGATGCGGGGCTATGGTGACTCTGCCGTCGTGCCGCCAGATGCCAAGGATGTACGGCACCAGCAGATTGTTCAGGTGGCCCATCATAAAATGGTTCATCGAAGCGCCATGCTCGGGATTCCACTGCTCAGTCAGCGTGGTGTGACCGAGGCGTATCTGGTAGCCGTAGCCCGGCACGTCGTAATGGTTGAGCATCTTATACAATAGCTCCTGCTGACCGTTGTGGATGAGGGCGTTGAACAGGTAGCGGTTGCCGACGTCGCCCGTCGTCAGACGGTCGCCGTGGGCATGGATGTCGGCCACGAGCTGTTGCAATACGGCCTCGCGGTCACCATCGGGCACCAGGTCCATCTCCAGCGCCATGGTCTGCGCACACTGGCTACCCGTGCCGAACCGGTGCGTGTCGGGATGGTAGAACTCGCGGATGAAGGCCGCCTTGATGCTGTCGGCCCGCGGTTCCTGCATCAGTTTGTTCCACCAGTAGTAGTGCGCCGTGGAGACCAGTGGCATGGGTGTGTTCTGTGCGAAGCCGGCGCGTCCCGGTCCGAAGTCGTACCAGTCGCCGAGGCCCTGCTTTAATATGTAGCACGAGTCCTGCGTGTGTAGATAGTCCACGTAACGCTTCATGGCGGGCCGATAGCGGGCGACGATTCGGTCGTCGCCATAATAGTCGCGATACAGGAACGGCAGCGCAATGAACGCCCCGCCCCACTCCGGCGACTCGAGGAACGGCGGTGCCCATGAGCCCTCAAAGACGCATAGGTTGGGGGCTATCTCGGGCAGTGCCCCGCTGGGGAACTGTGCATCGGCTACCTGCTGCATGGTCTGCTCTATCATCGTGCGACAGTCGTAGTTGCTGACCAAGCCCTCGCCGTTCAGCCAGTCCTGCTCCAGCCAGCCCAGCTTCTCGCGGTGCGGACAGTCGGTCCACACGCTCTGCCAGTTGCTTCTGATGGCGCGGTCGATGATACGGTAAGCATCGTTCAAGAGCTGATTGGAGCACTCGAAGGCCCCCGTCTTCCGCGCCGAGTTATAGACGAAGCACGACTCCACCTTCCTGAGCACCTCCACGTCGCCCTCCACCTGCAGGTAGCGGTAGCCGTAGTACGAGAAGCGGGGATGCCAGACCTCCGGCTCTTGGCTTTTGGCGGTTAGCTTGTGGCTATTACCTCTTAACGTATATATATAATAATGTGGGCGGCCTGTCTGCTTCTGGTTCACCAGTCCGTCCTTGGTCAGCGTCTCGCCGGGCGTCAGCTTCAGCCACTGCCCCGCCCGTCCCTGAACGGTGATTTCGGGAAAGCCGCTGAGGTTCTGACCCATGTCGAGCACCAAGACAGAATCATGGCGAACGGTATCCTTGACACCATAGCGTTCCATCAGCTTCACCGGCTCGGCTATCTGTCGGCGCAGCACGCCACGGGGAGCCTCCTGAATGACAACGGGGTGCCAGTCGTCCTGACCTTCCAGCCGTGCGTCATAGTCCTCACCACCATAGATGCTGTTGAACGTGACGGGCGACGGTGACCACTGCCATGAAGCATCGCTCACCACGTCTTCCGTACGACCGTTCTGGTATTCAATATGCAGGCGGAACAACAGCGTAGGCGGACCGAAGGCCACCTTCATCTTGGCGTAGCGCTTGCCCTGCTCGTTGTAGAATCCGTTGCCGAGCAGCACGCAGAGCGTCTGGCTGTTGGCTGTTGGCTGTTGGCATGGGGAAGACAGCAGGGCGGTGACGTCGTACGTATTATAGAACATCGACTTGTCGTAGTCGCTCCACAGCGGGGCAAACTCAGCGTCGCCGACGCGCTGTCCGTTGACGGTCAGCTCGTAGAAGCCGAGACCGCAGATGTAGACGGTGGCCCGGCGGACACCTTTTCTCAGCGTGACGTCGCGACGCAGGTAGATGCTGCGGTCTGCCAACGGATGAACGGCAGCCCACGCCTCCTTGACGGCTGGTTCCTTCAGCTTCGCGCCCGTAAAGTTGCGCCCTTGGGGCAGCCGTGCCTCCTGCTGCGTAATGGCACCAATCCACTGCGCCGTACCGAATACGGCGCCACACTCGGGTTGCGCGTCGACACAACAGTTCTGCGCCATGTCCAGCACCACGTGGCAAACGACCAACAACCATGTAAACAGCAATCTCTTCATATTACTTAAAAGACGCACAGCCCCGCCCTTTTGTCATCAGTCGCCGACGGCAGGGAACTTCCAATAACCCTGGGTTATTTTGTAATAAGGTAACCTTATTGCGCAATAAGCGGCACTTATTCAGAAATAAGCGTACTGTGCGGTTGAAAACCTATGAAAAGTAGGTGGAAAAGTTTGGAGCCATTC
>ERZ842401.5309-NODE-5309-length-14381-cov-5.172484_pt1 | contig 14381 bp, 11 predicted proteins | sample MGYA00521270_ERZ842401 | MGnify/ENA primary metagenome ERZ842401 (study PRJEB31892, sample SAMEA3878208) | bioreactor metagenome | biome: Moose rumen | place: Sweden | collected 2011-10 | study: EMG produced TPA metagenomics assembly of the PRJEB12797 data set... | reverse complement strand
GTGTTCTCCGGCGTCTTCTACCTGATCTTCACCCCGTTCCCGGCCTGGTTCCAGACCCTCAGCGCGGAGCTGGCCACCCTGGAGATCAAGAACCAGACCGTCATGCAGATCATCTCTGACCCTGCCGCCCTGACTATTGCCGCGGCAATCATCGGCGGTATCATCATTTGGAGCATCCTCCATTCCGTGCTGGTGAAGCCTTTCGTGTTGGTGGGGGTGCTGCGCAACTACATCGCCTCCGGGCAGAACGACACCGTTCCTGCCAGCGCCACTTTCTCAGAGCTGGCGATGAAGTCCAAGAAGTTCGCCCAACTCCAGGCCAAAGCTAGCACTGAGGGGTAAGGAAAACATCTACAGAGGGTGCCATTGTTGAAAAGGAGTTAGGATGTGATGGAATGGATCTCAGGCAAGATGTGACTATGGACCCCTCCGGCTTTGTGCTGCTGGCGGACTACGTCCCCGGCATCGTGCAGGAGATTCGCTACTATTCCACCTACAATTTCGTAGGGGAGAGGATCAACGGCTATGAGGAGCCCTGCGCCATCCTCACCAAGGAGGCCGCCAGGGCTCTGCAGGGCGCGGCCAATGAGCTGAACGTCCAGGGGTACCGGCTGAAGGTGTTTGACGCCTATCGCCCGGCCAACGCCGTGAAGCATTTTGTGCTGTGGGGAGTGGACGACCTGGACCAGCGGATGAAGCCCTTCTTTTACCCCGATCTGGAGAAGCAAGAGCTGTTCCGGCAGGGGTATATTGCCAGCCAGTCCAGTCACAGCCGGGGCAGCACGGTGGATCTGACGTTGCTGGACATGAAGACCGGCAAGGAGGTGGACATGGGCAGCCCCTTTGATCTGTTCAGCGAGGTGTCCCACCCGGATTATCCCGGCGTCACCCAGGAGCAGTACGAAAACCGGACGTTCCTGCAAAAGGCCATGGTGCGCCACGGCTTTGAGCCGATCTTCTGCGAGTGGTGGCACTTTTCCTTGCGGGACGAGCCCTACCCCGACACCTATTTTGAATTCCCGGTATCCGCGGAGTATCTGAGGAGGTAGGGGTGCTGCTCCAGGAGTAGGCTCGATGCAATGAGAAAAAGATAGAAAGGAGTCCGTACTATGTCAAAGAAAAGCGGAATTTTGGTGATGATCTTGAGTGTGGCGGCGATGGCCGTTGCTATTGTGGCCATCGTGCTGGTGTGCCTGCCGGCAGGCAGCGGAGAGGTGGGGGACGTGCAGTATGTGGTCTACCTCGGCACCAATGACAAGGATACCAACCAACCCGTTTTCTCACCCGAGGAGGCAAAGCTCCGCGCCGAAGAGATCCTGATCGACCGTTTCGGCGGGTACACGATCCAGGAAGCCGACGGCGGCTGGATCGACGGGGAGACCACCTACCAGGAATATACGCTGGTGATCTATCTCAGCGATACCGACCTCGACCAGGTGCACGCCGCAGCGGACGACCTGGTGGAGGCTTTCCATCAGAGCTCCGTGCTGATCCAGACCAATCGGACTGTCACGGAGTTCTACAGCGGTGCGAACGGATAAACACAGGGGATCGAATCAGCCTTCACAAGCGATTGGTAAATAGAGAGATTCCACTATGAAAAAATAGGGGATCTGTTTGTTGTGCGGGGGGATCGTCTTATCCGCGGTTGCTCTCATTGTCTTCGGCGCCATGAAAAACCATCGGCTGGAGCTTTATAGCCGGGATTCCAAGTACGTGACAACGTCCTTCGGCGAGAAACAGGGGAAGCCCCTTTACGACGTCATTCCGACTTATCGAAGCAAAGCGACAAATGACATTACCTACGTCCGCATCGAGGATTTTGTCAAAACCGCCTGTGCGGATATGCTGCTTTCCGCGGAAAAAGTGGGGGATGGGTTGTTCAATATCTTAAACAGCGAGCATGTTTGCGTGATGAATATCGACGCAAAGAAGAATATCGTGACGTATTATCGCCGGGATAGGCTCGGGCCCGGGGACGGGAAACAGAACAACGGAGTGGTGGGCGACCCCATCCTGCTCAATGAGGTACTGACGGAAAGCGAATACTCGCATTATGTCGGGTCTTTTCAGAACGAGATCATCGACCTGAACGAATATGATCTGGGCTTTCTTCTGCAGGACGGGGAATGCTATGCGCCAATCGAAGTGCTGAGCGCCATTTTCTATAAGGGGTTATCCGTCGGCAAAATCTATAACGGAGTTGACATTTACCCGTCGACGGCGATCGATAATCCTGATTCCGGCAGCTATAAGAGCTTATACGCCAATACGGACAGGTTCAGGGTCGATGAAAAGCACGAGGCGGTCATGGCCGCGCCCGCTGCTGGTGAGGCGTATCGCTTCACGTACAGCGATACGGCTGAGGACGGAACGACTTATTACACCATCAGTCTCCAGAGTGACGGCAGCGGCGGGCTGAATGTGTCCAGCGATGAAAGCGAGCCGGGCGAGATCAAGACGGAAAAAGACAAGTTCTTCTTCCATTTCGAATCTACTACACAGAAGAAAGCGGATGTGACCTGTCAATACAAGCGGCATGAGTCAGAGGAAGGCATCTTCATCGATCCCTATTACGATTTTGGGAATGAGGAAGAGAATGCCCTGCTCAACAACGAAGAGGACCTGTTTAAGGTCCCAAAGACAGAAAGCCACTATGGAACAGGCGTAAGAAGCAAGGAAATGGCACAATTGAATCTGGATCTGCTGGCTTTTCTCTTTGAGAAAAGCTATGGGCTCACGAAAGATCACTTCCCCAACGGTTTTTACCAGGAGATCGACGATCGACAGCTGCGAGAAGGGCTCCTGGAGACGAATTCCCTGAAATATGATGACGCCTTGCTGACGTTGACCATGGGCGTGGTCGACGACATCCACACCGCTTATCTGGCTCGTTCCATCTATTCGGGCTGCATCCAGGAAGATATGGCTGAGCTTCGGAAAGCGTACACGGGAGAAAGAAGAACGACGGTTTTTGACTTTGAGGAGCAGTATAAGGAGCTGCGCACGCAGGTCATGACGCAGATGGATCCCAAGTACGAAGATACGGCATTGCAGCAGGGCTTATTCATGGAAGGCTCTACCGCGGTCATCAGATTCGATTCTTTTACCCTGAGCAAGGTGTTTTATGCCGGCGCCGGGCCTGCGGAAGAAGGAGATATCAGCGAAAAGATCGTTGCCGATACGGCGGATGGGGTCGAACTGGCGTTCAAAGAGATCGCAAAGCACCATAACATTAAAAATGTTGTATTTGATCTGACCTGCAATACAGGCGGAGCGCTGTACTTAGTCCCCTATCTGCTGGGGTATATGACGGATGATCCTGAAATGATGCTCTATTCTTCCGTAAGGGACATCGGCACGGACCTCCACTATAAAGCGGATACGAACCGGGATGGCGTATTTGATGAGAACGACGTCTTGAGCGATCAGTACCATTTCTTCTTCTTGACCAGCGAGGCATCGTTCTCTTCCGGAAATTCGCTTCCTGCCTTTGCCCAGTATAAATGGATCCCGATCATCGGGCACAAGAGCAGCGGCGGAGCCTGCCAGATTGCCACGTTTTTTGACGCCTGCGGCTCCCGATTCTACAGCTCTTATGAAATGATGTTGGGGACCTTCGACGATAAGGGAGAATTCACAAACTGTGACGGCGGCGTCGTGCCGGACTACGACCTGGATCCGGGATCCTGGTATGACCTGACCAAATTGGATCAGTTCCTTGCGTCATTGGGGGATGATTGATCTGTTCGCGGAGACCATAAAAACTCGTTTGAAGTATTTTACGCACAGAGGGTGTGAGCTGATGGAAGATGGGGCGGCATTGCTGACGAAGTAAATAGACGAATGGAGGAGACCAACATGAAAAATGCAAAGAAGATCGCCGTGCTCTGCCTGGCCCTGATGATGCTGGTGGCCCTGGCGGCCTGTAACGGGGACGGTGCTTCCCAGCCCGGCAAGCGCAGCGTGTCCGCCTGCGCCTTTGAGGGCCTGATGGAAGCCAAGGAGATTCAGGAGCTGACGTGCTCCTTCACCGCCTATTCTTCTGACGATTGGGAGGAGCTCTTCACCAGCGAGGCAGTAACTGTAACCTTCTGAGCGGCAGCGCTGTGCTTCAACTATGCTGAGAGAGGACGATCAACCACGGAAAAGACCAACAGGGCTCTGAAAATCTGGCGGAACAATCCAATGAGAGGATGTAGCCAATATCCCTACAGGAGGAGCTGAATGGTTCGGCTCCTTTTTCTTTAGCCCTACACTTATTTGATTATTGATGACTGGGAGTTGGGGTAAATAGGCTGTAAGGTTTAGGGAAGCAGAAGGCCAAAACGATCTGCCAGAAACCAAGCGAGTGTGCAAGAGGAGCGGGTCTGGCAGTGATAGACTGAAGCCACAGTCCAGAAAAGAAGGAAAAAGAAGATATAAAGGTATTGACACTGCCGTTACGTCATGGTTTATGATGGTCTTGGAAAGGGGAGATCGCCATGATGACGGTGCAGGAGGTCAGCAAGCTGACCGGGCTTACCATTCGCACCCTGAGGTACTACGACGCCATTGGTCTGCTGGAGCCCACAGAGGCAGGATACCGCCTCTATGATGAGGCTGCGCTGGAGAGGATCCAAGAGATCTTGTTATTCCGAGAGCTGGAGTTCCCGTTGAAGGAGATCCGGCGGATTCTTGCCACGCCGGGCTTTGATCGGAAGAAGGCGCTGGAGCAGCAGATCCAGCTGCTGACCTTGAAGAAAGAACGGCTGGAGCGGCTGATCGCTCTGGCGTTGGACATGGAGAAAGGAGTGAAGGATCCTATGGATTTTTCAGCGTTTGACAAGACCAAGCAGGAGGAATACGCTGCCCGGGCTAAGGAGACTTGGGGCCATACGGAGGCGTACCGAGAATACCGACAGAAGACGGCCAACCGTACCGAGGATCAGGAGAAGACTGCAGCCCAAGGGCTGATGGACATCTTCCGGGAGTTCGGGGGGATGCAAGAATTGGACCCAGGCGAGGAAAGGGTCCAAGGCACGGTGCGGAAGCTCCAGCAGTACATCACGGAGCACTACTACACCTGCACGAAGGAGATACTTTCCGGTCTGGGGCAGATGTACGCCGCTGGAGGAGAGTTCACGGAGAACATCGACAGCGTGGGCGGATCTGGGACCGCAGCCTATGTCAACCGTGCTATCGAGTTCTATTGCAAGAAGTGAAGCAGAGAAGGTTGACCCCGTCACAGGGTCAGCCTTCTCCAATACCTTCCCTGACTGATTCCACCGAAAGCCCAAATAATAGCTGATCCACGGTCAATGAGCAAGAGAGGTCGCAAAAAAGTTTCATTAAAAACAGTTTCAAAAAAACCAGTTTCATTCTGAAACGTTCCCCTTTCAATGCGGAGTTCCTTCTGCTATAATACTTTACTGAAATAAAACGAAGATTGTACGTCTTTCAGTATGTTACCGCGCTGATTTCTGACGGAACGATCGGCCTGGCAATCAGGGAAAAATATGAGAACAAAAAACCGTGGAAGGATATAACAGCCGATATGTAGTCACTTCGTTGTTCCTGGAATACTATCTGGACACGGAGGAGGAAGGTCGGCTCGATGAGGTCGCGGAAAAGGCGTCGCTCATCGGCTACAGCCGTATGATCCGGAAGATCCGCAAGCAGAGGGAGCAGGACGAAACGGACAACCTTTTGGTTCGCCGGTGCGTGGAGCGAATCGCTGAGCTGACAGACAGGCTGGACAGCCTTACCTTTTGACCGACACATGCTTTTTGTTAGAAGGAATCGTTCGGCCTGTGAATCAGCGGAGATTGCTGATCTGCTGATCCGGCGGCAGGACGGTTGCCAATATATTACTTAAGGAGGTCTCGCTATGAAAATCACAGGGTTTCGTCCGCTCATCGTCACCAAAGACCAGGAAGCCGTGGTGAATGTATTTGAAGCGCTGGGCTTTGAAAGACGCCAGAAAGGATGGCTTCTGCCATGAACTTGATACCGAAGATCAATGGAAAAGTGGAACTTACCGGTGGGGTGAGCACCGTGAGAATTGCCCGGCGGGAAAAGGACCCCGCCCTGCCTCGGGAGGGCTACCGACTGACCGTGAGGGAGCAGGAGATCGTTCTGTCCGCCGGGGATGATGCTGGCTTCTTCTATGGACAGGTTACGCTGGAACAACTTCTTGAGGAAGGTCCCGTACCCTGTGGGGTCTACGAAGACGTGCCTCGGTACGCTTACCGCTGCTTCCTGCTGGATGTGAGCCGCCATTTCTTCCCCCTGGGGGAGCTCAAGAAGCTGGTGGAGGAATGCGCCCGCCTGAAACTGAACGCCTTCCACTGGCACCTGAGCGACGATCAAGGCTTCCGCATCGAGAGCAAGCGCTTCCCCCGGCTCAATGAGATCGCCTCCTGGCGGGAGGAGGACGGTGAAAAGATCGGTGGCTTTTACACCCAGGAGGAGATCCGGGAGCTGGTGGCCTTTGCCGCGGAGAGGCACGTGACGGTGGTGCCGGAGATCGACCTGCCCGGCCACACCAGTGCCATCACTGCCGCGTATCCGGAGCTCAGTTGCTCCGGAGAACCAGGCAGGGTGGAGACCGGTGCGGGGATCTATCCCCGTATCCTGTGCGGCGGGGAGGAGCGAGTCTATGAGTTCCTGGCCGCATTGCTGGACGAGGTGACCGGCCTGTTTCCGGGGCCCTGGTTTCATATCGGCGGAGACGAGGCCCCCAAGGACGAGTGGAAGAGGTGTCCCAAATGCCAGGCAGCCATGGGAAGGTACGGTCTCCGGGACGAGGAGGAACTGCAGGCATACTTCACTGCCCGGCTGGCCGATCTGCTGGAGGCCAAAGGGAAGACTGTGATTGGAGCCAATGAGATCCTGGCCAGCGGGAAGATGAAGAAGAGCGTGGTGGCCCAGTACTGGACAGATGGAGGCGCTGCCTACTCTGCCGCGGAGATCCCCAAGGGACGGCGCTTTATCTTCTCCAACGTGAGCAGCTTTTACCTGGACTACGATCCAGCCATGGTAACCATGAGGGGCGCCTATTCTTACGAGCCCCATATTCCGGGGGGAGAGGCCGTGAAGCCTCAGCAGATCCTGGGCTTGGAGGCCCCTTTGTGGACTGAGTATGTGACCACCTGCCAGCGACTGGAAGAGATGGCATTCCCCCGGCTGGCCGCAATGGCGGAGAACGCCTGGACCAAAGAGAAGGATTGGGAGGATTTCTGTGTCCGACTGAGGGCCTATGCCAAGCACTGGGAGGAGAAGGGCGTTGCCTACGGAGACCTGGAGAAGGCCATTGCTCCTGGGGCGGAAGACGCCGCTAAGGCCCTTCTGGAGCAGATGCTCCGGTGGGGCGACATTGAAGATAAGGACGGCGGGAAAAAGATCCGTGAGAAGCTCCGGGAGGATCTCGGGCAGCAGGACTTTGATCCCGGTTGGCTGTGGCGTCTCATGTCTCCCGCTTACAGCGAGGGGGAACTGGAGGCTATCCTGGCAAACCTGCGCAGACTGCTGTGAGAAGTGTACCGCAGGAATCAGAGCGCACCCGCTTTGTTATCACGATTTCTGAGTACAAGGAGAAAACGGCCACCCAAGAACATCGGATGGCCGTTCGCATTGGTTGGGAAAGGATCATTCCGCCTGGGGCTTGGCTGTCCAGCGCTGGAGCAGCTTGATCAGAGCGGGGAAAAGGGTGATGCAGTACAGCACCACCAGGGCGCTGCGGGCGAACTTGCCCCACTGGCCGCCCAGCAGAGCGGTGAGGGGCGCCTTCAGCAGCACCTTGATGGCCCAGGCGGGGACAAGCCCCACCAGCCCGATGATCACGCCCTTGGCGTTCAGGCCCATGGGCTCAAAGCGAATCCACTTGCGTTCGATGAAGCGGGCGATGGGGAAGACCATCAGCAGGGCGATGTCCCCGTAGCCGTCGATCATCATCTTCTGGGGGTCTACCAGGAGGCTGCCGTCCACGTAGTCCATGGGGTAGGGCTTGAAGGTGATATACGCCAGCAGGCCAACGCCCAGGAGGAAGCTCAGCAGCAGGAACAGGTTTTCCTTCTCCGGGTGGGCGCCCAGGTACTGAAAGATCTTGTACATAATAATGAGCCCAAGGACAGACTCGCAGATGGCCACGGCCACGTCCTGGGGCGTGTGGACCCCCAGATAGTTCCGGGAGAAGCCGGTGAGCAGCACCATCACCCCGCAGAAGACGGAGAGGATCTTGGACTTGCTCCAGGCGGTCACCGCCAAGCCGCCGTAGAGGGGCCCGCCGGACACCGTGTGCCCGCTGGGGAAGGAGTAGCCGGTGGCGCTGGAGATGGAGTCCCCGGCAGGAAGCACCCGTGCGTCCCGGATCCAGGGCCGGTACACGCAGGCAGTGAGCTTCACGACGGCGTTTATCGCCCTGCAGAAGTAGAAGGAAGTCAGGATGTACAGGCCGTTTCGCTTGTTCACCACCCAGTAAATGAACACCGGGAGCAGAAACAGATAGTTCACGGCGAAGTCGGACAGGAACTCCATCAGCGGGGTCAGGAAGTCCTGGGTCCCGTTGCGGAAGTCCTGCAGAAACAGCAGATAATCAATGTCCATTCATTTCCCTCCCTGTATCATAGTAAATCCATAATACCACAAAAACGAACGACTCCCAAGCTTTTTTTGAGCCTGGGAGCCGATATATTCTTGAAGACTTCTCTATCCTCATTTTTCGTAGGGATTACGGCAAAGAATGGGAGTTGACATTCTGGAAACCCCCGTTGACCGTCATGGAGAGGCATCCATATAATAAATTGGAGTATTGGGATCGTGGGGCAGTCTGAAAGCCTGGACGAATTCAGCAAATACAGGAGGAGCGAGCCGAATGAGGGAGTATGTTTTTCAAAAGGATCAACATGAGATCCCGAAGGCGATCGACTTTATCAGGGAATGTCTGCAACAAAGGAAGATCTCCCGGAAGAAAACAGTGAGTATCCTCCTTGCCGCGGAAGAAATTCTTGGGAAGATCTGTGACGTGGCGACGGATGAAAGCCAGATCAAGGTGGAAGTCGGGGGATATCTGGGGAACGTCAATATCCGTTACAGCGGAAAGGGAAGCGGGCTTACCCTCGCGGATATCGAGGACCAGTTTCTCTTCGGCGGAGGCCTGGACCGTGGGGAAGAAGCCGAAGCGGTCATGCTGAACCTGATGCAGAAGCTGTTTGGAGACGATCTGAGCGTCAAATGTGAAAACGGCAAGATCCATGTGAAGCAGCAGGTAAAGCGATCCCCCTATGCGGGGCTTGTGACCACTCTTCTGGCGCTGGTCCTCGGCCTTTTGGCCGGCCTTCTGATGCAGGATCTGCTGCCGGAGTCGGTTGCGGGCTTTATCACGAAAGACATCCTGACTCCCGTATACACTGTGCTGATGAATGCGCTGAAATTGATCGTGGCGCCGCTGGTCTTTTTCTCTATCGCCAGCAGTATCGCGGATTTTTCGGATATCAGAGCCTTAGGGCGGGTCGCGGGCAAGGTGGTCGTCACGTATATTCTGACCTCTGCGCTTGCCGTCGGCGTCGGCTATCTTACCTCTGTGGTCTTCCCGATCGGCAATCCGGAGCTTGCCCAGGCTGTGGACGCCGGCGCCGCGGCCGCAACGATCGAAAAAGGAGCGTCTGTGACCATCTCCATCAAGGATACTCTTGTGGGGATCGTCCCCACGGATATTATCACACCGTTTCTGAAATCAGACATGCTGCAGGTCATCTTTCTGGCGATCTGCCTCGGGCTTGCCGCCGCGGTACTGTCCAAGTCTGTGCCGGTGGCCAGGGAGTTTACCTCTGGGATGAATAAGGTCTTCTCGAAGATCACCGCTGTGATCGTTTCCTTCATGCCGGTCATGGTTTTCTGTTCCATGGCGAAAATGATGGCAACGATGAAGGTCTCCTCCTTCGTCAATGTGATCACCTGTATACCAGCTGTCTATCTGGGAGACGTGCTGATGCTCTTTGTCTATCTGCTGCTTCTCCTGATCCTGGCAAGGCTGAATCCCTTCAGGTTCATCGGCAAGTACTATCCGGCCATGATCTCCGCGTTTACCTTGTCCTCCAGTAACGCGGCCCTCCCGTCTTCCATCAATCAGTGCAAAAAGCTGGGCATTTCAGAGAAGGTCTATTCCTTCTCCCTGCCGCTTGGCGCTACCATCAATATGGACGGAAGCTGTATTACTCTCGTCATCACGGCCCTGTTCTTTGCAAGGATCTATCAGCTTCCCATCACGGGTACCATGCTCCTGCAGCTGTTTATCGCGGTCATGGTCTTGTCCCTGGGCTCTCCCGGCGTCCCCGGAGGGAATCTGGTGTGCCTTACCCTGCTGATCCCCCAGATCGGGATCCCTGCCGAGGCCGTCTCCCTTGTCATGGGCATCTATCCCATCATCTCCATGATGCAGACCCTGACGAATGTGACAGGGGATGCCGTCGTCACGCTGATCGCGGCAAAGACAGAGAACCTGGTCGATCTCAAGGAATACAATAAACGATCGTAGCGATTTTGGAAGGAAAGCACGGCGGAGCGCATGATCGGGTTGAAAAGGGGAGGGGCTCCTCCCTTTTTCCATTTATATAAGAAGGGTGTTCCATTCTGGAACACCCCCTTGAAAAAAACCTGCCAAAATGTGAAAATGTTTCGTATAAAAGAGTGAACCGCAGATTTGATTCTGTACTCTTTGACGGAAAACTGCTAAAACCCAGGAGGGAGGAATGAGGCCAGACGTGTAGAAGATCGGAAGGACCGGAAAAAGATGATGAAGGAGAGTGCAAAGATGAAGCACACCAAAAGGCTAGTGGCTTTGGTCCTGTCGCTGCTTATTGCGGTGGCGGGGCTCCCGCTGAGCTCGGCTGCGGCCGAGGAGGCGCCGGTAACGGTGCTGGCAGCGGAACGTGTAGGCATTGACGGCCTGGACGAAAACGGCACGTACTTTACCATGGGCAATGCCCAGACCATCACGGAGGAGCGGGGCCGGTACGCCCTGACCATCTACCGTGACGGCGACGTGAGCATGGAGTCGTCCATCCAGCTGAAGACCGTGGATGTTTCCGCGGTCTACGGCGAGGATTACATCATGGACGACGACCGCTACGAGACGGTGGTCACTCCCACGGAGTCCACCATCCTGCAGCGTTTTGGAGACGAGACCTATCTCGAGGTGACCCGCCAGGCCATCGCGGAGATCGAAGAGGCCACCGAGGCCCTGGAGAACGCCAACGAGGCCCAGGAGGCCGAAGAGGGCGAGCCCCAGCCTCAGAGCGCCCTGGCGGCGCTGAAAGAGGCCCAGACCGGCCATGTGACCCGCGAGACCTACGACCAGGCGGATACCGTGCTGCTGCCTGATTTCGCGGCCAGCACCATGGACGTGGGCGAGCAGGTGGAGACCTCCTCCAGCACCACGGTGACCTTCGCCCCCGGCGAGACGGAGAAGCAGGTCATCTTCAAGATTTTGGAGGACGAGGAGTCCGAGGGGCAGGAGCTGATCAACTTCATGCTCTCCGGGCCGGTGAACGCCGGCGTGACCGAGCCCTTCACCACCACCATCCTCATTCAGGATGACGAGCCCGTGGTGCACCCGCTGATCAGCTTCAGCGACGAGCAGTATATCGCAGAGGACGGTAAGGTCACCATTACAGTGAAGCGCACCGAGCCCCTGTACTCCTATGTGACCGCCGTGGTGACCACCGCCAACGGCACGGCTCTCTCCGGCCAGAACTACAAGGCCACCCAGGGCATGATCGAGTTCCTGCCCTACCAGGACGAGAGCACCTTTGAGATCGAAGTGGCCGCCGCGGAGGGGGACACCTCCTTTACGGTGAAGCTCTCTGACCTCAAGGGCGGCGACGACGGCGAGCGCATGACCGCCGAGGTGGTCATCCCCGGGGACGGTGACGGCACCGCCACCCTGCAGGACATGCCTGAGAGCGTGACTATGCCCAACGGCACCAAGTACATGCTCAAGGCGAGCTCCAACTCGAACATGTATTATTTGTATGACGAGCGCTTCCCCAAGGACAACGTGGGTGAGTATTGGGACGCCAAAGCCTTTAATTACGGGGTTTACGGCGGCTACGACACCAACAGCAAGGAGTCTCACTACGACAACCGGAGGAACGCCGGCTATCTGCGCTGGTACAACTGGAAGTGCTGGAACAAGGGCTGGTCCGGGGCTGAACTGACCTACCACCCCGATATCTTCCAGTCTGCGTTCCTGGACTTCGAATCCAAGTCCGACAACACCAACATGAAGCACGGCTTTGAGACCTTCTATGCCGGGAAGCAGGAATGGGGCGGCACCAATGGTCGTGCTGTCCGCGGCCCCGCGATCTTCTGGCATTCCGTGACCTATATGGACGGTAGCCAGCAGCAGTCCGAGCGTCGGCCCAACGCCAACGACGGCCACGCTGATACCACCACCTTCCGGGCCTATGCCGAAAGAACCACCAAGGAGCTGTACGAGCCCGAGATGTGGTTCTACGGCGCTGTGTTCCTGTACAAGCAGTACAAGATCAACATGCGCAGCCCCGACGAGATCGAGCTCAAGACCCCCACCGGCACCCGCAAGACTCTGCCCGCGGTGGTCTCCACCCAGAAGAACGAGGTCTACCTGGGCGGCACCGTCACCTTCACCACCGACGTGGCCCAGGGCGAGACCCAGCGGCTGGGCCAGCTGACAGGCTATGAGATCACCTGCGGCGACGGCCCCAACGCCAAGAAGGTCATCATCCGGCCTGACCCCAACAACAAGGATCACTACGTCAGCCAGGATGGCTCCACCATCACCTTCACCCACGATCTGGTGCGGCTGATCGAGAACCACACCGGCAAGGTGCAGCAGCGCTCCGATAAGAACGGCTACTACACCAACCTGTACATCAAGCCCATCTTCGAGAAGATCCCCGTGCGCGTGGACGTGCTGCCCACTGCCGGCGCTTCCTTCAAGAGCCAGTACCTGCAGAAGAGCACCACCGATCAGCTCTTCGTGGGCGACGAGATCAGCATGGAGATGAACGGCGCCAACGCTGACAACTACGCGGCGAAGATGTTCACCAACCCCGGCGACACCGCTCCCGCCATCAGCTCCGACGCCACCAACTACGAGGAGAATAAGAGCCAGGTGCTGAAATACCGCCGGTATGAGTTCAAGCCGGTCATCACCGACCTGCCCAACCACATCAACGTCCAGCTGGACGACGACGCGGCCAAGTATTTCGAGGTGAAGAACAGCTTCATCGGCACCGGCGAGCTCAAGGGCTTGACCCTCCTGAACACCGACGAGACCGGCGATACCGATAAGTACGCCCCCATCGCCGGCAAGGCCTACCGCATCGAGATCGTCCCCAAGGCCGGGGTAACGGTCCCCGCGGGCTACCGGCCGCTGATCACCAGCGTATACAATACTAATAATTATGTCAACGGCTACGGCATGGATATCATCGCCCAGGCGGCCTTTGCCCAGAACAGGTATAAGGTCACCCTGGACACCAAGGGCGGCAGCTACGAGTACTTCGCCCTGTCCGGCAAGGCCATCTACAGCAGCGTGGCCCTGCTGGATAACTCCAAGCCCCTGACCAACCAGCCCGCGGTGAACAACGCCGTGAGCGCCGGCGCCTGGCTGATCGACGCCCACGACCGCAGCGGCAAGGCCGTCAAGGACGTGGCCCATTACTCGGCCATCACCGGCACCGACGGCACCTTTGAGGTGCCCGGCGTCCGCGCTGTTCCCGGTGACCGCATCTCCGTGCTGATCCAGAACAGCAACGTGGACCAGGTGATCTACGTCAAGGTGAACTCCGCCAAGAAGCAGGCCAAGACCTTCCAGGAGATCACCGGCTGGGATGCCGCCGCCAAGGCGGATACCTATTCCCAGGTCACCAAGGACTGCTACGTGATGAACATCGGCTCCGCTGAGATGCCGGTGCAGACCCTGTATGCCCCCTTCATCCGCACGGTGTCCATGCGCTACAACAAGACCGACCTGCGCAGCACCAGCACCGTGGACATCATGGACGAAGAGGTCCTGGAAGTGCGGGCCACCGTGGAGACGAACAAGAAGGAGATCCACACCGTCGAGTTCATCCTCTACGATAAGACGGGCCAGAACAAGGGCACCATTGAGCCTGTCCGCAAGACCTTCAACGGGAAGGACAACAAGCCCGGCGAGTATACCTACCGCGCCGCCAAGAACGGCGCCTACTGGGTCGCGGGCATCAACGGCACCGACCTGGCCGACGGCGATATGATCTACGTGCGCATCATCGGCGAGGAGCAGACCTCCACCGGCGACTATATCGCTTACCCGGCCATGAACGTGGGCGTCACCTTTGTGACCCCGCCTGTCGAGCCCCTGAAGCAGAACATGG
>ERZ842401.5308-NODE-5308-length-14381-cov-9.436968_pt1 | contig 14381 bp, 1 predicted proteins | sample MGYA00521270_ERZ842401 | MGnify/ENA primary metagenome ERZ842401 (study PRJEB31892, sample SAMEA3878208) | bioreactor metagenome | biome: Moose rumen | place: Sweden | collected 2011-10 | study: EMG produced TPA metagenomics assembly of the PRJEB12797 data set... | reverse complement strand
CAATCCCCAATCCCCAATCCCCATTTAAATATATATAAATATATATTAATTAATTAAAAAAATTTAATACTAGATAAAAATATATTAATTTATATATTAATTTTAATAATATAACAATAAAAAATATTTCATTTATATTTAATAACCAACAAATAAAACCCAAAAATTATATATAATTTTATATACTAAAAATATTAACTTCTTTACTCATATACGAATTCATTCTTTCATATTAATTGCAATAATTGCGAAAATCGATATAAGCATTCTTTATTTTTTGATTTTTTCAAAGAATATTTTCTTGTTATGCAAGGAATAATATTAAAAATAATAGGAAAAATTAATTGAATCATAAAACTAATTAAAGCCATTTTTAAAATAAAAATATGAGAATTTCTAAAAACAGAACCAAAGCACATAATATAATAAAAGCATATGAATAATATTATTATACTTATAGGGAAAAAGCAAGCACATTTCAAAGAAATTTTAGCCATTTCTCTATTTTTTTTATCTATAACACCAGATAATATTTTATTTCTCTTTTGTATAAAATTTCTTTCTGTAAAAATCGTTGAAATCAAAAGATCCTTTAAAAATAATGAAATAATTGTTGCATAAATAATTTTCGGTAAATGGAAAAAGATATTAAAGGCTCCTTTTGATATATATAATTCATGGAAACTTGATTCATCTATAAAAAATATTACTATTGTTAAATTAATTCCGAATATTAAAAACAAAAAACATATTTTCATTGAGCGAGAATTAAAATCGTTTTTTATTGTGAAAGGAAATACTAATAAATGTTTTGTCTTTATTAATGAAATATAATATTTACAAAAACTTCTTTTATCATTTTGCTTTGCTTCAATATAACTTGAAAAATTCAACTCATTTTCAGTTTTCTCTAAAATTCCATCTTTTGATTTTGTTATTTTTTTCATTTTAATTTTATTGCCAACTTTTTCACCATTCATTGTTAAATTATTATTATCTAAACCTTTTTTAGAGATTTTTCCTTTTTTTAATGAATTTTTATCCTTTTTCAAAAGTTTTTTTAAATTTAACCTTCCAAGTTCATGAATACTTTTATTCAAAACTTGGCCACTTTCATTTTGGCTACTTTCACTATCAATATTTTTTTGAAAATCTTTTACTTTTGCTTGAAATTTATTTTTCAAGTCAACTACTTTATATAATTTTTCTAATTGATTGAAAAAAGTATATTTTTCTATTAAATAAAAAACCAAAGCTCCAATAATATTTATAAATAAAACTCCTAAAATTATATAGTTAATTATATCCAATGTTAAAGTTTCTATAATTGTTAAATATTTCAAGAAACATTTCACAACCCAAATATTAAATGAATTAGTTAATCCATCATCAGTAAATCTATCGACTAATTTATATTTATTTGCATTAACATTCAAGAAAGAATTGAATTTAATTTTTATTTCACATTCGCATTCAACTTTATTATTAATATATCCTTTAAAAGTACAGATACTTTCACATAAAGATCTATTTTGTTTATTATAATCATCTTTTCTATCAAATAATACTAAATCATTTTGAAATTCTGGAGGAGACGGATAACATTTATCTAAATAATAAACATTCTTTGGATTATATAAATAATCTTTGAAATTATTAATATTTAGTGGAATATAATAATTAACCTTTAATGATTTGCAATAATTTAAATTCAATTTTATTTTTCCTCCTTTACCGAAAATATTATATTCAATTATTGGTATCTTAAAATTAGGCGATGAATATTCTATTTTAAATACTATTAATTCATCATTTGGAATGTTATGCTTTTGTTTAAGAATATCTCCACAATCATCTAAATTTATATAAGTTAAATTTTCTATTCTCTTTTTGTTAGATAATGCATATATTTGTAAAGTTTCTTCACCAATATTTCTTGTATATATTTCTTGATAATCAATAACTCTCAAAGCTAAATCATATAATTCCATATTCATAAATCCATTAACAGTTTTTTCTATTAATTTTTGTTTTGCTGTATTATTATTTATATCTAATTGACATCCTTTTATATAAAAATTTTTTATATCGCATGTATCATTTTCTACTTTTTGTTCTTGTTCTTCTTTTGTGACACATACATAATTATCAGAAACAGTACCTTCAGGACATTTATAATAGCATTTAAAATCATATAAGAAATGATATTCTTCATTACATTTATCAATACATTCATTATTAATTGCTATAATATATTTCCTCTCATTACTCCATTTTTCTTTGCAACTGATAATAGAGCAACCTTTATTTTCTATTTGTTGATAGAATTTTGGAGCTAAATTTGTATCAAGGCAAAAAACCATATTATTAAGAGTTCCTTTAAAGATATTAACCATACTTTCTATATTATCATCTCTGAAATTTGATAAATTTACAAAAGATAAATTAGAATCATTTGAAAAAATATAATCAATATTTCTTGTTTTCTCTGTTTCAAAATTTGATAAATCAATTGATAAAAGCGAAACACAATTTTCAAACATATGACTCATGTCTAATACCGAAGAAGTATCAAACAAATTTATACTTATATTTTGTAATGAGGAACAGCTTGAAAACATATAATTCATATATTTAACATTAGAAGTTACAAAATTATTTAAATCTAAATAAATTAAATTTGAGCATCCTTTAAACATATAAGCCATATTTTCCACATTTTTAGTATCAAAAGTCAATAAATTTATAGATATTAGCGAAGTGCAATCTGAAAATAAATTTTCCATCGATATAACTGAAGAAGTATTCAATTTATCAACATCTAAAATTTCCAAAGAACTGCATCCTGAAAACATATAGTCAAAAAAATAAACAGAAGAAGTATTTAAATTATCTAAATTAATCGATGTCAAATTTTTGCAATTATAAAAAAGATATTTCATTGACTCAACCAGAGATGTATTTAGTTTATCAATATTTAACATAGTTAAATTATAACAATCTGAAAACATATTATCCATCGAGGTTATTTTCGAAGTATCAAAATTATATAAATTTAAAGAAGATAGAGATTTACATCCACTGAACATATAATGCATAAATTTAACATTTTTAGTATCAAAACTTGAAATATTTAAATAATTAACTGATTCTAATTTATAAAACATGAATTCCATATTTTCTGTATTTTTAGTATTGAAATTTGATAAATCTAATGAAAGTAAAGAAGAACAACCATAAAACATACCATTCATATATATAACTGAACTTGTATTAAATTTATTTAATTTTAATGAGGTCAATGAGGCACATTCTGAAAACATATATTTCATATTTATAACCTTAGATGTATCGAAATTTGATATATCTAAATGAGTCAAATAGGTGCATTCTGAAAACATATAATCCATTTGAGTAACAGATGATGTATCAAAATTTGATAAATCTAAAGATATTATTGAAGGACTGTTATAAAATAGATATGATAAGCTTGTTACTGATAATGAAGATAAATCAGGAAATTTTATGGATAATAGTGATTTACAACCACTAAACATATAGTTCATTGATTTAACATTGGATAATTTGAAATTATTTATATTTAATTCTTTTAAAGCTATACATTTTTCAAACATGCTTTCAGTATTTGTTACTTTTGTTGTAACAATATTTGATAAATTAATAGAGGTAAGAGATGAACAAGATTTAAACATAGAATTCATATTTTCTACATTAATTGTATTAAGTTGTGTTATATTTAGAGAATGTAATTGAGAACAACCTGAAAATAAATGTTCCATATTAGTAACAATTGATGTATCAAAAAGTGATAAATCTAAAGTGTTTAAAGAACTACATCCTGAAAATAAATTTTTCATACTTTTGATATTAGATGTTTTAAATTTATTATTAAAAGTTAATGAAGTTAAAGAAGAACATCCAGAAAACATATAATTCAAACTTGTTAATTTTGATGTATCAAAATTTGAAATATTTAAAGATTTAATTGAAGAACATCCACAAAATAATGATTCCATATTAGTCGTTTTAGAAGTATCAAATTTAGATACATCAATAGTTTCCAATAATGTGCAATCTTTAAACATTGAATTCATATTAGCAACATTTTCTGTTATAAAATAATTCGTTTTCAATTTTTTAAGAGAAGAACAACCAGAAAGCATTGATTTCATATTATTAACATTTTCTGTTTTGAAATTTTCTTTTTCTATATTTAAAATTGATAAAGAAGAACATCCTTCGAAGAGACTTCCCATATCTGTTACTAATGATGTAAGAAAATTTGTTAAATTTAAACTTGTTAATTTTGCACAACCTGAAAACATATGATTCATTGTTATAGTTTTATCAGTAACAAAATTTTCAGTTAATTTTAATGATGTTAAAGATGAGCAACCATTGAACATATAATTCATGTTTGTTACTTGAGGTGTTTTAAAACTGGATAAATCAAGTATAATCAAAGAACTACAATTTGAAAACACATATTGCATATCTTTAATTAGTGAAGTTTCAAATTTTGATATATCTAAAGATGTTAAAGAAGAACATCCAGAAAACATTGAACTCATTTTGACAACATTTTTTGTATCAAAATTTTTTATTTCTAAAGAAGTCAAAGATTGGCAATTATAAAACATTTTTTCCATATCTTTAACATTTCTTGTTGTAAATTTATTTAGATCTAACTCTTCCAAAGATATACAATCATAAAAAATTGAATTCATATTAATAACATATGATGTGTAAAAATTATATGTATTTATACTAGGTAATAATTCACATCCATAAAACATAGAACCCATATCTCTTACTTTTTCTGTTTTAAAGCTAGATAAATCTAAATAATTTAATGATCTACATTCATAAAACATAAAACTCATATCAAGAGCTTCTGAAGCGTCAAAATTATATAAATTTATTGAGGTTAATTTTGGACAAAATTCAAACATTCTTGAAGTAGTAAGAACTGATTTTCCATGAAAATTTGAAATATCCAATTCAGTAATCGATTGACAATTACTAAACATTTTTTCCATATTTGTTACTTTTGTTGTATCAAACTTTGATACATCTATTGAAGTTAATTTAGGACATAATTCGAACATTCCTTTCATATTTTGAACTGAAATAGTGATAAAATTTGAAATATCTAATTCTTTTAATTCTCTACAATTACTGAACATATTTTGCATATCGGTTACTTTTGATGTATCAAAATGATAAGGCTCTATTATTTCTAATTTTTTGCATGATTCGAACATATTTCTCATATTAGTAACTAAAGGAGTTTTAAATAAAGAAACATTTAAACTTTCTAATTCTTTACAATTACTAAACATATATTCCATATTAACAACATTACTAGTTTTAAAATTATTTTGATCAAAATTTATTGATGTTAAATGCAAACATGATTCAAACATATATCTCATATTTGAAACTTTTTGAGTATTAAAAGAATATATATCTAAATCAGTTAAATTTTTGCAATTTGAAAACATATATTCCATATTTTCAACAGATTGAGTATTAAGAAAAGATAAATTAATTTTATTAATTGAAATACATGAAGCAAGCATATTGCCCATATTAGTTACTCTACTTGTTTGAAAATTTGATATATCCAAAGATGTTAATGATAAACAGCCGGAAAACATATATTCCATATTTATTACTTGATTTGTATTAAATTTTGATAAATTTAAGGATGATAAAGAAAAACAATTTGCAAACATATTTCCCATATCCTTTACTTTTTCTGTATTAAAATTTAATATGTTTAATGATGTTAATGATCTCCAATTTTTAAACATTGATTCCATACTTAGTACTTGTCCAGTATTAAACTTTGAAATATCCAATGATGATAAATTATCACAATGAAAAAACATATATGACATATTTCTTACTAAATGAGTATCAAAATTATTTAGAACAAGAATTGGCAAAGATGAACAATCATAAAACATCCTTGCCATTGATAAAACATTACTAGTAACAAATTTAGGAATTTTTAAATCAGTTAATGATTTACATCCATAAAACATTTCTTTGGTGCTATTAATTTTCGAAGTAATAAAATTTGTTAAATTTAATGACTTTAATGATTCACAATCTTTAAATAAATATTCAGCATTGGTAACATTTTGAACTTTAAAAGATGATAAATCTAATGAAGCTAAACTTTTACAATTCTGAAACATTGATTTCATATTTGTGACAAGGGTTGTATCAAAATTAGTTAGAACAATTGATTCTAAAGAAGAACAATAATTAAACATATTTTCTGTATTTTGTAAAGAACTTGTTATAAAATTTGATAAATCTAAAAATTTTAAAGATTTACATTCGTAAAACATATTATTCATATCAATAACTTTACTTACATTAAAGCTCTTTAAATTTATTGATGTTAATGAACTGCATTCATAAAATACTTTACTCATGTTAGTAATATTAGAAGTATCAAAATTATCTAAATTTAAATATTCCAATTTGGAGCATCCATAAAACATATTTTCCATATAATTAAGATTACTTGTAGTAAAAAAAGATAAGTCTAGAGAAGTTAAAGACCAACAATTATAAAACATATTTGTCATATTTGTGGTATTTAAAGAAATCATATTAGATATAAATAAATCTATTAAAGATACACATTTAAAAAACATATTATTCATATCTATAGCATTAGGTGTACTAAAAGTTTCTAATTTTAATGAAGATAATAAAGTACAACCATTAAACATATTACTTAAACTAATTACTTTAGAATTTCCAAGATGATCAATTATCAATGATGATAAAGCCTGACAATCATGAAACATATAACTCATATTTAATACTTCAGGAACTTTAAAGGAACTTAAATCTAATGACGTTAAATTTTTACAACCTTCAAACATATAAATCATATTTTGAACTTTTTCAGTATTAAATTCACTTAATTGTAAATCTGATAACCTAGTACAATTAGTGAACATATATTCCATATTAATAGTATCTTTAGTTACAAAAGAATTTAAATTTAAATTCGTTAAATTAGAACATCCATGAAACATATTAGACATTGTCTTAACATTCTCAACATTAAATTTATTTACATTTAATTCAAGTAAATCTGCACAATTAAGAAACATATTTGACATATCAAGAACATTTTGTGTTTTAAATTTCTCTAAATTTAAAGAAATCATTTTAGTACAATTATTAAACATAGAACTCATTGTTGTTACTTGTGTAGTATCAAAATTATCAATATTTAAATAGGTTAATTTTTTACAATTACAAAACATATTTTCCATATTGTTCACTTGAGAGGTAACAAAAGAGGAAAAATTTAAAGGTTGTTGTAAAGATTCGCATCCATAAAACATTGATTTCATCATTGTTACTAATGTTGTATCAAAATTATCTATAATTAATAATGATAGCTTGTTGCAATCATAAAATAATTCTTCCATAGTAGTAATTTTTTTAGTATTAAAAGATGCCAAATCTAAAGTTTTTAAATTCTTACAATTTTTAAATAATATATTCATATTTGTAACGTTATCAGTAATGAAATTATTTACTTTTAAATTTTCAAGGGATACACAATTAGTAAATGTCGAATTCATATTTTCAAGAGATGGTGTAAAAAAACTAGATAAATCTAGTGATTTTATTGTATTGCAATCAAAAAACATTTCTCCTATATCTTTTACAAAAGATGTATTGAAATGAGTTAAATTTAATCTTTTTAATGAATTACATGAATAAAACATTTGATTCATTGTTTCAACATTTTGAGTTTCAAAATATGGCAAATCTATATAGGCTACATTTTTACAATTATAAAACATTTTCCCCATATCAGTTACATTTGGAGTTCTGAAATTTTCTAAATTTAATGATTTTAATGATTCACAGTTATAAAATACTGAACTCATATTAATAACTTTCGAAGGACCTTCAAATTTAAAAAAGGTAATATTACCTAATGATTTGCATCCAAAAAATAAAGAGTTCATATCAGTTAAATTTGTAAAAAGAAAACTAGATAAATCTAAATAGCTTAATTTTTTGCAATCATGAAACATATTACTTATATTTATTAAATTTTTTCCATCAAAACCACTAAATTTAATACTTGTTAAATTTTCGCAATGTTCAAACATTTCAGTAGCATCTTCCAAATTATAACCTTTAAAATTTTGTAAATCTAATGATATTAAAGATATACAATTCCCAAACATTTTACTAGTATTTTTAACATGACTTATATCAAAATTTGAAAGAGTTAATCCAGATAAAAGAGTACAGTTTCTAAACATTGAATACATATTATTTACTCTAGATGTTGTAAATTTATTTATATCAAATTTAATGGAAGTTAAATTTATACAAGATTCAAACATACTTTCCATATTTTTCACTTTTGAAGTTTCAAATTTATTTAAATCCAAATTTGATAAAGATGTACAATTTTCAAACATGTGCTCCATATAAATCACTTTAGAAGTATCTATTTTAGATAAATCAATATTTTTTAACTTTTCACATGAAGAAAACATATATCTCATTCTTTGAACTTTAGAAGTTTGAAAATTAGTTATATTCAATGATTCCAAGTTTATGCAGCCATTAAACATATATTCCATATTCAAGACATTTTGAGTATCAAAATTTGAAACATTTAAAATGGATAAATTTTTACATTTATTAAACATCATTCCCATAGTATTAACATTTGAGGTATCAAATGCCGAAACATCAATTGAGCTTAATTTTACACATTTTGAAAACATAGCATCCATATTTTCAACATTTTTAGTATTAAAATTAGTTATATTTAATTCAGTTATTTTTGAACAATCATGAAACATATATCCCATATCTTTAACTTTTGATGTGTCAAAATTGTAAACATCTATATACGATAAATTAGAACAAGAAGAAAATAAATGATCCATTGATATTGTATTAGATGTATTAAATTGTTCTAAATTTAATGTTGTTAATGATTTACATCTGCTGAATAAATAACTCATAGATGTTACATCTTTAGTTTGGAGATTTGATAAATTTAAAAAAGGTAAACTCTCACATCCGTCAAATACATGAGATAAATCTGTTATTAAATCTGTATTAAGAGGAGTTATATCTAAATCTATTAAGGATGAACAGTTATAAAACATATATTTCATTTTATTTAATTTGGAAGTATTGAAATTAGAAAAATCTAATTTTTTAATAGATTCACAACCACCAAACATATATTCCATATCAGTAACATTTGATACATCAAAGTTCAACATATTTATTTCACTTAAATTTTTACAATTATAAAACATTGAATTCATAGTTTCCACTTTACTAGTATTAAATCCTGATAAATTGATAGTTTTTAAATTAGAGCAATTATAAAACAAAAATTGCATGTCCTCTACATTTAAAGTATCAAAACTATCTAAAATAATAGAAGTTATCGATTGACATTCATAAAATAAATGACTCATATTATTTATATTTCTTGTGTTAAAGGAACTTAAATCTAATTTTAATAAAGATTGACAGTTAGAAAACATATCATTCATTATTGATACTTTTTCAGTTTTAAAACTTGCTAAATTTAATGATGATAAATTTTTACAATTATTAAACATCAATTCCATATTTGTTACTTCAGAAGTATCAAAATTTAAATCTAAAGCCATTAATTTTTCACAATTACTAAACATCTTATTCATATCAATTACTTTAGATGTTTTAAAATCAGATAAATCCAATGAGGTTAAAGAACTACAATTTTCAAACATACTTTCCATATAAATTGCTTTAGAAGTATCAAATGAATCTAAATCTAATGAAATTAGGGAACAACAATCATAAAACATAAAACTCATATCATTTATATTTGCAGTATTAAAGTAATTCACATTTAATCGTTGAAGACTAGTACAATTATAATATATTTTTGACATATTAGTAACCATTGCAGTATTGAAATTACTACTAAAACTTAAATTAACTAAAGAATAACAATTATAAAACATAGAATTCATATTTTCCAATTTTGGAGTTTTTAAGTCTAAATCAAGTTGAATTAAATTGTTACATTCACTGAACATATGCTCCATATTTGTAACTTGTGATGCATCTAAATTATTATTTATAATTATGAATTTTAATTCGTTGCATGAATCAAACATATATTCCATATTTTTTACTTTTGAAAATTGAAAACTTGATAAATCTAAGAAATTAATTTTTGAACAACCTTTAAACATATATTCCATACTTTCTACAAAACGAGTATAAAATTTAGATAAATTTAAACTTGATAAAGAAGAACAATCATAAAACATATATCTCATTTCTGTTACTTCAGATGTATCAAAATTATCCGCTTTTAATTTATCTAATGATGAGCAATTATAAAACATATATTCCATATTTTTTACTTTTGCAGTATTAAAATTTTTTCCGAAATTAAGTTTATTTAATGAAAAACAATTATAGAACATTTTGCTGGTGTCTGTGACATTATTTGCATCTAAGTTATTGACAAGTAATTCTTTCAATGAATTACAATTGTAAAATAAAGAATTCATTTTTTCAACAGATGGTGTTAAAAATGAATTTAAATTTAAATTTTCTAAACTGTGGCAATTATAAAACATATATGACATATCTTTTAATAAATTTGTTTGAAAGCTGTTTAAATTCAATTTAGTTAATGATGAGCATTCATAAAACATTTTATCCATATTAGTTACTTTAGATGTGTCGAATTTTGATAAATCTAAGCTATCAAGTGAAGAACAAAAATAAAACATTTCTTTCATGCTTGTACAATTTTTAGTATCAAACTGATTTAAATCCAAATGCTTCAATTCTTTACATTCTTTGAACATATAATCCATACTTATAGCATTTTCTGCATTAAATGAAGATACACTTAAATTTGTTAAATTAGAACAATATTGAAACATCCCATTCATATTAGTTACATTTTTTGTATCAAAATTTTCTAAATTAAGGCTTTCTAAAGATTCGCATCCACTAAACATATATTCCATATTTACAACTTTGGAAGTATCAAAATGATTAATGTCTAAAGAGTTTATAAGAGTACAATTATTGAACATGTATTCCATAGTTTTTGCTTTTGCAGTATTAAATTTAGGTATATTTATAGAAGTTAAATTTGAGCAATTATTAAATAAATATTCCATATATATTGCACTTATGGTATTGAAATTTGATACATTCAAATAAGATAAAGAATTACATCCATCAAACATATGACTTATATTATATACATTATTTGTATTAAAATTATCCACTTGCAAATCCAACAAAGAATTACAATCACGAAACATATTTGCCATAATAGTTACAGATGAAGTATTAAAATTAGATAAACCTATAATAGACTTTATTTTTCTACAACCCCAAAACATGTTTGACATATCCACTACTTTTCCAGTCTCAAAAGAACTTATATTAATAGATTCCAATGAATAGCAAAGAAGAAACATATTTTTCATACTTTTTGCTTCATTCGTTTTAAAATTATTTGATAATTGTAGGGTTTTCATTTTTGAACAAGAACGAAACATATTTGTCATATTGATTATTTCATTCGTTTTGAAATTAGATAAATCCAGATTTACTAATTTACTACAATTATAAAACATACTTTCCATATTAGTAACTTTAGATGCATCAAAAACAGGGACATTTAGATTTTCAAGACTTATGCAATTTTTAAACATATGGCTCATATCTAAAGCTTCTTTTGGTTCAAATTGTTGCAAGTCTAATGAAATCAGACTTTCACAATTATAAAACATATAATCCATGCTTTCAGCATTAGAAGGTTTAAAATTAGCTATACTAAGATTTTTTAAAGATTTACAATTTCTAAACATATTGGCCATATATTTCACTTCAGAATTTCCAAAATTTTCTAAATTTAATGAATTTAAATTTTCGCAATTATAAAACATATTTTTCATGCTTTGAACTATAGTTGCTTCAAATTTTGGAACATTAAGATTTATTATATTTTTGCAATTATAAAACATATTTTCCATATCTAATGCACTTGTAGTATGAAAATTTAATAAATTTAATTCCCTTAAAGATATACAGTTAAGAAACATATTTTTTAAATTAGTGCTTTGAGAAGGATTAAAATTAATTATATTTATAGCTTCTAAAGAAGTACAATTTTCAAACATGCTTTGCATAGTTGTGACCTCTGAGTTATCAAAATTTGATAAATCTAAAGATGTCAATTTTTCACATTTATAAAACATTTTTTCCATATTCTTAACATTATTAGAATGAAATTTTGGAGTAGAAAGACTTTCCAAAGATATACAGTTATCGAACATATGCTCCATATTTGTTGCAGATGAAGTGTCAAAATTTTGTAGGTTTAATGATTTCAAAGCTAAACAATTATGAAACATATATTCCATATATTTTGCTTTAAAAGGATTAAACTCACTTATATTAAGTGTATTTAAAGATTCACAATTTTCAAACATGTTTTTCAAATTTTCAACCTTTGAATCTTTAAAATTCACTAATTCTATTGAAGTCAAATTTGTGCAATTATAAAACATTTTTTCCATATTGGTTGTTTGAGATGCATCTAAATTTGGTAAAATAAGGCTTGGTAATGAGAGGCAATTTGCAAACATATGCGACATATTTTCCAAATCAATTGTATTTATAGAAGAAAATTCTAATGTCCTTAAATTAGTGCATTCATAAAATAAATATTGCATATATTTAATTTTAGAAAAATCTAATTTTGGAAATTTTACTGTTTGTAAAGAACTGCATCCAAAAAAACAATAGCTCATATCAATAAGTTCAGAATTTATAAATGAATCAAAAATCAATGATTGTAATAGAGTGCATCCTTCAAACATATGGCTCATACTTATAAGAGATTTTGATTCAAATAATTTTATTTGTTCTAAACTGCTAAGTTTAATACAATTTTGAAACATATAATCCATATATTCTACATTAGGTGTATTAAAATTAGAATAAATAGATTCCAAATTTGTGCAGCCTGAAAACATATTTTTCATATTTACAACATTATCAGTTTTATATTTTGAAAAATCTACAGCATGTAAGCTTTGGCAATTATAATACATTTTTTCCATATTTGTTACTTTATTATTTACATCAGGAGAAGTGTAATCATTATAATATTCAATAGTGGTTAAGGATAAACATTCAGAAAATAAATATGATACATCTATTGCATTTATTGGATTAAAACCTTTTATATGAGAAATATGTGTATTTTCAAACATATGAGCCATATTAGTTATTATCGTCATATCAAAATTGCTAAAATCTATCTCACTAATAATCTCGCAATCTTTAAACATATATTCACCAGAAAAAGGAGATTTTTCTAAAATTATTGTCTCAGGTGGTTGTGGTTGACTTGTCTTGTCTGATACTTCGGTATTAATACTTTCTGAAAGGAAACGACCAGTTGAATTATTGCCCATTGTTTTTTTAGTAAAATTTACAGATTGATATTTATTCTCAAAATTAATTTTGTTAATATTTTGATTTGACGCTTCTTCATTAATATTTTTATTTATTGTTTGATCTATTACTTTATTTATCAATGATGAATTATATGAAATTCTATTTTTAAATTTAAAATTTTCTTGATATAATTGCCTTAAGTTTCCCCCAGATTCGACCACTTTATATTCCATCCAAATTATTTTGACTTCATTTTCTTTTAACTCGTCACCTTCTAATTTAATATAGAGATAATCTTGCCTCGTTTCATATTTATCATGCTCCAAATTTTGATTATTAAGTTCAATTTTATAAGGTTCTTTTATATATTTAACATACATAATCTTATTAAATTCGTCTTTGCTATATGCTTTTGAAGTTTTTATTAAGATTTCATAATTCTTATTATTTGATAGAATAGGACTTATAAGAATTATTAAATATAGAATCATATTCCAAAATAAAATATTTTCCCTTTTATTTGCTTTAAAATTACTGTTTTTTGAATTTTCATTTTTTCTATAGATAATATAATTTATGTATGAATTCATATTATTTAAACTTTCTTTTTTAATCATTAAATTATTATAATTTATATTGATATACTTTCTATCATTAATATTATATAATTCAAAATTTTCTTTTTTTCCTTTTAATTTGATTTTATTCCCTAAACTGATTTGTTGTATTAATTTCACCATTTATTGTTGATTTTTTAATAAAATAATATATTTATTAATTATAAATGATTTAAACAAAAATAAATTGGGGATTGGGGATTGGGGATTGGGGATTGGGGATTG
>ERZ842401.5307-NODE-5307-length-14385-cov-9.610188_pt1 | contig 14385 bp, 8 predicted proteins | sample MGYA00521270_ERZ842401 | MGnify/ENA primary metagenome ERZ842401 (study PRJEB31892, sample SAMEA3878208) | bioreactor metagenome | biome: Moose rumen | place: Sweden | collected 2011-10 | study: EMG produced TPA metagenomics assembly of the PRJEB12797 data set... | reverse complement strand
GAGCTGGCCACCTTGCACGGCGAGAAGTGCGCCAAGGTCATTGCCTGCGTCAACCACGACCCAAATGCCATCAAGTCACACGCTGCCAACCATCCCGACACGCACCATTTCACCGAGGATATTCGCACATTGGCGATGGAACCGCTCGCCGAGATCGTGCAGAAGTCCCGCCAGCAGCATCCCGACGCAAAGGTAGTGCTGTGGGCATCCTTGGAATGCACTAATTTCTCCAAGGCCAAGGGCGGACAGCCGAGAGACGCTGACAGCCGCACGCTCGCCAACCATCTCTTCCGCTACATCGAGGCCATCGACCCCGACTACATACAAATCGAGAACGTCGAGGAGTTTATGGCCTGGGGCGAGGTTGACGAAAACGGCAAGCCCATCGACAAACTCTGCGGAACCGACTACGTGCGCTGGTGCAACCGCGTACAGTCCTATGGCTACTCCTATGCGTGGCATATCCTCAACGCCGCCGACTATGGTGCATACACGAGCCGCAAGCGTTTCTTCGGTCAGTTCGCCAAGCACGGACTGCCGCACGCCTTCCCCATACCCACCTATTCAGAGGACGGAGCGAGTGACGACAACCTCTTTGGAGCGGGGCTGCACAAGTACAAGGCTGTCCGTGATGTACTCGACCTCGATGATGACGGCGAGAGTATCTTCCTCCGAAAGAAGCCCCTTGTAGAGGCCACCCTAAATCGCATCTATGCAGGACTGGTCAAGTTCGTTGCAGGCGGCAAGTGTTCCTTTTTAATCAAATGGAACAGTATGAACAAGTCAGGTAAATATGTACCGCCATCGCTCGACAAACCCTGTCCTACAGTGGCCGTGCAGAACCGCCTCGGCGTGGCGAAGGCTCATTTTCTCTCGAAGCAGTTCGGTGGAAACCCTGCTGGCAAGAACACCAGCATTGATAAACCTGCCGGAACAATCACTTGCATCGACCACCACGCTCTTTTGACCTATTACGGCAACGGCCAGGTTGTCCCCAATGACAAACCTGCCCCGACGGTGACGACCCACGACCGTTTCGCCAAGCTGTCATTCTTCGCCAACGAGTACGGCAACAGCGGCAGCGGCAGCAGCCTTGACAGTGTGAGCCCGACCGTTATGCCATCGCCCAAACAGAAGCTCGTCACGGCGTTCCTCTACAATCCTTCCTACAAGTCCGAGGGCAGCTCTATCGAGAAGCCCTGTTTCACACTCGTGGCACGAATGGACAAAGTGCCGCCCTACATCATCCAGACTGAAGAGGGTGTCGGCATCGAGGTCTATGAGACCGACAGCCCCGCGACTCGCAAAATCAAGGAGTTTATGGCTATGTACAACATCATCGACATCAAGATGCGTATGCTCAAGGTGTCAGAACTCAAGGCCATTATGGGCTTCCCTGCCGACTACACACTCGTCGGCACCCAGGGCGAACAGAAAAAGTTCATCGGAAATGCCGTCGAAGTCAATCAAAGCCGTGTCCTCTGTGAGGCACTGGCAGAAAAGATGGAGGAGGTAGCGTGATGAAGAGGACAACTAAATACTTGAACATCTACAAAAGACGGGACGGGAAACTCATCCCTGGAGGGATAATCCACCCGACAAGAAAACGTGCGAAGGAATGCACCATGGATGCATTCGTCTATGTAAAAACAATAAAAATCAAGTTATGAAGATACTACACCTATCACTCAAAGAAAAATGGTACCGGAAGATAGAGAGCGGTGAGAAGAAGGAAGAGTACCGCGAAATAACTCCGTATTGGGTCAAACGCCTCACCGATACCGACAACTTCTTGGACGCGAAGCATATCCCGTTCCGACATTACGACGCTGTAGAGTTCTCTCTCGGCTACCCCAAGAAGGAGAACACCAGCCGTCGTATGACCTTCGAGATCGCCAGCATAGGAATAGGGGTGGGCAACACCAAATGGGGCGCACCGACCGACAAAGCTGTATTCATCATCAAATTGGGAGAGCGTACAGATGATAAATGATGTTGAGTTTTTTGTCAAGATAACCCTTTTCAAGGGTTGCCACGCCGAAGCTGTTGTCTATTACAGACGATATATGGACATATATTTCGTTATACGCTGGCGTTGGTATTTTGAGTATCTTGCAGCCCGTCTAAAAGTAAGCCACCCGAGAGAAAAGGTAGAGCTGCTGTGCGGGCGCATTGACCTGTTGACACCAGCTGAATATGCCGACAAAAAGAGAGAGAGCCTATTGCGAGCCAAGCGTGGTCAAATCACTAAGTTGGAGAATACTCCAGACGAACTTGACCTGTTCGATATAGCAATCAACAAGAAGCGTGAAAAAATTGAACGCATTGAGAATGAGATACACAGACTCGAAAACGGAGAACAAATATTTTGGGTCTATGGGGATTACATAAACGAAATACACAGATGGCTGAAAGTTTGACATTTAACACAGACTGTATGAAGTATATGCGCAATGTTCCGACAGGTTACTTCGACCTCGCCATCGTAGACCCACCCTACGGCATCGGAGAGACGTGGAAGAAAATCACCAAAGGACGCAGGTGCGACTATTTTCCGAATACAACGTACAAGAATGCGGCAGTACCAGATGCACGTTATTTCCGTGAATTGATGCGGGTCAGCAAGAACTGGATTATTTGGGGTTATAATTACTATGCAGAATTGCTTGGTAACACAAATTACCTCATCGTATGGGATAAGATGGCCAGCAACAATAACATGGTTAGATTCTCCAAGTGCGAGATAGCCTGCACCAGCATTCACATACCTTTCCTATCCAAGACTGCGACAACGTCAATGTGATTGTGCGTACCAACGAGATACCCGTAATCGATGTAAATAAAATGAAAGGATAATGACGATGACCTCCTCTACTGTCCCGTGTGGCATGAGGACGGCAAGGGCAGGCTGACGGTGGAACGCATAGACATCAAGCACAAAGAGCTATGAGGATGGGATGAAAACACAACATAAAAGACATAACCATAAAATAGCATGTAATTTTGCAGACACAGATAACAATGAAGACATGGAGACAAAAGAGGTAATATATTCCGGGTACGACAAGACCACATCAGACTACGAATGCCCGGACGGGCAACTTGAGACAAGCATAAACCTCATAAACGAGGACGGGAGCCTCAAACCGCTTCCGCAGCCGGTGGAGGTGCTGAAGCTGCCGAAGGGGTACAAGCCGCTGTTCATCCATACGACGCAGGACTACCGGCACCTCATCCTGCAAAAGGTCGTGAGGGTATTGGGCCGGACGCTGCACTTTGTGCTGTGGGTGGATTATGATTGGCTGACCGGCAGCGACACGCCGCCAGCAATTGACGAGATAGAGCGGCGGCTGCAGCCGGTGTGCGACGGGCTCGGCGAAGTGATGGCCATCAACGCCGTGAAGAACACACTGTGTATCATGTTCGCCAGCGGCCTGCACTATATACTTTGGAAAGCCGTCGGGAACGCATACAAATACCTCGGGCAGAAGCCGCTAGAAGTTGACATTCAATTTGGGATGTCGCCACTGAAGGCCGGTTCGTATCTCGGCGATAACTTATATACCTATGCCGGAACAGTAGATACCGAAATTGGACATAATTACGCCCCGGTCGTTGAAGGCTCGGGGCATGTCGTGTTTGCCAACGAGAAAGTAACAGAAATATCTAATTCAATATGGGGATTGGTCGGTAAAGTTCACCAAAAAATAACAGACGCCGGACACTTCTATGCGCCTTTTTTCATAAGATACTGCTACAGTCTGTATGACGGAAGCATGTTCATGCACTCGGCCCCCGTATACATACCTATGACATTGGACGGAGCCCTGCAGGTTGAGGTGGGCGGCTTGTCAGTCAAACCAGACGGCACGATATATACAGGTAGAACAGATGATACATCCGTATCCGGCCCATACGCCTATTGGATGCAAAGTGATGAAAAGAAAGAGAACGGCAGTTACACAAGCTCCTATTATAGAACTCTTTATTTTCGGTATCAACCTGCTAATTCCGCACTTCAATACTTTGTATCAGGAGTTCAGATGCAACGGTTGCGCGATTGGTCGGACATCGTTAAAACGATCGATGTGTTCGTGACACCGCCGATTGTCAACTATAAGGCAGACGGAAGGATTGCAAACGCCGACGTGGGAAGACGCACTATGTACGCCTCCAACAAGTTCAGTCATCTTTCAACAGTGAGATATCAGACTGCGTCTTATGGAGTCGAAAGAGACTCCGAAAGGGCAGTTTTTTGTAACATTCCCAAGCTGCATGATGAATTCAATCCCGCTGACCGAATAATTGGATTCTACAAAATCAAGTCGCTTGAACTTGAAGAGATCGCCTCTGATGCAACCACTGAACTCCATATAGAAGGTGCAACACTTGCGGCTCTCACTTCTATGGAGGTCATGTCTGACGACTACAAGACGCACAATATCTTGTTGCCAAATACCGGAGAGGATGGAAGCGTCATGACGAGTATGTATGGGTACAACAGCCGGTTAAATATAGCAAATGTCAGGGAACGGCTGTTTGAAGGATTCTTGCCAAGAGCGCTTGTCCCTGTTCTGTCTGTAAACGGAATCGAACATACGTTGTTCAAAATACAAAAGATATACATATTCCTCGATACTGGCGATGGAGAGAAGATAGTCAGTCGTTCGGGTGTAGAATATATGTCTGCTGTCTTCTTCGCGATCAACCCTCTCTTCTACCCAGACAACAGAGCCAAGAAGTTGGTAATCGAGTATATTCCAAAATACTTCGACATTATCCAATACGCTGAATTTAATATGGAAGCGAGCGGCATACTCAACGGGGCATTCACACAAGGCGCAAGCACAGAAGACATAGAAGATGTAGCACTTCCTCCCGCATCCGCAGAGACCATTGCCAAACTTGCAAACATATCGGACGAAACGTCAATTGTGTCGGCCGGGAACAAGATTTACACCTCCGAGGCTGACAACCCGTTCGTTTTTCCCGCAACCTCCATCAACACCGTCGGCAGCGGCCGCATCCTGAACATCGCCGCCAACACCACGGCATTGTCGCAGGGGCAGTTCGGCCAGCACCCGTTCTATGCCTTCGCGACAGACGGTGTGTGGGCACTCTCCGTTTCGGACACCGGCACATATACCGCCGTGCAGCCCGTCAGTCGCGACGTATGCATCAACCCCGTCAGCGTGACGCAGACCGACAACGCCATCCTCTTCATCACCGACAGAGGCATCATGATGCTTACGGGAAGCGACACCATCTGCATCTCCGACTCGCTGGACGACGAGATGAGTGGCGCACCCGTACTCCCGCAGCTCGACAAGATCTACACCATAGCCGGTATCGGCACTGGAGAGGCAACCGGCATCGTGCCGTTCCGCACTTACTGCCACGATGCCAGGATGCTTTTCGACTACATGAACCAGCGGCTCCTGGTATACAACCCGGCATACGCATATATGTACGCCTATTCGTTCAAGTCCAAGAAATGGGGCATGATGCAGAACAATATCGCCGACACCATAGGGTCGTACCCGGAAGCACTGTCCGTGGACAAAGCCGGAAACATCGTGTCGTTCGACAAGAACAGCGAAACCTCCGACCCCATCAACGGACTCTTCATAACACGTCCGCTGAAGCTCGGCATGGCCGACGTGCTGAAAAGCGTGTACACGGTAATCCAGCGCGGTATGTTCAGGCGTGGAGACGTGAGTACCGTGCTCTACGGCTCACGCGACCTATACTCATGGCACCTCATCGGCAGCAGCCAGGACCACTACCTGCGAGGGCTCCGCGGAACGCCGTACAAATACTTCCGCATCGTCGGCATCGCCAGGCTCGGGAAAGGGCAGTCGCTCTCCGGCGCCACGCTGGAAATCGAACCCAAACACACGGACAGACTGAGGTGAGGCTTTACTATTAGTAGTTTAAGTAGTAAAAGAGTAGTAAAAGATAGTAAAGGTTAGTAAACCTTTGCTGTGTCCCTATTGCTCGCTTGGCGGCGGCACATCATCACCGGCGGCGAGGCTCGCCAGGCGGTCTTCGAACGTGTTGTTGCGGTTCTCGAGCGTCATGTCCGCCGCGATAGCCTGCATTTTCGGTGTGTGGTAGGCGAGGAGCTCCACTTCAATTTTTGCGCGGTCGGAGGGTCGCATACCTAAGCGATCAATATCAAACTGTGAAAAAACCTCTCCTTGGTGTTGTTCTACGAATTTTTCCTTGATGATTTCGGCAAGACTTAGGGCGTTGTCAGCCTTTGGGTCGATTATAAAGACGCTTGCACTTATGTCCTCCGGGTGGATGTTCTTGGAGAAGTACTCCATTGATTGACCGCGCAAGAGTGTCTTCAGCGGGTTGTCCTTGTTCGGTGTGCCCGCCTTCCTGCCGCCGAGCCGTCCACGTCCGTCGTTTGCTTTTCTTGGCATATCAATTCACAACATATAATATCGGTGCAAAAATATGGATATAACTTTGCATATTGAAAATATGTTGTGAAACAATAAACCAAAACATTGCAGATATGGCACCAGCAGTAGTAGCGGCATTGATAGGGCTTGCAGGGCAGCTCTACAGCGGATACAAGTCGTCGCAGGCGCAGAAAGAGGCGAACGCACAGAACGAGAAAACGAGGCAGATGTACCAAAATTGGTACGACCGCGAGTATTACGCCGACCCGTTGCAGCGGTCGGACGCGCAGCGGCTGCTCAACCGCACGCAGGAGATGATCCGTGAGCGCAACAGACATGCTGCCGGCACGCAGGCCGTGCAGGGCGGGACGGAGGAGAGCCTGGCGGCGACCAAAGAGGCCAACGCCAAAGCCATGGCCGATGCGGTCGGGCAGGTGGCCGCGCTCAACGAGACGAGGAAAGACAACATAAACAGCACCTATATGGGAGCCATGAAAGGCTACTATGACAATGTCGCGAATCAGGAAACGGCGAGGGCGAACAATATAGCCGCCGCAGGCAAGGGCGTGGCGGACGCTGCCGCAAAGATAGCGGGAGGAGGAGATTGGAGCGGTGGAAGCACCGACAGCCCCACCACATCCCAACAAAAGCAAAACGACACATCCGCCGCCGGAGGGAGATTAGTAGACCCCTACGATAACTACACCTCCGAAGACTGGATTGACTTCCGCGGATGAACATCATTACTCCCAACTCCGCAATATTCTGTAACTGTAAATTGCAGCCACATGAGAGACAACGAAGAAGAAAAAAAAGACCAAAAAAAAGAAGGCGGAAATAGCGCCCCAGCCTCCACACAGCCAGCCACCGCCACCACCGCATCGACACCAGCCGACGCAACATCAGACGAACCCGACGAAGGCGAAGCCGCCATTAACAAAGCCTACCAAGAAAGCGTGCAAACGATGCGCGCCGCCGCCGACAGACGCTTCGCCGACATCGACTCCATAGCAGACTACTACAGGCAGATTATGGAGGACAACAAGGGGGAAAGCGAAGAAGAGCGTGAAAGGAGGGAGAAGTTGGAGCGGACACGAAGGATTATCGGCGGCATCGGCGATGTGTCGCGTGCCCTCGGCAACCTCTACTGGACCACACAGTATGCTCCGAATGCCTACGACGGGAAGTCGAGCCTGACAGAGGCGAACCTCGCCCGTGAAGAACGCGCGAAGAAGGAGCGCGAGAAGCGGGCGGCACAATACATGAACGCGTTGAAACAGATGCAGGCGTTGCAAGGGCAGAAAGACACGGTGAATTACAACACCAATAAATTTCTTGGCGATTTGGCCTACAAGTACGAAAAGGACAAGGCGGACAGAGCCGCACTGAAAGCCTATCGGGAAGCCCTTTTACAAAATCAATCGAATAGGACTGAGGAAACGGGACGGCACAATCAGGCCATGGAATCCGTGGCTCAGACCAACGCAAGAACGAGGCAGGCCGAAGCGGCCACCAGGGCTGCCAACGCAGACGGTAAAAGCGGACAACTCACCAATTGGAACCTTTACAACGGCGAAACAGTAGGAGTGAACCACGCAAATATGGTTGCTCTCGGGACTGTGAATCAGGCAATCAAAGATGCAGGTGGAAAGCCGGCAGAGGGGCATTATAAAGCGAAAGGAGAAAAAGTCGCCCCGAGTGCCGACGAAATCAAAACTGCCGCCGAGGCCTTTTTGAACGGCCCTTATTCTGAAGAAAAAAAGAATAAAGTACGTTCAGCAATCAGAGTGGCGGCTGGTCAAGGTGCTGGAGCACAACAGACTCAACATGGAGATAAAAGACAAAAAATAAAAACCAAAACCCAACTGTAATAAAAATGGCAAACGAAAAAAAAAGGACTCTGCAAAGTGTATACGATGGGTTGAAATCAATACAGGGTGAGCGTGATGTCGATTTCGGTATGGACAACATGTCATACGATGATTTCCAAAAGAAATACGGCACAGGAGCCGGTGTGGGGAAATTGTACGATGCCCTGTCTGCCATATCAGATGAAGCAGGTCTTGATTTCGGAATAGGCGAAAGGGGAGACTGGGTTGGCTCGTTTGGTTTTGGCAACGGGCTGGCGGATGCCGACATGTCCACAGCCAAGCCTGCACGAACGGGTTTTTCCGGTGTACAGGATTACACCAGCACGATTGGGGACGGCCGATGGAGAACGTCGGCTATGCCAGATGATGTGAAGCAAAGGTTCGACGCGCAGGAGCAGGAGAAGCAGGCGGAAGCGGAACATGAGCGCAGACTGCGTGCCGAGCGCGGCAACCTTTCGGTCGGCTATTCCGCACAAGATGTGCAGAGGAAACCGGGTGGGTCAGCGACAACAGCCGCGAAATCTGCGTCCGGCAGGCCGTCAAGCCACCCGACAGGGTTTGGCCATGAAGACATCTTCAGCGGGAGGGCGCAAGCAGTAGTGGACGAGAAGACAGGAAAGACCGAAAGCCTTGCGAGCGGCGGGAAGGGTCCGCAGAAGCCGATGGGGCCGGAGGCGTTCCGTCGGGAAATGGAAATCACCCACCCGGAAATTGAGCGTCGTGCGCGTGAGATGGAGAGGCAGAAAGCGGTGGAGAAGGACGTGGAGGAGGCCACGGAATACGCCGGCCATATGCTCGACGGCAGCGGCGTTGTGGAGAAGGTGTGGAAGGAGGCCGATGAACGGGAGGCTCGGCAGAGAGCTGTGAACGAAAAGACGGAAAGGAATCTTCTGATGACGGCTGTTTCCAACAAGCAAGCACACCTTAAAGAGCATGACATAGACACCTTGTTTGATACGGCCTGGGAACGGCTCAACGAGACAGGCAACGAGGAGAGCATGGAGGGGGCTCCTGACAGATACAAAACCAGAGACTGGGAACTCCACAGTGTGGCAGGGAGGAGCATCGTAGAGATAGCGGACGCTTTGAAGAAAGCCGGAATCAGCGACGATGAAGCCCGCAAGAAAGCGGAGGCTATAACGAAGGCAAAAGTATATATAGGCATATACGAGCAGGCCGTGAAGGCAAACACGCCAGGCAACTGGGGTTCTTATCTTCTTGACAAGATAAACGGACAGCTGATAGGAGCGGGGCTTACTGCAATCGCGAGGAAAGCAGCCGGCACGAGCGGCGACCTCGCCGCAGCGCAGGACGCGCTTGCCCGTTATGCAGGCGAGCATGGCACCGCCGCGCTGGTTGCCGACGTGCTGGCCATGACGGCAGACCCGGCAATGGCACTCGGCGGAGGCGTTGCGAAACTGGGTGTCGGTGCGGCGACGAAAGTCGGCGGTATGGTCGGACGGAAAGCGTTGAATACTTTCGGCGGCAGACTGGCCACCGGCGCACTCGGTGGCTCGCTGAACTTCGCCACCTTCGAAGGGCTGAACGAATTTGCCACGCAGATGGCTATCGGCGGAGAACTGTCGCAGGGGCTTCCCGGCACGATGCAAGAAGGCACGCTTCAGGTCGGTGCTTACAACCCGTCCGCCGTCGCAGGCAAGGCATTGCACGGCGCGGGAATGGGTGCTGCCGTCGGAGTGGCGGGGGGCTTGTTCGGCGAAGCTGGGAAAGCTGCGGCGAGGGCTGTCAAGTCCACAGCCGGCAAGGCCGCTGTGAGAACTCCCATATCGGCGGCCGGGATGCTGACCGAAGCCACCATCTTTGCCGCGCCCGAGATGTACGCAAGCCGAAGAGGGTACAACGAGATGATAGAGCAGCTGCAAGACCCCGAGAGCGAATACTACATAGAAGACGAAGCGGAGCGAAGCAAGCGCACCAAGGAATTGGAGGAAGAGCGCGACAAGGAGATCGCCGATGTGTGGAAACAGAACGTCGCCACCATCGGTGCGTTCAAAGTGCAGGGTGCATTGAAATCCGCCCCGGAGGTGATAGCAAGCCTTCGTGGGAAGCGTGGCAACAGCAGGGTCGGGATGGAGACCCGCCTGCGTTCGCTGCTTGACGGACGCGACGAGAGCATGGCGCTCACAAGCGACGAGATTGAGGAGCTGAAAAACGCAGGCTACGGAGACTTCTCCGGCTTTGCCGTCAAAGCGTTGCGCAATCTGAAAGAACACGGCAAAGAGGCGGAAACGAAACAGCTTTCCGTGTTTGACGGCGTGGAGCGCGAGGACGCGGAAGGCGAGGCCATGCGTCAGCTGTACACCAACCTTGTAAACGACGACAACATCAGCCAGACCGCCAGGGCGAAAGTGTACTACTACCTTACTGGGCACCGTCTTCCGATGATGCCTATTGTCCGCACGGCGATGGACGAGGCGGACGGGAGATATACTGTGTCGTCATACGGTCCTAACGGGGAGGTGGTAACCAGGCGGACGTTTGAAGGCGAAAATGCTGCAGAAGCGGCGGAGAAGGAGTTGGGACGAGTGAACCGTGTCGCCGAAGTCAATGCCATAGAGTTGGGCGAGCGGCGTGTGGTTCAATACCAATACGAGGAGGCGATACGTCTTGTGGCAAGAGAAATCGGGGTGAATGCGGAAGATGTCTATGAGGTATTGCGGGGAGACAAGCCCGGCTTGATGACACCGGAGTATAAGGCGCAGCAACAGGATATGCGCAAAGCTGTACTCGGCATGTACGCATTACTGCGCGTGGCCAACGAGCAGACCGGAGACTTTACACCCGAGGGAGCACGTGCGGCTGTCGAATCGGAGTATGGTGTCAATATCAACGACGCGCTTGCCAAAGAACCAGGGAGAAGAAGCGAGGCGGAGCAGAAAGCGATTGAGGAGTACACAAGACGGTTGTATGAGGGGAACTGGAAGCCCAAAGAGGAAGACCGTGGCGGCGAGCCGTGGACGATAGATGTGGGGAGTGAGGTGGTGGAAAATCGGGTGAGTGAGATGACGGCTGCCGACAAGCAGGCGCTTTGGCAGCGTATGCAGGACGAAAGGACCCGCACAAAAGAAGATGAAGATTTATGGAACGCTGTAGAATCAGATATAGTTAACCGTGCAAATCAGCGAGCCGAAGAAGAGATCTCAGAAGCCAAAACACGTCTGCACAAGAACGGCACGGAGATTAAGGTACGGTTCAACGACGGCCTCGACCGCTATATAGTGGATGGAAAAGTGGAGACAAAGTCGGACGGAACACTGAACCTGGAAGCGAGCGACGATGCAATAGTCTACCTCGACCCGAGGGACGGACAGCGGAAGATGGGGTCGATAAAGGACATAGCTGAAATCTACCATATCAAGGAAGGAACCGTGGCGGAAGCCGAGATTTCTGATAAATATGCGAAAAGTGCGGAAACAGAGGAAAGGCTGATACCTTACGGTGTGGGTGTCGGCTACCGTTTCCCCAGTGCTGACGGAAAGGAAATGGAGGTTGTCAGCATCGAGGCCGGCAGGTTGAAATGCCGCACTACGGAAGGAGCGGAGATTGAACTGCCGGTGGAGGACGCAATAAGTCTGTTCGAAGCGGCGAGAGCAAGCGAACAAGGAGCGGAGAACCAGCCGGCAGCACCGGCAGCGCAGGCCGAGCAGCCGAAAGAGACACAGCCTGTGGAACCGCCAGCGGCCGAGCAGCAGCCCGTGGCAGAAGGCCCGGTGCTGCGTCCTGTGAACGGGGGCGATCCGGGCAGGCTGGAGACGGGGATGCGGCTGCGCGTCAAGGGAGACGACGGCCAGACGGCGGACATCGAGGTGACGGGGCGCTACCGTGCTGTCGGAGGCAAGGCTGTGCCGGACGCGGACGGTCCTATTGTGGAGTATTTCGACGGAGAGGCATACCACCGCGAGAACGAAGAGCGGCTGAAAGGGCGTGTGGAGGGAGTGTACGAGGAGACGGAGAGACCAGAGGAGAGACCTGCGGAGACACCCGCCGCAGAGGCAACGGAGGCAGCGGAAACGGCTGGACAGCCGCAGAGGGAGACCGCTACGCCGAGTGAGGGAGAAACTGCAGAGCAGGCCACGGGCATTGCGGATGGACAGGCCGAGGCCTCGGCGGACGGGGCAGAGGCGGCACCAGCCGCAGCACCTGCGTCGGACGACGTGATGCCGATGCGGAAGGTGACGGTGGGGAGAGGGAAGGACAAGACGGAGGTGGAGGAACCGGACTTCGCGGCGACGACGCCCGAGCGGGGCTACCGCTACATATACCAGGAGAAGGGCTACCCCGCCGAGGTGGCCGACGAGATGGTGAAGACCAGGCAGGCCAACGCCGCCGAGACGCTGGCCGACCTGCAGAAGAAAGAGCCGAAGATGAGCGACAAGTCCATCAACGGCAGCATGGCCATGTACGACCGGCTGCACGGCGAGTGGCAGGCGCAGGTGGAGGCGGCGGAGAAGGAGGCGGCGTACTGGGACGGCGTGCGGCGCGAGCGCAACAGGGAGCTGCTGGCGGAGGCGGAGGAGCGCGCGCACAAGATGGCCGAGTGGGAAGCCCGGAAGAAAAGGGAGCAGGAGGCCTATGAGGAGCAGCTCCGCAGGGAGGCCGAGGCGAGGGAGGAACAAGAGCGGATGGCCGAAGAACGGATGAAGGAGGGCGAAGAAGAACGGCTGGCAACAGAAAAGGAGACCGAGGAGGCGGAGGCGGCAGTGAACTGGCCGATAGAGGACGATGCGGAGGCGATGGAGATAATGAACGACCTCGAACCGCACTCGCTCGAGGAGATTGCCGCGACGATGCTTGCCAGGGCCAAGACGAAGGAGAAGCTTGACCCGGAGGCGATGCGGGCGCATACTGGATATGGCACAAAAGACTACGGGCGAAAGATGCCGTTCGTATTCGCGAAAAAGGAGAACGGCGGCGTTTCTGCGGAGCGTTACGGGGAACTCATAGAGGAGAAAGCGCGCGAGCTCGGCGTTGTTTATGATGACCTGGACGCTAACGCGGGACTGAACGCGTTATTGAATGTGTTGGGCGAAGTGGAAGGGAAGAGCGACCTTACGGACTATATCAGGAACAGGCGCAGGGCGGAGGCGGAGGAGTACCACGAGGCGAGGCTGAAGGAGGCGGTGGCGATCCAGGTGGAGGAGAACTGGCTTGCGAAGCACGGGGGGATGACCCGCGAGGAATACGCCAGCTACATCAACTGGCTGGAAGATGCCGTGGAGAGAGGCAGGAATGCGATTACCGACGAAGAGTTTAACCAATTATTCGATACAGACCATGACAGAAGAACAGAGGAGCAAGATGAAAGAGGCGACCGAGGCGGTGCTGAAGCAGGCGGCACAGATGAACCCGAAGCCGGATCGGCTTCAACTGCTGAAGATGCTGCACGCGGAGATGGAGAGGCTGGGGATGTAGGCAGAGCCGCAGGAGCGGAGCAGGAAGCCGTGCATGCCGGAGCGGGGTCGGAACCGCAGCCGGTGGGGCGCGGGGTGTTCGGCGACATCTACGACCAGTTCAGGGGGAAGGTCAAGGAGGCATTCGCACGGCTTATGAAAGACCGTAGCGGAGACTACCTCGGTGTGTTCCATCGGGACGGCGTGGGCGACATTGACCTGGTATGGGGTGATAAAGGAGGAGGCTGGGAGCACATATTGCACAAGCATGTGGGTGCAGGCAAGAGTTTCGCCACCGCAGAAGATGCGATTGCCGCGATAGAGGATATCATTAACAATGGTGAGAAAACCTTTGAAAACGGAGATAAGATTGTATTCAATATCGGCGGCAAACAGGTAACCATACGGAAGAACTACCGCAAAAATGGCAAAAAGATAGCCGCCAAGAACTGGGTTCTGACGGCTTATGACGAAATGTCGGCTGACAGTGAGAGCCCTGTCGCTGTCAATCAAGGCAAAGCTGGGAAAGCCACCGACAAATTCGACGGCAAAGGTACGAACAATTCCGCGACTGGGCAAGAAAAAGTTGCAAGCGGCGGAGAGACAGCGGGGTTGAAAGAGCAGAGGGGCGGCGAGCGTGCCGGGGAGGTGTCGCCGTGGGAGAACGAGCTGCGCGACGGGCTGGCAGGG
>ERZ842401.5306-NODE-5306-length-14386-cov-28.309748_pt1 | contig 14386 bp, 10 predicted proteins | sample MGYA00521270_ERZ842401 | MGnify/ENA primary metagenome ERZ842401 (study PRJEB31892, sample SAMEA3878208) | bioreactor metagenome | biome: Moose rumen | place: Sweden | collected 2011-10 | study: EMG produced TPA metagenomics assembly of the PRJEB12797 data set... | reverse complement strand
CCGCGCATATATGACCGCGATGAAGCCTGTGGTGTGAGATTGACTAATCGCAGGTTGTGTGGTATCATCTTACATATAGAAGGTCTCCATTAACCTGCGATTTCAATCCGTAAAGAGATGAACTTTATTGAACGACCGTCCGAACTTTTTGGGCGGTCGTAGTTTTTGAGGCTTTATGTTTTCGCTGTATCCGAGCGGCAAGTCGATTCGCGGAATGAACAGCGAGATGTATTATGAAAACTATGCTACAAAAAAATAAGCCTGCCCGCAAATAAATGCGAACAGGCTTTGTTCTCAAGGCTTTACATTCTTGTCAACTTAATGTTGTATAAGTAGCTATTAAATGTACCGCTTAATGTAATTGTGCTAGACTCTGGGTTTGAAACATAAGTAGAAACATCTTTGCCGTTGCAGTAGTATTTGCTACCAATCTTTTCGATTGTCAACGAAGGAACAGTTTCAATTGTATAACTGCTACCTGAACCATCGTAATACTTAGCATTGAAAGAAATACGATACGTCTTAGAGTTCGTATTTGTCATTGCATCTGTTGACCAGCTTACAATCGCGGTGTACGCCTCTGTAGTGTCAGCTTGATAGATAGCGTTGCCGTCGACAGTTCCGCTTGCAGTGTAGTAATATGTGTTCGTTGTTTCAGTTTGGTAGTACACATCTACGTCTGCTTCGTCGCTCTCTTGCTTGCAAGACGCAAAAGCAAAAGCCATTGCAGTAGCAAAAAAAATTGCTGCAATCTTCTTCATCTTTCCCATAAAAACTCCTTTCCCCGTAAAATTCGAGGATATTGTTGGGATTTTTCCGCAAAACGAGCATTAGCGATGTTTTGCGGAAAAGGAATTTGTCAATTTCTTTTCCTAGTGTACACTAGGAAAATTTTTAAAATTTTTAAGATGGATTTTTGTATTTGACAAAAAAAGAATCGGCATATAGATTTTTGGAGGTGGCGCAAAACCGATTTTATATGTTGAGGGATTTTTATGAATCGCATAGCAGTTGTTTTGAGCGGCATTTTTTTTGCAGTTTCTCTGCCGATTTTTTCGATTGACGGCGGCTATTTTTTCGGCGACGGCGGCAAGGGCAATCGTGTTTTGATATACACATCGACGATTGAAAATGGAAAAAACGAAGATGAATGGATTTCGCAAAAGATAAAGCGTGATTTGATAAACGATTTTGTCAATTATTCGAATATCGACGTGATAGATTTTTCCGAAAAAGACACGATTTTGAAGTTGCAAAAAGATTCCGAAAGCGCGTTTTACAGCGACGAAAATCCGCTCGAATTGGGAAAAGCAATTCAAGCAAAATCGTATGTTCGGCTGGTGAGCACGAAGCATCGGGATTCTTTTAGCCTTTCTGCGACGATTACGAATATTGAAACGGGCAAAATCGAGGGCAGTTTTTCTTCCAAGCAGTTTTCTGAAAGCGATTTTGTAACGCAGGCTCACGGCGAGGCGGCGGCGGTGCTGCTCGAGCAGTTGGGGGTGCAGCTGACGGCGGCGGGGAAGCGTATGCTGCAATATGGCACGTTTTCGCGGACAGCGGCGGAATCTGAGGAAAATCTGGAAACGTACAAAGCCGAAATTGTGCGCCTTGAAAAAGAGCAGGCGGAATTGCTGAAAAATCGCAGCACCGAAATTGATGTTGAAGCGCAAAATGCCCGCCTTGAAGTGCAAAAGCATATTTTGTTGCAGCAAAAGAGCAACGAGGAAGAGCGTTTGGCGCGGCTTTACGAGGACGAAAAGCGAAAAAGCGAAGAGGAGCGATTGAGCAAAGAGCGAAGCGAGGAGCAGCAAAAGAAAATCGCACAGCTTTCGTTTGAAATTGAGCAAAAAGCCGCAAAAATTCGCCAGAAAAAACTCGAAGATATGCCTATTTTACAGCAAATTGATGTTATTGAAGGCGAAAAACAGATTTTATTTTTGAATGAGCAGGCAATTTTGCAAAATCTTGCGGCTTTTAATGCAGAACAGGAAAAATCGTGCAATGCAGAAATTGAACAGCGCAAAAAACAGCCACCGCGCACAAATGAAATGAATCCAGACGGCTCGCTAAACGAAACGGGACGGCTGGTGCTGGAAAGCGATGTTGAGGCGATTCGGCAAAAATACGCAAAAATTATCAGCGACAATCAGCGGCGAATGGACGAAAGCGCGGGAAAATCGCAGGAGATTTTGCGCAAAAAAATCATCGACGATATTCATATTTTGGAAAACAAACAATATACTGCGGATTCTCTTTTGCAAAGCGACAGCGTGTATTTTCGCGTGGGAAATTACGATGGCTCGCAAAAATCGGGCGGTTGGAATTATGCGCTGTCGTTCTTTTTTGCGGGGAATGCGGTGTATGCAACGACGGGGCTGCTCTCGTATTCGGATATTACGGGGTTGCCGGTGCCGAAATATCCATCTGGAAAAGACCCCAAGCGCGCAGAGAAAATCAAAGTCTACAACGATTATCAAGACAATGTGGAAGCCTACGACAGCTTTTTCCGCTTGAATGTGCCGTATATTCGCGCGGTTTTGACGTATTCGGTGAAGGCGTGCGACATAAAAAATGCGTCGCATTATACCATTGAAATCGACTCAATCGAGTTTTTCAATGTGCAAAACAATGCGCTGATTGCCAAAACGAAACCGTCTTATTCGTGTGAGTATGTGTACAATCCGCAAACGGCGGTGAATTGGAATCAAAAAAGAGTGCGCGTGCGGCAGGCAAAGCGCGAGGTGCGGACGGCAAAGCGTGAAGCCAAGATGGACAAAAATCCGTGGGCGTATCATTGGCGCAGAAACGGCGGTATGGGCGGCGGCGGTATGAATGTGGGGCAGTGGCAGGACGGCGGCGTTTTTGCGGATTTTTATTTTGACTTTCCGATTTCTTCGTGGCTTTTTTTGGATTTCGACTTTAAATGGAGTTATGCCGACAAAGGTCCGTTTGTGCTCGACAAAAGTTCTGTGGACAAAACATATACTGCGGTCGAAGAGTATTTGCTCTACAGCGTACTGGCGGGGATTGGCATAAATAAGCGCCTGCACTTTTTTGAGTATCACCCGAATCTGTATTATCTTTTGAGTGCGGGATATATGGATTTTTCTTATAATTACGGCTTGGTTAAGGCGACGAATAAGCTCTCTGAATCATCGAGCACGGTTGTGCACACGGTGGGAATGAGCTTCCCGCTGGGAAACGGCTCTGGCAAGTATTTCAACATCGACGTGCGTTATTCGCGCTTCTGCTTCCCAGAGTTTGACAGCGTGGACGCATTTTCGGCAGGATTGCGCTTCAATGCGCCCATGTGGAATTGCTCTCGCTCAGACTAACTGCGTGCGGTAGTGCTCTTCGATTTCGTTGCTCCAGCCGTCATCTGCTTCTTTGCCGCGCCGATAGGTCGATACAAAATTGCTCACACACGCAAAATTAGCAGCCGTGCCAATCCCGTCGCAGCGAAACCGCACCGCCCTGCCTTTTTTGATGCCGAGTCGCTCTCCTTCCGCCGCGCTTCAAAAAGAGCCTCGCTCCCTGCCGCCCTGTAAATCGCGCTGTCCGTGCCTCTGCCGATTGCCGCGCGATGATTTGCCGTGTTGATGATTGCGTCCGCGTGCACTTTCGTGATGTCGTTTCTAAAAATCTTGAATGCCATAGTGTTATTATACCGCCCGCCCGTGCTTTTTGCCAAAAATCTCCCCGCAATATTTAGTGTGAGTGCGAAAAATCAAAAAGCCGCCCCCGCAATATTTAGTGTGAGTAGGAAAAATCAAAAAGTCGCCCCCGCAATATTTATTGTGAGTGCGAAAAAGCAAAAAGTCGCCTCCGCAATATTTATTGCGAGCAGGAAAAATCAAAAAGTCGCCTCCGCAGTATTTAGTGCGAGCAGGAAAAATCAAAAAGTCGCCCTCGCAGTATTTAGTGTGAGCAGGAAAAATCAAAAAATCGCCTTCGCTCAATTTAGAGCGAGCTGTCAGTATCGCGCTTGATGTGATAATTTTTTTTCGTAATCCAATGCAGGAGGCAGCAAGGGGCTTAAGCCCCTTGTTACGCACACAGATACAGGCAGAGAAACAGAAGAGCGGGGGGCTGTTGAATAACGGGGGAGATTTTTTTATAATGGCAATATGTTTCGCATCTATATTGAAAGAAAGGCTGGCTTTCAGAATGAGGCTCGCCGCATTTATTCAGAAGTAAAGGATTTTTTGGGCATTTCGGGCGTTACCGGCGTGCGTTACCTCAACCGCTACGACATCGAAAACACGACCGATGAAGTGGCGAATATCGCCGCGAAGCGCATTTTTTCGGAAGCGCAGAGCGATACGGTCTTCTTCGGCAAAGCCGAGATTGCCGCGGGCGATACCGTGATTATCTCGGAGTATTTGCCCGGGCAGTACGACCAGCGGGCTGACAGCGCTGAGCAATGCCTTACGCTGCTTCGAGAGAGCCTCAAGGCAAGCACGCGCGTGGGCGAAAAACCGCCGAGAGTGCGTTGTGCGAAGGTCGTCGTTTTGAGCGGAAATATCGCCGCTGAAGATGTGAAACGAATTGAGAATTATCTTGTCAATCCTGTTGATTCGCGCCTGACCAATGATTCAATCCCTGAAACACTTGAAATGAAGAGTGCAGAGCCTGCCGATATTCCTGTCGTCGCAGGCTTTGTTTCTATGGGGGAAGATGAGCTTGCTGCATATCGCGCAAAAATGGGGTTGGCGATGGACGAGGCGGACGTGAAATGGATGCAGGATTATTTTAAGAGCATTTCACGCGACCCGACGGAAACGGAAATCCGCGTGCTCGACACCTACTGGAGCGACCACTGCCGCCATACCACGTTCAGCACGGAACTGACGAATATCGCTATTGAGGACGGCGATTTTAAGGGCGTGTTTGAAAAATCGCTCGAGAATTATCACGCAATGCGCACGGAGCTTTACGCACAGCGCACAGACAAAAAAGTAACGCTGATGGATATGGCGACTATCGGCGCGAAATATTTGCGAAAGCACGGCAAACTTGAAGACCTCGAGGTGAGCGAGGAAAATAATGCGTGTTCGATTTTCATCGATGTGAAATACACGGACGCGGAAAAGGCTGGCGAGACGGAGCGATGGCTGTTGCAGTTCAAGAACGAAACGCACAATCACCCTACGGAAATCGAGCCGTTTGGAGGAGCGGCAACGTGTATCGGCGGTGCAATCCGAGACCCGCTTTCGGGGCGTGCGTGGGTGTATCAGGCGATGAGAATCACGGGCGCGGCTGACCCGACGGTGCCGCTTTCTGCGACGTTGCACGGCAAATTGCCGCAGGTGAAACTGACGAGAGAGGCTGCGCAGGGATTTTCGAGCTACGGCAACCAAATCGGTTTGACGACGGGGCAGGTTGCAGAAATTTATCACCCGGGCTATGTGGCAAAGCGAATGGAACTCGGCGCGGTGATTGCCGCAAGTCCGTACAAAAACGTTCTGCGCGAAACACCCGAAGCGGGCGACATCGTGGTGCTTGTGGGCGGCGGCACGGGGCGTGACGGCATCGGTGGCGCGACTGGCTCAAGCAAAGTGCATACCGAAAAGTCCGTTACGACGGCGGCGGCGGAAGTGCAAAAGGGCAACGCCGTGGAAGAGCGCAAGATTCAGCGTCTGTTCCGAAAGAGCGAGGTGAGCGGCATTATCCGTAGAAGCAATGACTTTGGTGCGGGCGGCGTGTCGGTTGCGGTCGGTGAGCTTGCAAGCGGGCTGGACATCAATTTGGACGCGGTGCCAAAAAAATACGAGGGCTTGAACGGCACGGAGCTGGCGATTAGCGAATCGCAGGAGCGAATGGCGGTTGTGGTGCGTGCTGGCGATGTGGAAAAGTTCATCAAGGCGGCGAATGCAGAAAATCTCAACGCGGTGGTTGTTGCGACGGTTACCGACACGAACAAACTCGTGATGAAATGGCGCGGAAAGACGATTGTTTCTCTTGACCGCAGTTTCCTCGACACCGCAGGCGCACCTCACGCGGCGGCGGCAACGCTCCCGAACCCCAAGCGCGCGGAATGCCCGATTTTTAAGCCGCTGGCAAGCGTTTCAAATGCACAGGGCACAAAAGAAAAATGGCTGGCAAATATCGCAGACCTTGCGTGCTGTTCTGAGCGCGGTTTGGGCGAGCGGTTCGACGGCTCAATCGGCGCGAGCAGTGTGCTTATGCCGTATGGCGGAAAATACCAGTGCACGCACGAAGCGGGTATGGTTGCGAAAATCCCCGTGGCATCTCCGCGCGAGACTTCAACGGTGAGTTTGATGAGCTACGGCTATGACCCTCGATTGAGCGAATGGAGCGCGTGGCACGGCGCACAATACGCGGTGATGGATTCCCTCGTCAAAATCTTGTGTATGGGCGGAAATCCTGCGGCGGCGCGCTTGACGTTCCAAGAGTTCTTTGGGCGCGCGGTGGACGAAAAAAGCTGGGGAAAGCCGGCGGCGGCTCTTCTGGGCGCATTGGACGCGCAAAAATCGTCGGGGTGCGCTTCTATCGGCGGCAAAGACAGTATGAGCGGTACTTTTGAGCATTTGAACGTGCCGAATACGCTTGTGTCTTTTGCGGTGGCGACGGACGACGTGAAGAATATCACGAGCGGCGCATTCAAAAAAGCGGGCAGCAGCGTCTATGTGGTCGATGTGCCTCGCGATGAACAGTTTGCGCTTGATTGGACGGCGTTTTTGCAGATTGCCGCGTCGGTGTATGAGCTGAACAAGGCGGGCAAAATCCGTGCGATGTATCCTGTTGGCGCGGGCGGCATTGCGGAAGCGGTGAGCAAAATGGCGATGGGCAATCGCATTGGCGCGGCGCTTTCTATTGATGAGGCGGAGCTTTTTGGCTCTCGGTTTGCATCGTTTATTGTGGAAACAGACGAGAATCTTGCTTTTGGTCGCTTGATTGGAAAAACAATCAGCGCAAAAGAAATAACCGTCGGCACTACTTCGATTGCGCTTTCCGACATCGAATCGGCGTGGGAAAAGACGCTCGCGAAGGTGTTCCCGCCTGTATCGAGCGCGGAAAAGGGCGCAGAATTGCCGAGTTGGGCAAAAGCAGAGCACGATAGCCTTGCAAAAGCGCGCGTGTCGTTTACTGCAAAAACGGCAAAAGCAACGCCTCGCGTGGTTATTCCCGTGTTTCCGGGCACGAACTGCGAGTTCGATATGGCGCGTGCGTTCAATCTTGCAGGCGCAGAAACGCAGATTGTGGTTTTGCGAAACCGCACGAGCGACGACCTTGCGTCTTCTCTCAATGAGCTAAAATCCGCGCTTGACGGCACGCAGATTCTTGCGCTTGCGGGCGGATTCAGCGCGGGCGACGAACCAGACGGCTCAGGCAAGTTCATTGCGAATGTGCTGCGCGAAAGCCGCATTGCAGACGCGGTGATGTCGCTTCTCAAACAGCGCGACGGCTTGATTCTCGGCATTTGTAACGGTTTTCAGGCGCTCATCAAAACGGGCCTTGTGCCGTATGGCGAAATCCGCGATGTAACCGAGGATATGCCGACGCTGACGTTCAACACCATCGGCAGACACATCAGCCGCGTGGCGAGAACCCGCGTGGTAAGTGCGGCAAGCCCGTGGGCGCAGGATAAGACGGTCATCGAGCCGAAAATCCACTTGATTCCAATCAGCCACGGCGAAGGGCGCATTATCATCACGGAAAGTCTTGCGAAAGACCTTTTTGCGCGCGGTCAGGTGTTCAGCCAGTACGTTGACGAAAACGCTGTGCCGACGATGAGCGAGCCAGACAATCCGAACGGCAGTTTGTTTGCAATCGAAGGCTTGACGAGTCCAGACGGGCGAGTGCTCGGCAAAATGGGGCACAACGAACGCTGTATTGGCACTTCGGGCGAGCTTTTGAAGAACATCACGACGGGCAGCGACGACAGCATTGTGCAGAATATTTTCCGCGCGGGCGTGTCGTATTTTAGCTGATAGGCATTGCTATAGATTGCTTTTGCAACGGTAATTGCAAAAAGTGCGTCTGCGTTTTTTCTGCGGACGCACTTTTTTGTCTTTTTTCGAAAAATGCAGAAAAAGATATTCTCCGCTGTTTTGCTATTCTTGGGAGTGTTTTGCAAGCGAATTGATGATATGGACGATGGAGTAATAATCGAGTCGCTTTAAGTGCTTGAGGTCGTTAAGAAGTGCGTCGGAAGGGAAATCATTTGCTTTTTTGAATTCTTGCCCGTCAACTAAAAATTCCACGGAAGTCCCCAAAAATCGCGCAATTTTTACGCCGTTTTCCACGTTTGGCAAGGATTTTTGCCCTGAAAGATAATTATCGAGTGTGTGTTTGCTGATTCCTGTTCCCGCGGCTAATTCCTTTATTTCTATATTTTTAAAATCAAGCAATTCCCGTAAATTTTCTGCAAAACTCATAGTAAAATTGTACTTAATAAAGCGTTTTTTACTTGACAATACGCTTAATAAAGATATATTCTATTTATGCAAACGCTTTATTAAGCGTTTTTCAATATCATTACAACCTAAATAAATACAGAATATGTTGCTTATTGATGAAAAATTGCTTCGATTTTTTGCCGTTGGAGTGGCGAATACGCTGGTCGGTGCAGGGCTGATGTTTGTGCTGTACAACTATTTTGGTGCGTCATATTGGATTTCGTCTTTGTGCAGTTATGCGGTGGGTGGCGTTTTGAGTTTCTTCCTGAACAAGTTTTTTACATTCCGAAATGGCGAAAAAAGCGGACGGCAGGTTTTGCTTTTTGCTCTGAATCTTGCAGTCTGCTATGTTGTTGCGTATTTTTGCGCAAAACGCGCTGTATATGCGTTGCTGTTTTTTGCGTCGGAAAAACAGAGAGGCAATGCCGCGCTGTTTGCAGGAATGTGCCTTTACACCGCGTTGAATTATGGTGGTCAGCGGCTGATTGTGTTTCGGGAGGCGAAAAAGTGAGCGAAATAAGCAAGAACAAAAAAATTTCAATCGTCGTGCCGTGTTTTAATGAAGAGGAAGCTGTCCCGCTTTTTTATGAAGAAACGCTCAAAGTTTTAAAGTCGATGAGTCTTTCCGCGTATGAATTTGTGTTCGTCGATGACGGCTCGGCGGACAAAACGGCAGATATTTTGCGCAGTCTGTGCGAAAAGGACGACAGTGTGCATTTTGTGAGTTTTTCGCGCAACTTCGGCAAGGAAGCGGCGCTTTTTGCAGGACTTTGCAAGGCGAAAGGCGATTTTATTGCGGTGATGGACGCCGATTTGCAAGACCCGCCTTCACTTTTGCCGCAAATGCTGCTTGCGATTGAGACCGAAGGCTTTGACTGTGCGGCAACGCGGCGGGTAACGCGCAAAAACGAGCCTCCTGTGCGTTCGTTTTTTGCTAGATTGTTCTACAAAATTATGGGGAATTTAAGCGATATTCCTGTGATGGACGGCGCGCGTGATTTTAGATTGATGACGAGGAAATACAAAAACGCTGTGCTTTCGCTTGTGGAGCGCAATCGATTTACAAAAGGAATTTTTCCGTGGGTCGGCTTTAAAACAAAATGGTTTTCATACGAAAATATTGAGCGCGCGGCGGGCAAGACGAAATGGTCGTTCTGGAAGTTGTTTTTGTATTCGATTGACGGCATTATTGGTTTTTCTACGAAGCCTTTGGCTTTTTCGGCGGTGGCGGGCGTGCTTGCAATTTTTGTTTCCATCGTGCTTGTTGCGCTGATTGCAATCCGCCGCCTTGTGTTTGGCGACCCCGTGCAATGCTGGGCGAGTACGGTCTGCATTATTGTGTTTTTAAGCGGCGTTCAACTGTCTTCGGCGGGAATTATCGGGCTGTATATTTCTAAAATCTACACAGAAGTCAAACAACGTCCCATTTATATCGTGAAAGAGGAGAAATAAAAGATGGAAAATCGTAACATTCAAAAGAAAGATTTTCTTTCAGCAGTATTAGGTTTTGCGCTTGTGTACGCATTTTTGGTGTATCTGAACGCAATTTTTCCAACTCAAAGCGATGACCTCGGAAGAAAAATTGAGGGCATCCAGCGCGCAATAAGGTCATATATGGCTTGGAACGGCAGAATCGGCGAATTGATGCTTGTAACATTCGGCTCATATTTTGCTACTCTTCCTCTTTATTCGGTTGTAAATGCCTTTGTCGGCGCGGCTGTGATAACACTGCTTTTTGTTAATATTTTCGCTCGCTTGCCAAAAAACGATATGAAAGATATGGCTTGTTTTTCTGTCTTGTTCGCATTTATTATGTTTGACCCGATTTTTGCGTTCGGTTCGGTATTTTATTGGGCGGCGGGTAGCTTCAACTATTTGTGGGCATGGTTTTTCATTTTGCTCTGCATTACGCCTGTTCGCTTGTACTGGCATAATCAGAATTTTTTGAAGAGCGCAAGTTTCGCAATTCTTGTTCTGGGCATTCCCGTAGGTGTGGCTGCTGGCTGGTCAAGTGAATTTGGAATTGTGCTGATTTTGGCATGGGGTGCGTCAATTGTGTATGCAAAGACAAAAGGTATAAAACTTCCGCTCTGGTATTACACGACTTTTGTCGCATTTGTTATAGGATGGCTCATATTGTATGTCTGCCCGGGAGCAAGGCTTAGAGCAAGATACTTCAAAAACTATTGTTCGCTGATTGATTTACTGAAACTTGGACCTGTCAAATTGACAGAGAAAATTTTTAAGACATACGACATTTTCAACAAAAATCTCTATTATGAGCTGTTTTTTCTTGTGTCGCTTTTTCTTCTGCTTTCTGCAGTGCTTTACAAGCCCTCTTTAAAGAAGTTCGAGAAATCTATGCTTGCCATTTTTGTTATGCTGTATTGTATGCAATCTTTATCGAAATTGTGTTTTCTTGTGTCTGCAATTTTTGTCTGTATTCCAGCTTCTGTTGTCGCCAAGAAAGAAAATATGTTTTTATCCAAGCTGTTCGCCGCGATGTCCATCGTTCTCATATTGGAGCTGCTTTTTATTGGCGCAACGATTCAAGTGGGGGTTCCTCGCCGTTCTAATTTCCAATACACAATCTTAACAGCGTGCATGGTTTTGATAAATTTGGCATTCTGTTTTGAAACTCTCAAAAATAATGCGGTATCAAAAAGAATTCTTGCTGTTTGCTGTATGTCGCTTTCAATATTGTTTGCGCTTTTCGTGGGAATTGCGTGTATGAAAATGCATAAAAAATGGGAAAAAATGGAATTGTCTATTCAAGAGCAGAAAGCAAAAGGCTCTAAGGACATTGTTGTTGACAGATTGACTTTTGTCTCAAGTTATTGGAATTACGGCGATTGGGGAAATCCTGGAAACAACGCAAAAGTATGGCCGAACACACAGTATGCAGGATATTATGGAGCAGATACATTTATTGCTCAATAGTATCATAATTTAAAATTTTCCAGCAAAAAGCTACTGTTTGCTTTTTATAATTGCCAGTAGCTTTTTTTTGCAGGTTGTGAGAATCGGCAGAATCTATGCAGAATTTTCCGTATCCAAACAGCGTACAAAATAGGGGCGATGTTGTCATCGTGCGATTATCTGAAAGCACATACAATCCGAAAACGGAATAGAAATTTATCGCTCAAATTGATGCTGCAAGAAGGAACTGGACAGTATCCTTCTATGCAGAAAATGATACGAATGTTCTTGCGTCTGCGTTTTTTTCAGCGGACGCACTTTTTTGTCTTTTTGCGAAAAATGCAGAAAATCGGCATACTTTTTGTTCCCTGTTGTTTACTGGTTGTCACTCGGGCACCTTTGTATTACACTTGAAAAAAACAAAATGCGAACACAAAGGAAGGTTTATGAAACGGCTTTTTGCGATTTTAAGTGCGATTATGCTTTTGGGGTGCGAATCCAAAACAGTAAAAAAAGACAATTACTTACGAATGGCGTGGTGGGGCGGCTCGGAGCGCAACGGACAAACCGCAAAAGCGGCAATCCTCTTTGAAAATGCGAACTCAGGCGTAAAAATCGAAACCGAAGCCGAAAAACGCGGCTCGTATGCCGAAAAAATCAATCTGCTTGCCGCCACGGGCACACTTCCCGACCTCGTGCAACTCTCTGCCGACTCGCTCGTGCATTGGGCAAAAGCGGGGCGGCTTGCCGATTTAACCCCGTTTGTACAAAATGGCGCGCTCTCGGTCTCGACAATGAGCCAAAATGCGCTTAATGCGGCGGGACTGAACGGCAAGATTTTCGGCATTTGCGTGGGCGAAAGCGTGCTTGGCGTGGCAGTGAATACGCAGATTTTTGCAAAAGCGGGCGTTGAAGTGCCTGAAAAATGGACGTGGCAGGATTTTGAGCGGATTGCCAAAACGGTCTTTACCCAAACGGGCGCAAAAACCAACCCGTTTTGGAACGACGCATCGGCAGTCTTTGAAACCTATGTACGCGAAAACGGGGCGCGGCTTTTTGCGGCGGACGGCTCTGATTTAGGATTTTCGGGAACGGAAGAGGCGGAAGCATTTTTTTCGCTCGTGCTGCATCTTTCAAAATCGCTTGCAGTGCTTTCGGAGGACGAATCGGACGGTGCATTTGCGGCAGGAAAAGCGTGGAATGAGTTTGTGTGGCTAGACGAGTTTTTGGAAGCAGAGACTGGCGGTTACGCGCGCTTTTTGCCGCTGCCCCAAAAAACGAGCGCGGCAGAAGACGGCTCCGTGCTTTTCCCGTCGATTTTCTTTGCCGTCCCGCTTTCTGCTGAAAATCCTGCGCTGGCAATTCGGGCATTGCACTTTTTTATGAACGACGAATCTGCGCAGGAATTATTTTTTGCACATCGCGGCGTTCCGAGTATGCAAAAAGCGCGAGAGAACTCAAAAATACAATCCGAAAATGCGATTGCGGCGGCTTTTTTTGATTGTCCCGTTTTGGAAAGCGAAAACCAAGCAGAGCGCGAGGTGCGAACATTGTTCAACGAAACGGTGCAAAACGTGCTTTCTGCCTCGCTGTCGGCGGTGGAAGGTGCGCGAGAATTCACGAGCAAAGCGCACATTGTGCTCGGAAAATAAAAGCATATTCGAGGGGAAAAAATGAAAATCTGGGCAGATTTTTTGAATTATGTCCGCTCAATGCAGGCGGGATTTTTTGCGGCGGTGTGCATTGTGGCAATGCTTTTGGTCGTGCTTTTTGCGGTGCTGAAACTCAAGCGCATTTCTGCGACAGCGGCAATCGTGTGCTCCAGTGTGCTGTGCGCATTGCTTGCTTTCCCGCTTGCGACATCTGTCAATGCCTTTGTGGACGCAAAAATCGAAGCGACGGATTCGATGAGCCGCAGGACGCTTCTTGCTGAGCAAAAGCGAAAAAATGCCGAAATCGAATCGCTCAAAACCGAAATCGAACTGCTCAAAAGCGCGCAGCTTTCGATGCAAAGTATGAGCCGCATTTGCGAAGTTGCGCTTTTGGAAACCGCTCTCAAGCAAATTGACGTGCAAAAAGAGCTGTTGAACTCGCGGCGCGGCGCGGGGATTCTTGCCGACACGATTTTGGAAGAATCGCTGGTGATACAGACGCACGATGTGAACGCGAAGTTCGGCGTGGATATGCAAAAAGTGATGGTCAAAAAAGACGGCGATGCACTCATTATTTCGGGGATAAAATCAACATATATCGGCAGCGACCGAAACATCACGAACCACGTTTTGAGCGAAATCCGAAAAATTGAATCAAAAGGCAGCGTGGTTACGACCACGATTTTTAATTCGCCGTCTGATAAAGAATTGGCGCGGCAAAAGGAAATTGCGGCGGAAAAAAACTTTCAGGAACGCCTTGCACGCGGGCTTGAAATGCAATTTATGGACGACGCGGTAGAAAAATTGGCTGAGAATTTTATCACGGCAATTCTTGCGCCGCTCAATGTGCGCCTTGAGTTTTCTCGCACAGAAAACGGCGAGGGCGTGCCCGTTTTGGAGTTTCTGAAAACCGAAATTGCACAAAAAAATGCCGCGCTTTCTTCTCTCGTCTCAGAATAATCGCCGGCAATGTGTCCGCGGGCGGTCGGCAAGGTAAAAAAATGCCGCAGAAAGCACGGCAAGAAACGGGATAGAATCTACAACTCTTTTTTAATAAAGAAATGGGCTTTGATGAGGCGCACCCAAAAAACGATTTCCGCCACGCACGTTGCCGAAAACAGCACGATGCCTGCAATGCGCAGTATTTTTGCGTGATAAAATGCAAAACCAAAAATCCGTAAAACGTCCAGATTGCAGCGGGCGCGGCAAGAGCGACAGGCGGCAGGGCGAAGAACATAAAAAACACAATGAGCGTCAAACCCGAAAAACCGAACAACCCCACAATAAGCGATTTTAAGTCTTTTTTCCTGCCGTCAGTCATCTTTCTCTTGCCGTTTTTTCTACCTTAAATTTCTATTTCGCCCTCATACGAAAGCGTTGCCGCGCCCG
>ERZ842401.5305-NODE-5305-length-14389-cov-3.895354_pt1 | contig 14389 bp, 10 predicted proteins | sample MGYA00521270_ERZ842401 | MGnify/ENA primary metagenome ERZ842401 (study PRJEB31892, sample SAMEA3878208) | bioreactor metagenome | biome: Moose rumen | place: Sweden | collected 2011-10 | study: EMG produced TPA metagenomics assembly of the PRJEB12797 data set... | reverse complement strand
ATGGAAACCTGACCTATCAGCACGAGGTATATATCACAAATGTCCTGCCCAGCCTCGGTATCACGGACGAGCGCACCTTTATGAAAAAGGCGTATGCGCTATTTGAGGAGACAAAGCAGAACAACGAGCTGATAGAGACATACTGGGAGAACAGACAGGAGCTCTCACAGATGATCGCGTTTTACCGGATGCAGTACCGTGAGGGTGACACCGTAGAGACAGGCGATACCACGCAGGAGATACTGCATCTGCACGAGGATGTATTTAAGCGGTGGATGACAGCGGCGGTTTACCGGATGCAAAATAACTTCCGTACCACCGCGGATAGCCGGACTATGATCACAGCGGATTCCTACCGCATGACAGAGGAGCAGAGGCTCTCTCAGCAGATACTTTTGCAGAGACTTCGAGAGTCGGTCAGGGGCGAGAGCGTACCGCTCATCTACCGGCACGAGAACTACTACGAGAGTCCGGGAGAGGATGAGGCGGCGTCGCGAGACGAGGCTATAGCGACACAGATCGCATCGGCGGTGCTTTTGTCCATAGCAGATAACCTCTACGAGAATATCACTGTAAATAGCGGCTCGGTGGAGGATCGGTACTACCGCACGGAAAATGCTTACTATGGTGCGGCTGACCATGTATTTGAGAGGATGGAGGGCAATACCTCCTATATCATATCGCAGTACCGGCAGGGCGATGTGACTGCCGAGACTACAGAGAACATTAAAAACGAGATATCTGCCATAAGTCAGATCGTGGACCGCTACTACAGCAGTGGGGACGAGATCACGAACCGGTTTTTCGAGAGTGACATCATAGAGGCAGCCGAGATGGTATATCCCGAGGCACCCGAGTCCGCAGAGGAGACCGGTGAGACGCCCATCCATGTGGATGTGCGAAACTCCATAGAGCAGCAGCTTTTTGAGACCAATATACTAAACGAGCAGCGCCAGCGGGTCTATATGGAAAACCTCAAAAACCTCTCGGAGCAGACAGATCGCATCAGAGGCGGTGCAAAGGGCGATGACGAGATACGCCGCGCGCAGCAGATGGCTTTTGAGCACCCCGAGGAGTTTATCCAGAGGACTATGGAGGAGCGTGAGGCAGAGGCAGAGGGGCAGCGTGAGCTCACACAGCAGTTTTTAGAGAGCCTGCCGCCCGCGACATCGGAGGTGTATCGTGCTATCGCAGAGTATATGGAGAGCCCCGAGAGCTTTACCGGTCTTAGGTACATCCAGCGTGATGCGGAGTATCTATTAGAGCGTGAGCGCATAGAGGCAGAGCGAGACGAGGTGATCCGCGAGAGTAGTGAGAGGATCACAAAGGAGATCACAAAGGAAGCCGAGACCATACGGGCGAGAAATGACGTGGTAAACCGGTCGAACCGTACCGGCAGGACGACAGTCAACACAGAGACCGTGGATATGGTACACCGGATAAATGACGTGACTGTGGATGAAGAGACCATAGAGAGCCTGCGGCGTGAGATAAACCAGGTGAAAAACGATACAGAGAGGGTGGAGACCCGTATCGAAAATCGGGAGAATGTAGAGACGCAGCAGATCAACAATATAAACAGCCGTATCATCAGGGATGAGAATATCGACGATATCACGAGGATGATACAGGACAACTTAAACAAGCAGATAGGTAATATCACAAGTAAGGTGTATGACCGCTTAGAGCGGCAGCTTATGAGTGAGAGAAGAAGAAGAGGGATGTAGCGTATGTCAGACGCATCGGATGTAAGCAGCATGGGAAGTGGAGTCGGAGCCGGAGCAGCAAGTATGGCTACCTATACGGCGGCGCAGGGGCTTTTTAAGGCATTCCCGAAGATATTGCCAAAGGCACAGCTTTTTGTACCGAAGCAGTACAGTCTCGTTGGCATGAATGATCTGTCCAGTGCTGCAATGGGAAATGACGCCATGGCACTAAAGGCTTTAGTGAAATCCAAAAGGGCTAATGCCGCTAAGGGCGTCGCGGCTACGGGACTTAAGGCATCCTTAAAGCAGGCTGCAGGTGCCATACCTGTAGCGAGCCTCGTGGGAGCAGCCAAGATAAAGGACGCCGGAGTGACATCGGCACTTTCTGCCAATAACTATTCGGTTCTAGAGGTGCAGTATAATCCGAGCAGCATACAGATATCCGCAAACGGGGGCGGTATGCTTACCCGTCCCACAAGCGGCGACGCAAACGCATTCCAGATGCAGGTCTCATCAAATACTATGAGGATGAATTTTTCAGTGGAGCTGGTATTTGAGGATATCAATGTGGCAGACGCCTTCCACTTAGAGGGGCTGTCCATGAATGCCGAGGAGCTGGCAAAGACGGCGATGTCCTCCATCACAAATACATTTGGCGACGGCTTCTCCGTACAGAAGCAGTGTGACGGGCTTTTATCACTATTAAATTTCAAGCGCTTAAAGCAGGTGATATTCGTCTGGTCGGATATGTTTTTCCATGGGGAGCTGACCTCGGTGGATGTGAACTATGAGATGTTTAACAAGCTCGGAAACCCGGTACTCGCAAAGGTGAGACTGACCATCCAGCAGAACGACTCCAGCAAGACCATCAAGTATGTATCGGATGACGATCAGTGGAATACAGCCTTTGATATTGCCTTTGGAGAGGCACAGACCGCACAGGCTGTATATGCGGGTAAATTCGGAGCATAGGATAGTTTTTTATAAAGGGAAAGTGTAATGGCAGATTTTGCAGCGCTTACAAATGGATTAGCGACAGTAACGGGCTCTACCTCAAAGGCAGCCATACTGATCGCGGACAAAAGAGAAAAGTCAACGTTCGTGCCCATCCCCAAGCCGGCGGTAAAGCCGGGGTCGGGCGGCGTCGGGGTAAGTGTCCCTTCCGGTGCCTTAAATACGCTAAAAAAAGCATCCAATGCGATCAAGGAATCGGTAGTGGGTGATGCTATCAACTCAGTCCTTGATAATATGGGCAAAAACATCGAAGACTATGTGGGTATAGACAAGGAATTCCAAAAGGCATTCGGGGTGCAGTTTAATCCGGCGTCATTAAATATCAGCGGATATTCCGGTGGTTCACAGGATATCATCGACTACTCCGAGGCGGGCAGGTCGGCAAAGACCACCCCATTAGAGCCTAACTACTCATTGTCCTTCACCTTGATATTTGATCAGATGGAGCTGCAGAACTGCTTTCCGATGGATATACTGGATTTTAACCTGAGTACGGCAGCCAAATCCGCGATGAAGGCTGTAACTGTCGCATCAAGCGGACTTTCCATATCGGTACAGGCTATCACCGAGGGACTGATCGGGGCACTTTATAATCCAAAGACCAGATATGTGGGATTTTTGTGGGGACCGCTTCTGTACAAGGGTGTACTTAAAAGTGTAAATGCACGGTACACCATGTTTGACATGGTGGGGCGTCCGGTGAGATCCCAGGTAGGGATCACGATGTACCTCGCGGACAAGGATATAAAGCAGGCAGGCGCAAAGTCAAATCTGGGTATGTGGACAAACGCTTACAAGAAGGCATTTATAGATACTGCATCCGCAGGCGCCCAGAGACTAAAGGTGGCTACGGATATCGTAAATACCATACTCGGCGATTGATATGGAGTAAATTATGGATTGCTATTCATACGAAACGCTTGAATCGGATTATAATAATTTTACCGATCCGATAGTCCAGGTATTTGTGGACGATGAAAATATACATGATAACAAAGGCGGAGTATCCATCTCGGATGTGCTGGTGGATCTAACCTGTGGTTTTGAGGCCGGTCAGGCGGCATTTTCACTTTATGACTGCTATGACATGGTAAAGACAAAATTTGAGTATGATAAGGTAAAAAAGTATATCATGCTCGGTTCTACCGTCAGGGTCGCCATGGGATATGGAATGACGACGAGAGAGGTATTTCGCGGGATCATAGTGAGAGTGGATTTTGTGGTCGATGAGACAGACGCGCCGCATGTCAGGGTGACGGCGATGGATGTCAAGGGCATCATGATGGCAAACCACTACCACAAGAGACTGATGTCAGATTTTTACAGCGGCGCCATCAAGGAGATATTCGCACAGGATGTCTATATGGGACTCGTCGGTCCTACCGGCGTGATCTCAGAGCTTTCCATAAGCGACACGCCGGATATGTTTTCGCTTTCCGCTGATGTGGGCGAGAGTGACAAGACCATAGAGATGGTGGGCGAGAGTGATTATGAGTTTATCGTGCGCTGTGCAAAGAGATTCAACTACGAGTTTTTCTGCATAGGTGGTCAGGTGCTCTTCAGGGAGGCAAAGAGTGATCCCTCTACGCTTTTATCCTTCAGCAACACCAGCAAGATATTTTCACTCAATGTGTCCTATGACATCACGGGACTCGTCAGCAGTGTCACCGTAAGGGGTCTCGATGCCGGAAAGGCAAAGGTCATAGAATCGACGATGCGAAACAGCAATAAGATATCCGGCAGCTCACAGGCAAAGGCGATGATAAACGGTTCCGAATATATATACGTGGATCCCACTGTCACCGCAAAGGATGAGGCGCAGCGCAGGGCATGGTATGTATTTGACGATATGGCGTACAGGTTCGGGACACTCGATATGGAGATCATGGGCATCCCCGAGGTCATACCCGGCAGGTTTATCGACTTAAATGACTATGGTACGGCGGTTTCCAATACATTTTACGTGACCTCCGTACAGCATCACATGGATAGAGACGGCAGGTACACCACCAGAGTGATCGGAAAGGCGCAGACACTACAGACTGATCTGGCAAGCATGGTCTAAATTGGAGTTATTATGGCGATATTTGATATTTTCGATGAGGTAACCGAAAAAAACATAGTCAAGTCCGAGACCGGAGATCCCAGGATATTCGGCGTACTCGTGGGTGAGGTGACAAGCAACTACGATATGCAGATGCCCGGGCGCGTATGCGTGTCCATCCATGTGAGGGATGAGCAGGCAAATATCCTGAAATGGGCCCGGGTAGCCATGCCGAGCTCCGGTGAGGAATGGGGACATTATTTTCTGCCGGAGGTAGGAGATCAGGTGCTGGTGGTGTTTGACCAGGGCATCATCGACCGCCCCTATGTCATAGGCTGTATCCCCAAGGATAAAAACAAGTTTTTAAAGGAAACCAAGCATCAGAACAACGTATACAAAAAGATCACCACAAAGCACGGCAGCTCCATCATATTTCAGGACGGTCTGTCGGCTCCGGTGGAGACTCCGACGGCGAGCACCGGTACGACGACCGGCACGACGACTCCGGCAAAGGCACCGGAGGAGGACGGCTCTAATGACTCTATCAGTATCATCACCGCAAACGAAAGTCATAAGGTGATACTGGACAATGCAAAGCACCAGATCATCATCCAGGACAGCGATAAAAATGCCTCCATTGAGATGAACACGCAAAAGGGCAGCATTGATATAAAGGCTTTTTCGACCCTGAATATCAAGGTGGGCGAGTCCATAACCGTCGCACTAAACGGTACCACCGGAAAGATCACTATAAACGCAAATGATGTGTCCGTGGATTCTGTAGGACAGATGGTCTTAAAGGGAGGCGGCAGGGCAGAGCTTTCCGGCGCTATGGTCAGCGTCTCAGCCCAGGGCAAAGCATCGGTTTCCGCTACGGGACCGGTATCTCTCTCGGGCAAACCGATAAAGATTGGATAAAAAAGAGGAATAGAAATGGCAGAAAGAGACTTTTTGGGAAAAGGAATGAAATTCCCACCGCAGATAAACGCGGCTACAGGCAGGTTTGTGACAGTGAGTGCGCAGGAGAGCGTGAAGCAGTCGCTGTACCTGATACTGATGACCCAGTTATCGGAGCGCCCCATGAGACCGGATTTCGGCTCGGAGCTGATGGGATATACATTCATGGATATAAACGCCGGCTCCATCGCATGGATTACCCGTGCCATCCGCGAGCAGATAGCGCTGCAGGAGCCGCGTGTCACTGATGTGGACATTGTTCCCGAGGTGACCGGAAACTCCGGTATGATACTTTTTGACATACGCTACCGGATAGCGGATTCCAATACAGAGGATAACATGGTATTTCCTTTTTATATGAGATCACAGACACCCGACGAAGAGGAAGAAGAAAAGGAGTCATTAGCTTATGAACCGCAAATCGTGGAAGAAATTTAATATCGATCCGCGTTCGGCTTCGGATATAGAAGAAAGGATCAGGGAGCTTTCACACCTTTACGATACGGGCTGGCATTTTGACGGAGAGTCTCCCGATATAGGTACGACCATAGCAAAGATATTTGCCGGTGAGATGGAGGAAAACATCGACCGTGTAAATGACATCATGGATCGCTACCACACCGAATTTGTCAATATGCTCGACATTTCGCTTTTGCCTGCAAAGCCCTCATCATGCTATGTAGTAATGGATGTGCTGGCGGACACCATCGACGGTGCAGGAGTCGAAAAGGGCACAAAGCTGATCGCAGCCTCCGGAGATGAGGAGGTCATCTTCGAGACGGATCACAGTCTGTATGTCACAGGCGCGAGGATATCCTCCGCATTTATGACCGACGGCGAGGAGGCGACCTTTGAGCCGCTGCTCGGATCCTATGAGGTGCCAAAGATATTTGGCGACGGCGGTATCGTCATGGTAACTCCCGAGGAGGCAGAGGAGAACGGTACGGATGCTTATGTGGCAGGCGACGCCTACAGCGCATCGGAGACCATCGTAAAGAATACGATGGATCCCTTTACCCTCTATGGCAGAGTAAAGGGCGCGGGGACAGACGCCCTGGTATTCTATCACAGGTTCCTTTTTGATGTGGATGACGACGAGGTATATGTCCGCTTTTCCGATGCAAAGGAGCTGGTGCGCGAGATCGCCGAGGGCAAATACACCTTTAAGTATGTGAGTGCCGATGGGCTGCTTCCCATAGATCAGGTAGGCATCATGCCCGATAACGAGACCTTTGTTTTAAAGAAGGATAAGCCGACCTTCAAGGCTCCGGCAGGGGCAGGATCGACATATATCTATGCACTGGTGGCAAATGACAAGATCCGCGAGTCGAGAAAGACGACAAGCATATCATTTTCAGCCATAGGTACAGCCGTACCCCCTGAGAGTGTGGCAAATGACAATAACGATCTCGATGTGGATGAGTTTTTACCGTTTACGGATACGCTTGCGGTATTTAACGAGTGCTACATCGGGCATGATCGCTATTTTAGAAAGGCGGGCGCCAGGATCACGGTAACCTTTGACGTAAGCTTTGAGACCAACCGTATCACCTTTAAGAATGATCAGGAGGATAAGTCACTTAAGATAATAAAGAGAAAGCCCAAAAACATCGAGGACGAGGTGTACGCCGAGGCTTTCGTGGATGAGGTAGCCATAGAGTATTACAATGGCATAGGCTGGAAGAAGCTGCCCATGGACGATAACTTTACCGGTATTTTTGCCGATGAGACAGGACGCAGCATCACGATGACCTTTACCTGCCCGGACGACTGGGTGGCTATAAGCAGCGGAGCCTATGAGGGCAGGAGTATCAGGCTGCAGATAAACCGCAGTGACAACTGCTATCTGTTCCCGGCCATACATCATTATCCCATAATCAGTAATCTTTTGGTCTCATATTCCTTTGAGGATATGTATATGCCTGCAGAGAAGCTTGAGATGATATCCGGCACAAAAAGGATAGACCTGACACATGCCGGTACGCATCGTGACGGACTGACCGTATTTTCTGTCAGCGAGTACAAGGAGGATGCGCTGTATCTCGGATTTTCTAGCCGCATATCGCAGGGACCTGTGAGCATACTCTTTGACCTCGAGGAGTCTGTGAGATACACGGGACTTCCGGTGGCGGTGGAGTATTCAAGCTCCGACAGATCTTTTAAGCGGATGAAGGTACTCGACTATACGGATGATTTTACAAAGACCGGAGTCATAGCCTTTGTGCCGCCGTCAGACTGGCTGGCGGCTGACATAGAGGGCAGGAGACAATGGTGGCTCCGTATAGTCAGGGTTAAAAAGGAGAACTTCTCTGAAGACGCGACCACCCTGCCTCATATCAAAAACATCCTTATGAACGCGGTCTCTGTGTCAAATGTAGAGACCAAGGATGAGACACAGGCGTATATAGAGGAGGTCGTGCCCAATATGAGGTTTACGATCTCTGCCACGGGCATCCTCGATGCGTCCGTATGGGTCAATGAGATGGGGCGCTACTCCCAGGAAAAGATGAGGGAGATGAAAAACGACGATCCCGACGGCATCCGCATAGAGGAGGATATGACCGGAGTCATCACTTCGTTTTTCGTACTTTGGCATGAGACTGACCGCCTCGAGACCTCCGATGATCCTAGAGTGTATCTTTTAGATAGGCTCTCAAACGAGCTGATATTCGGCGACGGTATCACTACATGGATACCGAGGGTCACAGATGATGTGGCGATAAAGTTTTCGGTGCGCTGCTGTGACGGTGCTGCCGGAAATGTAGAGGCAGACACGATAAAGGAGCCCATGGGCAACCTGACCTTTATCGGTGATATCACAAATCCGAACAAGTCCTACGGTGGTTCAAATATAGAGAGTCTGGATACGGCGCTTGAACGCGGGGCGAGTATACTTAGCTCACGCAGACGCCTGATATCCATGGACGATTATGTGCGTGCCATAAGCGCATATTCCGACAGCATAGACCAGGTGGCAGGCATAGTAGGTGAGACCGTGGATGGCGTAAAGGACGATTCGTCACTCACATTCCTGCTTTTGATGAAGGAATTTGCCGATGGAAGCTTTGCGTACCACCGTGTAGTAGGAGGACTTAAAAACCATCTTTTGAAGCAGTGCGAGCTGACGGTCGTGGCTGATCAGCTTCACCTGATTGAGCCGATATTTGTAGACATATCGGTAGGCGCGTGGGTGACGGTGGTCTCCCTCGACGACAGCTTTGAGATACAGAATATGCTAAACTCCTGCTTAGAGGAATACCTAAATCCTCTCGGCTACGGCGACGGACACGGCTGGAAGATAGGGACTATCCCCAAGAAGCCGCAGATACTCATGAGGCTTGGCATCCTAAAGAGCCGCGCCATCGTGCGAAAGTCCGTGATGATAGCCACCTACACCGACCACGAGGGCTACCATGAAGTAGACCTCGAGGATTTGAAAGTCACACCGTTTATGGTTTGTAGGAGTGGAAAACACGAAGTGCATATTATTTATTAGTGAGTGAAAGAAAATGTATCCTCTCGTAGAATCCCCTCTAGAACGTCGTTACTTAATGAGCGTAGCGAATTTAGTAACGCGACGTGAGAGCGGGAGCGAGAGCATGATTCGGAGAGGATATATTTTCTGAAACGGAGTAGAATATGTTACAGTATATTACAAATGATGGAAAATCTTATGAGGAGCGATATACAGAGGCGATCACGAATATCCCTCTGTACACCGACGAGTGGACGGACTTCAACCCCGCCGACCCGGGCATCACGATCCTCGAGACCCTCGTAGGCTTTGAGACGCTTCAGCAGGAGCACATCCTCGAGGCATCTCCGGAGGTCAGACGCCGCCTCCTAAAGATGGTAGGCTTCACGCCGGAGAGAGGCAGGAGAGCGAGGCTGCTCATCACAGCAGACGATGTAAAGGCTCCCGTGACACTCCCCACCAACCACAGGTTTATGATCGGCGATATGTATTTCGAGACCGACCGTGTGGTGGAGATCGACGACAGAAAGCTCATAGGCATCTACGGAAAAAAGGAGTCGGAGGGTGAGTTTAAGTCCTTTGACCAGCTATTAGACCGCGAGACAAAGGTTCCAGTCGCTGTATTCGGTGAAAAGCCGGAGGCAGGGGATGAGCTCTATCTCGTGGCAAATAACCTCCCGAAAGGCGGCAGCGAGACAGTATTTTACTTTAGGCTGCGGGAGCGCTTCAATAGAAACCGCCTGCCTGCGCATGCGGAGAATACCTTTGCATCGATAAAGTTTGAGTGCTACTGTGAGGACGGCTGGCAGGAGATCAATGTGCGTGACAATACAAACGCCTTTTTGACAAGCGGTGAGATCCGTATGTGGATACCGGAAAACGCCGCACGCTGCAGCGAGACTCCCACAGAGGGATACTGCATCCGCGCTACACTTACCCGCGCGGAGTATGACATCAGACCGAGGCTTGTGGCTATAGATGCGTTTTTATTTGAGGTATGGCAGAAGCATACCGTATCCGAGTGCATAAGCTTTGGCAAGTCCACCGAGATAAATGTTCTATCCGGCATGAGTGAGGAGGTCTATGTAAATGTCTTTGTCAGGGAGGCAAAGGGCGAGTCATACCGGGCGTATGATTATTCGCAGGATCCCGAGAGAGTCGGACGCTTCTATGATCGGATAGATCACGGGATCGGCAATATGACCATCATCTTTGACAAGGCAAAGAGGGGCTTTGGACCGGAGCGCGGACGTGACTGTGTGCGCGTAGTCCTATATACTGAGGAGGTCATGCGGCAGTACCGCATCGGAAAGGTGCTTGGCTATGACCACCAGAGGATGTCACTTCCGTTTGATCGGATAGTGCCTCACAACTTTACCATCATCGCGCGCCGTATCGATGACGACGGCGAGGAGATATTTGATTTTGTACGTCCCGAGCACAATGAGGACGACAGCCTTTTCTATCATCTGTATGACACCACAGGTGAGATAGAGATAGAGGATGCGGGCGACTTCATAGGTGCGGATCTTTTCCTGGCAGGCATTGCCACACATGAGGGTGCCGACGGAAATATCCGTGCGGGGAATTATCTGACCTCGGTGGGTGAGGCTTCAGGTAATACATACTTCAATCCCGGAGAGGGCACGGGCGGTGCTTTTTCAGAGACCTTGGAGGATGTGCGCAGGCGCTTTCTTTTGGATATGGACTCGGCGTATACCGCAGTCACGACCAAGGACTACGAGGACATAGTGAGCTCTACCCCGGGTCTTTGCATACACAAGGCACACGCCAGGATGGACGAGAGCAAGAATCTGGTCTCCATAGCTGTAAAGCCCGGAGTGGACGAGGAGTTCCCGAGACTGCCACAGCTGTATGAGGTCACCATTAAAAAGAGACTTGAGCAGCGCAGGCTTTTAACTACACGTATAGAGCTCGTGCAGCCCGTATATACACAGGTCAATGTCTCCGGTACGGTCTATGTAAAGCTGCATTATGACAATGCGAAGGAAGAGATCATAGAGACCGTAAAGAGCAGGATAGATTATCTGAACTCCGATAAGAACTTTGGGGACAGACTTCATTTTGATGAGGTTTTCCATGCGATAGAGATGCTCGACTGCGTGGAGTTTGTATATGATCTGTCCATCCGTCCCAAGTCTACATCGGCAGCAAAGATGGAGGATGCGGATATCCTCCCTGCCTTTAACTGCCTTTTGTATCCGGGACATATAAATATCGAGACAGTGACTTCAACCGATCTATAGGATGAGGAAATGATATGGCAGGTATAACTTACACCATAAAAAGAAACAGATTGAAAAAATCCGGACTTACCGGTATCGAATTAAAAGACGATGGGACACTCTACCTGACACCCGATACGGAGCGTCATCTGTACCTCCCCGCCATAGACAGCGCGGAAAGTGGGGCGAACTGGGGGAGATTATCTTTTGATTGCGATATCACCGAGAATATGGTATTATACGTACGTGTGCTGGCTTCCGACGATCATAATATATCGGATGGTCAGGACATATATGACCTTGGCAGTGTCCTCTGCAGCGACTCGATACCTGATTCCGAAAAGAAGCAGATATTTGAGGCAGGAGAGGCGCTTCGGGTTGTTGACAAGGACGATATTCTGCTCTACGATCTGTCAGGGCAGTATCTCTTTATCAACATCGACATTATAGGCGATGGCGAAGGTACTATCAGTAATATCCGGCTGGATCGTGTAGGGGATAATTTCATGGACACATTTCCGGCCATTTATCGTGAGCGTGGTGGCTTTTTCCACAGGTATATGTCTGTCTTTTCCACCGTTTATAATGATTTTGAGGATGAGATAGATTCTCTTCCGTCCTTTTTGGATGTAGAGACAGCGCCGATGGAGATGCTTTTGGCTTATGGCAGATGGCTCGGTATGGATCTGTCGGGAGATTATCTTCCTATAGAGACTATGCGTGCTCTGGTACGAGATGGCTATAAGCTCAATCGTATGAAGGGTACAAAGGCCTGCCTTGAAAGGATCATCGAGATCATGCTCGGCGAGCGGGCACTGATACTTGAGCAGAATACCATCCGTGCATATATGGAGGATGGCGAGATATCTGTGGGCTTGCTTGAGGATTCTAGCATTTATGATGTCAATATCCTGATCAAGAAGAAGCTTTCCGATACGGACAGGCATCAGCTGATGCATCTTCTTAGGCAGTTTGTACCGCTTAGGAGCCGCATCCATCTGATCCGTCTCAAGGATTCCGGTATTTTGGATACGGATATCTACATGGATATGAACGCAGTGCTTGCCGAAGAGACCTATGGTGTCTTTGATGATGATATGGAGATGGATGATGACATCATTTTGGAGTGACGCTTTCCGCTATGCGGGAACGTGGTCACTCCCGCATAATTAGGAGAGAATTAGAGATGACTATTACAGAAGTAAAGGGTGAGGACGCCGTACAGCTTAACGTAGAGGGCAATGTAGATACCAACACTGCGCCGCAGCTGCAGATGCATATCCTACAGAGCTTTCAAAAAAGCAAAAATGTAGTACTGGAGATGAGCAAGTGCCCATATATGTCCAGTGCGGGTCTTCGTGCACTTTTGCTTGGGACAAAGACTGCAAGCTCAAAGGGTGGTGCGCTTAAGCTTGTAAATGTACAGCCCACGGTTATGGATGTCTTTTCGGTATCGGGATTTTCTACCATACTAAATATAGTTTAGACAGTCAGAGGTTTTTGACATAAGATTTTTTTTCATCAGGGGGAAATATGAAACCTTTTAAAAGTTATGATGAGTATATGGGCAATGTGTTTGACTGTGTCAACCGTTGCCTTTATCAGTATTTAGAGGGGATGAAGGGCGTCTACTCCAACGGACAGGGTGGATATAAAAATGTCCTCTATCCCGATCTGGAGGTGGCGAGCGATTCCACCAGGGAGCAGATGCAAAAGGTGTCCCAGATGCTTAGCTCCTATGGTAAGGATGCTTCCGAGACAGATGACGCCTCAGCCGGAGCGGATGAGGCTTCGTATGATCAGTCTGTGGATGTCGGCGCTTCCGAGGGCTCCGGTGATGATCTCTCCGATCTGTTTGGCGCCGACGACGAGCTTATGGATATCTTTTCATCCTTTGGTGCTCTTTCCGATGAGGACGGGGCTGATGACGAAGTCTCATCCGGCTCCGGTGGAGCTGCCGCGCCTGTAGATACGAGCGCTATCGCCGATATAGCAGGCCGTATTTTAGAGATACAGGAGGCAGCGGCGGCTGCAGCCGAAAGCGGTATCAATATGCCGTTTTATACCCTTGTGAGTAAGATGGATTTCGATCCGTTTACTATATTTTGTTTTGCCTGCGGTATTCTGTCATCCACACAGACCGACTATGCGGGTGTATTTCAGATCGTAAACGAAAACGGAGGTCTCTCCACACCGACCATCGAGTCGGCGGGAAAGCTTTACTATGGACAGAAATATTCCATCACCGGAGCCTATGGCGATATGTCAGTCTGTCTTGAGCAGATGCAGCCGATCTTAGATCTTCGGGTGGTGCCGTCCATGCCTTTTTCCACGCCTGTATCACCGGACAAGCGTATCATCGACTACCTCTTCGGTAAGAATCCCATGAAGCTCGATGAGAACTATTCCAGGTTCCTGCGGATGCTTACAAAGGAAAACGAGGAACTTGATGATATCCTCTGCAATGAAAATGTACTTGAGTCCATGAAGATAGCCTACAGCGATGGGAGCAGGCTTTTCTCCTATATCGGTGACGAGGGCAGCGGCAGAAAATTTTTTATCAAAAAGTTCTTTTCTTTTAGCAAGATATTGATATTTACCTTTAAAAATTTGAGCGGCAAAATATACTGCACTTGAAGCGGCAGTCGCTAAAAAGATTGCTTTTTTAATGTTGTTTGTTTTATTTTTTTGATTTACGGTATTTATTTGCTCAGAATTAGCACTGTCTTGTTCTTTGGTTTTCAAGAAGCCTTCATCTTTTTTTATAAAACTGCCGTATAATCTTGTTTTGTTTTTATCGTTTAAAATATTTGAGCTCAACGATTCTGAGGTATTATTATGAAGCGTATATTTACTGTCTTTTTTAGTGCTTTCTTTTCTTGCAATCTCAGCGGCCTTCTCAGGAGTAAGAGGCTTGAGAGGAGTTGAGTTAAACCATCTTGAAAGC
>ERZ842401.5304-NODE-5304-length-14389-cov-5.202805_pt1 | contig 14389 bp, 13 predicted proteins | sample MGYA00521270_ERZ842401 | MGnify/ENA primary metagenome ERZ842401 (study PRJEB31892, sample SAMEA3878208) | bioreactor metagenome | biome: Moose rumen | place: Sweden | collected 2011-10 | study: EMG produced TPA metagenomics assembly of the PRJEB12797 data set... | reverse complement strand
TGAAGGGGCGGTCTAGTGGAGGCGCACTCTCACGAACGGTATCTTCGTCAATACAATCTATACCGTCAACTTCCATCCCATTCACAGTTGCCCTCTGGATAGTGGACTCATCAATTTCCAAATCGGAAGGGTCGTCCATCAGATACTCAAGCGCGGCCCTTTGCCACTCGGAAAGATCCGGCCTTCCATGAATCATGCCGTTGAGCAATCTTGGAGGATATACGCCGCAGCTGGCTTCCGCCATTATCTTGCACAGTAGCGTGGTCTTACCATATCCGGCCTGCCCCTGAAATATTGTTGGCGCGCCGAAGGGAACAAACGGATACCATAGAAAAGAGTATTTCTCCCTGGGCACTTTTTCGATGTTGAATCTTGCCATGTAACTGTCAGCCTTTCAAAGTAATATCCACCCCGGCGATGCTTTGAAGAGTTTATTCTGTAGCATCATGCCGATCCATAGAGTCGTTCTCCTCGGTCACGTCTTCGTTGATGGGACGGCCTGTTTTCTTGTAGTAGAGCTTTTTCCCAACAAAATAAACTTCTTCTCCAATTACATATTCTCCATGGAAAAACCTTGTGATATCCAGTTCCAGCGCCTCAATCACCCGGCAGGCAATCCGAAAAGACGAAGTCATGATATTGCGCGCTCCACTCTCGAATTTTTGATACTGCTGGAGTGTGATCTTAGCGCGTTCAGCAACCTGTTTTTGCGTCAACCTGTGAACGATGCGCTGTTCGTACAGGACGCTGTGCATATCATCGTCGGTATGGCATAGCTGGTATCCGCTCAAGTTATCGATGCCCATCCGAATACCTCCATCTGGATTTGTATACGTTCATCTGAACGTCTCTTACATTATACACTTATCAGGGAGGAAATTCAAGCCTCATATGAGATTTTACAGGGCGGCGCTGGAATAAAGTCGCCGCCTTTTGACGCATATTACATTGCTATAATATCATTTGGCCGGAACTGCCGTAGCGCGGCGACCAAACCGATGCTCGATATAGCAGTCATGGCTGCAGTACTTCCGCTTGTCGTTTCCGTAAACGGTGACCTGCTTGCCACAGGTGAGACAAACGAAGGTGGTGTACGCCTTCCGCTGGACCTGGTCCATATGCGCATTCCACCATCTGTTCCGACATCCGTTGCTGCAGAAGATTTTTTCTTTTCGCCCAGGGATTTGTACAATATCCCTCCCGCAGTGCTTACACATCAGGACGCTGGGCCTGATTTCCACTACCGGTTCCGGGAGTAGGGCCTTCACCGGATGACGTCTCAAATAGCTCTTGATGGTATTGACGTTGATGTTGAGCATTTTGGCGATCGTGCCGACGGTGGCTCCCTTTTCGCGTAAAGTGGTGATCGCTTTCTTCTGGTCTGCTGTCATGGTGTGTTCTCCTTCCTTTCTTGCCGCCATTGCGACGGCGTGCAGTTCGTCCTCTGAAAGATTCAAAGGCATCGGGGCAGGCCTGCTGGGGTACTCTGTCCACCCAGTCCGCGGCGTAAAATGCGCCTGCTGAAACGAAACCTTCTCACCGCTGATGACCATGGCAGCCACGCGGTCCCTGGGGTAGATGGTGAGATGCTCAACGATGAATCCAGCCTCCTCACCGAGCTCTATGGTGGTGGGGGCAGTATCAGCAAAGCCGCGCACGTACTCCAACGCGCTTTTCAGCCTGCTCTTGTCGTAAATGTACCGTCTGACAAGCCGCTCACATTCCTTGATAACCCTGGGCCTCTCGGGGAACAGCATGAGCATGGACCGCTTAATCATCTGCTGAAAAGCGTAATCGTAAATCTGCGAATTCTGGCAGGTATGGCCGGTAATGTTGCGTTCATGGCAGGCCCAGACACGATCGACGCAGTGCCAGGTTTTCGTGCCATAGTTCTTCCCGCACAGGCCACAAAACGTCTTGAGCTTGAATGGCAGGGTGCTGGTTTCTTGACCGAACATGCTCTGGACCCTTTCAACGCATCGTAAGCGTCAAATATAGCCACGTTGGCACTCAGCCCTGACAGTCTCATTCCAAGGCATAAGGCTCTCAATGAAAACATCTGAGAGATTGCCATCGGCTATCGGCATTTTCCGAAACACATAATTCAAGTATTTCAGCACATCGAGACCGTTGGCCTTGGCAGTCTCAACCAGGCTGTAAGCATCCGCGGCAGCAACAGCGCCATCATTCGACTTGCAGAAGAGCCAATTCTTCCTGCCAATCACAAACGGGCGGATCGCGTTTTCGGCGGTGTTATTGGAGATGGGAATGCGACCATCATCCAGAAAACGCATGAGCTCTGCTTTCTGGTTTCGGGCATAGGAAATGGCTTCTTTCTGACTTTTGTGCACTGGATCACGGGCTTCGAGCCAGGTATAGAATTCCTCAACAATGGGAAGTGACTCTTTACGACGAACCCGCAGCCGCTCTTCTGGGTCAACATTTTCAAGCCCTTCCTCAATACGGAAAAGCCGGTCACAATATCGCACACCCTCTCTGCCGAGGCTGGGAAGATCCATGTTGTGATTCAAAATGGCGTCATAAAACTTTCGTCGCAAATGAGCCCAGCACCCACAGCGGATCGCGCCTCTGCCGAGATCATTGTAGCCGGAATACCCATCGCAGATGAAGTAGTGGTTATATCCGGCCAGAATCCCTGTAGGAACCTTCCCGGCTCTGGAGGGACGATAGTTGAACACCACCAGCTGCTTTGATTCGTATTCTCCGGATCGAACCACCCACATATGGCACTTCTTGGGATTGCCGTTTTCGGTTTTCTCATCAAGTACTTTCACGGGCGTTTCGTCGCAGTTCACGACATTGGATTCGTCTTTCATGGTTTTCAGCATGTAGGTCGTGAGGGGTTGCATATAGTCCTTGTCGGCCCGGAGAATCCAGTTGCTCATAGTCTGCCTGGAAAGAGGAAACCCAAGCCGCTCCCATTCCTTCTCTTGGCGGTATTCCGGAAGTCCCAGCTCGAACTTTTCATAGAGTATCTGTGAAAAAACAGAGCTGCTTGCCTTGCTGCCCTTTATGAAGGGGTGCCGGTATTCCTCCGGTAGATTGCCAGTAATGATGACTGTCTTGGGGTTGTCCGCACAGGTCTTGCAGGCTTCCGTGCCAGCGTGTTCACAGGATTCACATGCGCCGGTGCCCTCTTCGCAAGCGTGGCAGGCATATTTCTCCACATAATGATCATGCCGATCCACATGGGCAGGAACCCGTACATATTCAGTATATACGAGTTCCTTGCCAATATACTCCAGTTCTTCATTTCCGCAGCGGGGACAGGAAAGCTTATCCTGCGGAATCTTGTGCTCATGGACAACAACGGGAAGGTCAGCAATAATCTCTTCCTGAGTGCGCTTTTTCTTCCGCTTGTGACCAGAGACTTCAACGGTCTCAGGTTCAACAGGCTGAGAAATGGGAGCTGGTTCTTCCTGGCTGAAAATGCTCAGTTGTACCGCTCCGTCTTCCATAGCGGGTATACGAATCTTCTCGCTCTTCTTGCCAAAGTAGAGCCGCTGAAGATTCTGGAGCATCTGCATGATATCCGCAACACGGGTTTCCAACTGAGCAATGCGTTCATCCCGCTGTCCCAGCTCTTGCTGTTTTTGTACTGTGTCCTGTTCCAGGGAGGTGATGTACTCAGCAACATCCGGGCGAATCCCGGTGAAATCCGGCCGCGTCATACCAGCACCTCCTGTCGAATTATTTACTGTATATATTCGACACGAATGCTGAAAATCCTTTTGGTTTTTCACGAAAAAACCCTTATTTTTCAAGGGTTTTACACTAGATCTTTTGGCAAAGGAAACCGTTTCTGTTCTATTGCCAAACCTTCCAAAAGACGATGATACTGCGGCCCGGTCAGCGCCAGAACCTCACTTGCATTGCGCGGCCATTGGTAGCGGAAACCAATAAGCACCTTGTATAGCATGAGGAAACCGTCGCCCTCCCAGATGAGGGCCTTCATGCGATCCGCACGCTTCCCACAGAAGAGGAACATACTGTGTTCGTCAGGCCGCATTTCATATTGCTGGACGATGATGGTTGAAAGCCCGGTGATTGATTTCCGCATGTCAGTGTAGCCACAGACAATGTAGATGTTGTCAACCTTGACTTCAGCGAGAACCATGGCTCGCCGCCTCCAGGAGCTTTGCAAGGAAGGAAGCCGGGATGGCCTCTGGTACAGAGAAATTCATCCCATTCACGCTGAAGCTGATCATGGAGGAATTTGCCTGAGCCATTCCCGAAAACTGCAGCTTCACGATCTGGGGACGATTGCTCTGCTGCCCCACAGAATTTGCTGCCAGTCCAGAACTACTTTCAGGCAACGCTGGCCGCTCGGCCTGTGTTGCAATGATCGCACGGATTCGACGCTGGTAATAATAGAACTGCTTTTCGTCAATTTCGTTCTGTTGGCAGTAGTCTCGTTTAGACAAACCGCTGCTTCTCCAATCCTGAATGACTTGTACCCAACGCTGGTACCTGATTTCTGCAGTCTTGGCGTCCATGATAGCTTTCCTCCCCATTAGTATTGGTTAGTTTTTTCGTGATCGTTCTCGTGGTGAAAAAACTAAACTTTCTCTAATCCTAGGAAGTTAGCATACCATGTTAGCAAACTTTAGTACACCCGTGCAGATATTTGACGCTTACAAAGAAACAAAGAGTGAAAGGTAGATTGGGCGACGGTACTTCTTCATCTTTGGTGATTCCTTTTCTCTTTATTGGAGATGAACGTTCCTCCACCTTTGTTCGTATAAGTATAAGGCTTGCATAGCACTTTGTCACAACAAGCGGCGGTGAAGGGCTCACCAGTATGACCTGTTAGGATATCCTATAGCCCATCGCCATCTACTTTATTACTGTTACCAATAGACAATCATATGTATTCCAATATGTATAAGTACACTTCTACTTTTTGACTTCATATTTTCGATATGGGCTTTTGCCTTTTCTCAAGTTTCGACTTCGCTTGATGACATGCTGTATCTGTTTCGTGGTTTTACCAGAAACATGTAGGCTCGAAGCGAGATGCTCATATCCTAACATTGGTTCAACATAATAAATACCCGCAAACTGCAATTTCTTATTATCCTGAACCAGTTTCCCATTTTCAAACACAATCGTTTCCACTGACACACCCTCCCAGACGCTGAATCTTCCTTTCTATCATATTCCTTTGATCAAGAGACTCTTCTTAAGATTTCTTCTGCGAGATTTAATTCATTTATATTATGCTTCATTAGTGGTCCAATATTAGAGGAAACAAAAGTTATCAGTTCTTCCTCGTAAGAGCCATAATCATGCCATTCTGCATAAGAAGATGTTGTATCTATGCAGATTGCTCCAGTTATATGAATTTTGCTTTTCTCAGCATAATATATTGGGCAAACAATCGTAGCATTATAGTCTCTATCTATATGATCTGGCCTTCTGAATTTTCCAAACCTGTCTGCTTTATCCTGTTGGCTAGCAAATGTCCTTAGATCATCGCAAGTAAATACCCCAAACTGAATGTCATCGTTACATACTCTATAGAGTGCATAATCATCTTTCAATAAATAAGATTCCTGCACCATTTCACTCCATCGTTTAAAAATAGGCTCTTTTGTTTTCGGCTGCAGGTCACCACTTTCCTGATGAGCATATCCCAATGAAATAACTATCATCTCACCCGCAGTATTTTTCGATATGGCCTTTATTGATACATGTACAGCATCTTTGGGACTTGTATCGTTGACGTGCGGGTAGACATAATGGACTATATGAAGGCAAAGCTTTTCATACGCCTGTAATATTTGCTTCTCCATTGACTCATACGCCGCAAGAATTATCTGCTTTTCTTCTTCCGATGCCTGACCATTAGCAGGAATTCCCCATGTAGTAGGAAGCAACTGTTCTCTTTCAAATTGCTTTCGTATCTTCAAAAGTTCATTAGGTTGCTTCGATAATATCTTTTTGATTTCTCTTCTTTTATATTGAAACAGCGTTTTATTATTACCTTTTTCCACCCGAAGCAAAATATAACCAACGAACAATATGAATCCGACAGTTACAGAGACCATGCCCAAAAAGGCATAAATACTCCAATTAAATAAGATATGTTCCTGCTCCGCCCCATGATACCCATCAGCTCCGTTTAAAGAACCGTCTGCTTTTGAGGCGTTTTCATTTCCATCATAATTCTGGTCTGTCTTTACCTGTTCATCAATCGATGAATCTACTACCAATAAGTTATTTTCCGATATATCGTCTGATGCTTGATTCATGCTGTAGAATTTCACCCATGTATTATTTGAAACTAATACATTTCCTAAAACCAGAAAGGTTAACCCTGCTACGAAAAACAGAATGACTGAGATAAGTATCGCCTTTTCAAAGTTTATTTTCTTGACGACCTTCCCCAGTCCTCTAACGAGAGCTTCAAAAATCTTTTCACTAAGCCAATCCTTAAACGCTTGCCACATTGTTTATCGTCGTTCCTTTGTACATCAATTCTTTTCTGAAGCAATTGTACCAGCGCATATGGTAGTTTCTCACTATTAAAACACCGCATGCGTAACAAATCTGCCTTCGATAGTCCGATTTATTTTCCAAGTTTTTTCTGATTCCTAAAAAGTGCATATAATGACTTGGCCTGATGGTGTTTTACTAACGTATCCATTCCCTTTTCAATACCTCCACCGCCCGTCGCCTTGGAGCCGCCGCCAATATTCGACATCTGTGCGATTGATTTTGCCGCACCCCGTAGTTCATCAATTGGTGTCCCCGTACTTGCGGTAGGCTTGGAAAGCCCTTCTCTTATCTGCGATTCCGTTACTCGAAGGACATGATTCGTTATTTGTTCTATCGATGGCTGATTATGACGCGATAACGCAGCAGTCTGCTTTTTCTTAAATAAATCCAACATACCCATTGATACTTCCTCTTACACACCTTGCGGAACGTCAAGCAATACTGAATCCTGATCCGTAATAAAGTAAATTGCTTTCATCGCCCTGGTCATAGCGACATACATCTCTGTTGCTGTGTATCTATGCATTTCCAAGTAGTATCTCATGAATGCTTTGGTGAAATGATTATTATTACTTCATTGCCACCCTCCACCGCAGAGAACGAACTATTAATTGGGGTTCGTGTTAACCTGTCCCATTTACTATTATCAACGATATTTCTGTCGTATGGCCTACTCTGGCTTCACATTTACCACACTGGGAACATGATTCAATAACTAATACTACCCTATTACTTGCTTAACCTCGCTTATTACCGTGTCTGGCATATCTAAAGCTTTCAAATTTAGGCCGCGAAGCCATTCTTCCGTTTCTTCTTCACTCATATCAGTTTTTACGGCTGCTTGTGTCAATTGTGCTGCGCTATTTCTTGACACCCCTAATCCAATCAAAGATACCATAGTTCCTGATGAGGCCCCAAGTTCTAAATACAAATGCAACGGAGGAATCGCAGGAATTGCACCTGTGACATCAATTGTAGACAAGGCATGTATGAGCAAGTCGTTATAACATTTTGTAAATTTGACATATTCAAATCGCAAATCATTATCTATCTTTTTAAATAAATTCCTCGCCTCTGTATTGACTTTAGGTTCGCCGCGCTTTAATGACTTTTGTTTATATGAAATCTGATCGCGTAATAACTCTGAATATGAACGTCCCCGCATCCATAAAAGAGCCAAAATTGCATCATGTTTCATGGCAGCGGGTCGGGGAACCTTCATAAAGTATCTTGCGAATCGATTAAACAGTTGAATGTATGATCCTTGGACAACCTCCCAACGATTCATAGGATGTGGTGGAATTAAATATAGAGGCCCTTTCTCTTTAATTCTCTCCACAAGATAATCTTCCATCTCCTGTTGACGATATGCGGACACATTAGGGTTAAGTGCCAGCACCTTTCCAGGCAAGTTTATTCTTGTACATGCCTGAACTATTGATGAATGGACAGAAGATACATCCTTTACTTTACCAACATTCCGTAACGATTCCGTTAATGCTTCATCGCCCCCCGCCATGTAACTATCCAGCAGCTTCATAAAGACGTTTTCATAACCCTGCGTTGAAGCCGCCCCAGATGGATGATTCAGATCGGATATATAGGCAAGCAGTTGATTTTCATTCTGAATAACCATCTGATTATATGACGCAAAAACTTCCTGCTGCCTTTCCGATATTGATATATACTGTGTCTTCCATTCGTGAAGATTAATTAAAAAAATGTTGCCTTCATAATCTTTCGTCAAGCGTCCCGCGCGCCCAACAAGATTCCAGAATTCTGCCGGGTCCAACGAACTTGCGTCACTGCCCGCCCTCCCTTTTGTGGGCTTCAATAAGAAAATATTTTGCGCAGGCAAGTTAATCCCCTGTAGGAGTGTACTCGTACATACTATATAATTTATCTTTCCTGCAGAGGCAAGTCTCTCAATTTCACGTCGGACAAATGTTGGCAGGACCCCATAATGATATGCCACTCCATACAATATCGTTTCTGCCAGCAAAAAGTCCTTATGAATATGTCTTTTTAGGTCTTTGGAAAAGTCGATTAACTCCGGATCTTCTTTCTTTTCTAAGAGTTGGACAATTGCAGAGGCTATCTTTTCACACTTGCTAGGTTCAGCACCATATACAATATTATTATGATCTCTCCCAAAAAAGACTGAAAGAATAGCTAAGTAACGTCCTTCATCGACCAGCTCATATTCAATTGGTATATCGCATAAGTATTCTCTATTCCCAGATTCCATAATGTGTTCGACTTTAACATTATGGCTATCTTGAGTATTGACAATGATATTAAATAGGTTCTGACGTACGGGAGACTCTGCAGACGGTATGATTTGAAAATCATCACCAAGATTGAAAATTGAAAGAAATACTTCTGGGTTTTTTACAAATGGCATTGCAAATATAAATTGCGCGTTATCGTTACATTCGACTATTTTTTCAATTACGGTCTGAAGTATTACCCCTCGTGCGCCATCCGCTATATTCTGTGCCTCGTCCACTATTGTTAGATTAATAGCAGCATTCGCTGCAAGGAGAAGCTGCGCCCGCTCTTGTGTCAACACATATATAATACTACGATCAATATCACTATAATCCTTAGGAACCTCTGTGACATGAATTATCTCAGCAGGTATTTTTAACGATTGTATTAATTCTCTTAGATCAATAATTACCTGCTCAATAAGCGCTCTTGATGGCACAATATATAGTATTCTTTTGACTCTATTTGCAATTACAGAATTAATTACATAATTTTGAAGTACAAATGATTTTCCAGCGGAAGTAGGTGCATTAACAATAACAACTTTATGATGTTGCATCGCATTCCATAATTCCTTCTGAAAATCTGTTAACACAAGCAGCTTATCAAGTGTGGGGTTAATCTGATTCTTCCACATATGATAGTTTCTTTCCAGTTGAAGCAACGGAGGGAGAACCGATTTATCAAATGATGTTTCTAATATATATTTATTCTCGGCTGGGAAATTCCCTAAACGAGATAATATTATTACTATTATTCCCTCAAGCTCTTTTCTTCTTCCCTCATCGGCTGTTTGCAATACATTTCTTGCCATTATTGCAATGGAATATGCCAATTTACGAAAGCTTTCTTCAACAGACAAGGAAAATGTTGTGGCACTCTTAAGAAGGCGGTAGAGGCCATTCCAGTTTATTTCAACTTTCTGATTCAGCAGAAAAAGTGAATTATCACGCGAGAGGTTGGCATAATCGCTTTGAAATCCAGGTCTGTTCACGATCTGCTTACAAAGCTTTTCAATCATTGCATACTCACCCTCAATTTCGCCTGAAAAGAATTTCTTAACTGTGTAATGTCCTTGAAAGGCAAAAGAATCAAAATAAACTCCAACTCGGATAGACCAGAATCTTGAATCCTTTTTGCAAATAAATTATAAACTTCTACAGCCTTTTGAATATATCGCTGCTTGAAATAATCCTCGTATTCTTCCCTTGTTGAGCCTACTAAGTGCTTGTAAATTATTTCATCATAACCAACCATGCAGCTATATATGTGCTTTACTCTTCCTGACTTTTCAGAATAAGGATCAAAATAGTTACAGATGGCCTCTTTCATGGCCTCATCGTCCACATCTGGATTATCTTGAATGATTTCAATGTCTCGATCCTGAGGTCGTTGCCCTGTTGCCTCGTCAGTTGAAGTGAACGATTTGATTGACTCAACAGCCTGTTTTATCCCATCATGCAAATCTTCATATAGCTTCGCCTCTCCCCAGATGAGGTCTAATGTATCAGAATCAGGATGATATTTCATGTGAATCGCATCCGCCCCATGAACGGGCATTTGCGTATTTGTCTTTAACGACATTTTGCATGCAATTTGTGGTGCATTGAAAAAAGCCTCAAGCAATATGAATGCTATAAGCTCTCCGGGCTCACCAAGATGGGCGCCTCTCGTGCTATGTGAGGTTACAAATAGTCGCACGGCTTTATCATTCAATACTGTAAAAACGCTTTCATCACCAGTCTTTTCATATTTCGCTTTAGCAGCATATATTTCTCTTCTTGGAAGGCAGTATCTCATTATTTTGCGATAAATAAACTCGACAAAAGATTGCTGATTAGGTACTCGATCTGCGAAGTCCAAGTAAAAAAACCTTCCGGTTATCCTCGTAGAATCTAATGTCGGAAGCGTTACATCAACTTCTTTAATACGATTCTCAATACCTTGATAATCGGCTGCATTCTGTAGATTCTCTAATGGATTCTTATCTTGCTCGGACATTCACTCACCTATTCTAAGTACAATTGTGATTATTTTTGAGTAATTCTTGGCACTAATACAACTCACATCAACCTTATGCTCGTCATTGGAGGCAACAATTAAAGAATTCTCAAACGAATTACCATTCCTTGAGAACTAAGTGCAGTCTATGCATGTAGTCAATGCCGCATCATAGGACTCTACCCCTTCACCCTCGCCCTCTTCATCGCCCCATACCATTTTAGCCGCTGTCCGCAGCAGACACAATTGAGCATATACTCTCGGTCTAATGCGCTCTGACAGCGAGGACAGTAAAACCAGCCATGCTGGGAGTACTCACATACAAGCATCGGGATGCTACTTGACACGCACTCCAGCAATAGCTCGTATTCTTATCACACCGAATCGGATCAGCATCGGATACAGATAGCTTCCTGCTCCGGGGATGCCAAGTGCCTTTGGTCCTTTGACTGCGCCGTTCAGTTCCTGCGCTTTTTTCAGCGCCAGATCAACGGTTGACCGGGATATGCTCTTCTCCGCCCTCTGACCATTTTTTATTATCCACAGTTCATTACCGTAACCTTCCACACTCTCACCAGCGTAATGGCGCCCTCCCGCTGCGGAAGGATGACTGATGCTGTAGGTAAAGGAAACACCCGGCCGCACCCCTCGGCCAGAGGTGGTGAACATCTCGCCTTCGTGTTCTATTATCTTCTGCCACAGCCACAGAGACCCGTTTTCAACCCGTGCCGCCTTTCGTTCCTTCCACCTCCGGCATCTCTTCGCATTGGCAGAAGGCTCCGGAAGGTTATAAACCACATCCATGTAGGGGAGATTAACGGAGACAGAAACAAGACTTATTCTCAGTTCTTCCGCGATCCTCTTGACCGCATCAGAGCTACTCATACCGCTTCCTCCATCTTCCACACCGCTCGTGTACGAGTTGAAGCGGGTCTGAATTGTTCTGGACGTTTCTGTCGTCCACAGGCCGCCTGTAATCAGAATTTTCTTGATCTTGGATGTGGAGAGCTTGATGCCCTGCTGCTCTAGTTCCTTTTTGAAAGATTGGAGGCTCTTATGATTTGCCGTCATCCCCGGCGCCCAGTCCTCACCAGGGATACGCATCTGATCCCCTGCTGTCGGCGGCGCGGTGTTTTCGATCCGATCATCATAAGATGAGCCGTAGAGGGAGCAGATATAGTCAATATAATCTTGGGATGTGTTAGCCATTCTCCCGCTCCTCTCTGTCCAATTCTCTTCAATAACAAGTACAGCAGAAGCCCAACATATCAAACACCTGCTACTGTTATCTCCAAAACATCATCCTCCATTTATTAATTCGCTATTCCTAGGCATTAAATCAATATACACAATCTCAGTTGAATTAAAGAGCCTTGGTACTTTTGATGTATTCGATAGCCCACGACTTATAATCAATCTATTATCGTAAATTCCGCTCGTGTACTTCGGAAGGAAACCTTGTCCGTAAGCGAATAGACCTCTTCCAAATAGCCTTATTTGTCCACCATGCGCATGGCCTGAAACGATTAAGTCAATACATGGTCGCTTTTTAAGAAACGGTTCGTAAAACTCAGGATGGTGGCATAGCAGAACCTTATATCCGTCTTGTCTCTCAAAATCATCGAGCCAAACTGTATTTACATTCTCAAACACCATTTCCCATCTGCGCTTATGTTCTTCTTTTGTCTTCGAAACCCCGGTTCCAGCAAAGATTTTATAAGGCGATGACAGTCCTCCAAAGATAAGATCTCCAAATCTTTGATAATCGTTATCAAGGAAGCATACTCCAAGATCGGCCAATATACTTTTGTCCTTATCATCAAGATAGAGCTCATGATTACCTGTGGAAAAAATAACTGGAGCAATCTTCACCGCTTTTTGCAACAGGATTTGAGCATTCTCAGCATTTCTCAAATGTTGTCCACTCTCAGGGTCATAGTCATATATGCTGCGATTCTTTCCACCCGCATATAGCAGATCTCCATTGATAAGGATGTAATCAGGCGGGTCTGATGATAAGTAAATCAATATATTACGAGGCCTAATATTATGAACATCGGAGACCAATGCGACCTTGTACGGCTTACGAACTGGCCCTGTTACGCTTATGTTCGTTCTCTTCATATGTTGTCCATCACCCGTACCCGCAGAAAGTAAAACATGCGGTCAAATATGACAGCGTTATTTACCTGTCATCTGTAAGTAAATTGCCCTTGTCGTATCTTCAAGACTATATTTCGGTTGCCAGTTGAACGTTCTATAGAACTTTGTCGCGTCCAAGCTCGTATTCTTCCACTCATCTGACCCTTCAGTCACAATGACTTTAGCATTGTAATCGAACTCAGTACCCACAGCCGCGACTGTTTCCGCTATTGTCTGTAAGGTATAAGCTCCCGTATTCCCGATGTTGAACACAGCCCCTGTGGTATCTACATCATTCCAATGCTCAACCACTGTTGTTATCGCATCTGCGCAATCTCGGACGTCAAGAAACCCAAACAGTTGCTGTCCGCCGTTTACTACTATGTTTTCTCCCGCCACCACGCTCTTCACAAATCGGTTGACGATTCGCTGGTCAAAACCCGCTCCAATCAGGCTGGCAAGTCTGAGATGTACGCGCTTATGCTTTTTCAAGCTCGCATCGACGAGCAACTCCATGCAGTATTTCCCAACATCATAGACCGCTCCGAGATCAAGCTGCGTCTCCTCTGTTGCTGGTTCTGTGCGAGTGAATGAATAGAGGCTTTGGGATGAAATGTCGATGAAACCACACGTTTCATTCTCTTCTACACGCTGGAATAGGCTATTTAAGAAGTCAATCCCATTAGCATAACCCACGCCATCAGCCGCTCTCGGAAAAGCGCAGTTGATGATGAGGTCAAATGTAGAGAAATCATAGGTAAGAATGCGATCATTTGGGATAAAGGTCAGATCGTATTGCTTAACATTGCCTTCGTTTAATGACGTAGCATAGATATGATGGTGCTTAGGCAGTCTCTCAATAATATGTTTTCCTAAAAATCCTCCTGCGCCAGTAACTAAAATATTCATAAGATTAGCTCCCTAAAATATGTTATCCTGTCGTGTAATCACAGATCCTCTCTCATCATGCGTCCATTGCTATGATTATTACAGTCAGCACCTCCAGGGTTGAACTGGAGTATAAGACCGTCGTGCTGATAAAAAGGAGGGGCGTTTCCACCCCTCCAAGGGTTGGGTTACTTCATCTCACTCAGATTAGAGCAGTTCTTGAAAGCGCGGGCACGGATAACGGTGATCGTATCAGGCAGATCGATAGATACCAGATACTTATTATCCATGAAAGCTTCCTCACCGATTTCTACAACAGTCATTCCTTCGACGGTTTCCGGAATAGAAAGAGAGGTGGCCGTACCGGAATAGGAAACTACCTTGCATGTGGTATCAGTAATGGACTGGTAGGTGATATCATCAATTACATAAGTCGGAATCAGTATCGTTGCAACCGCAGCTTCGCTGAACAGCTCGTTGCCCTTTGCGTCAGTGATCTTCACTCGAACATGACGGCCATCGCGCGCTGCTGTCAGCTTCCACGTATAGCTCGCAGTCCTTACAG
>ERZ842401.5303-NODE-5303-length-14391-cov-6.885603_pt1 | contig 14391 bp, 11 predicted proteins | sample MGYA00521270_ERZ842401 | MGnify/ENA primary metagenome ERZ842401 (study PRJEB31892, sample SAMEA3878208) | bioreactor metagenome | biome: Moose rumen | place: Sweden | collected 2011-10 | study: EMG produced TPA metagenomics assembly of the PRJEB12797 data set... | reverse complement strand
CTCTTCCGATCTAATTTACAAAATTATAGTTGGTTATATCGTATGGATAGTCTTGCGATATGGCAGATGTTATTTTTATGAAATAAAAAAATGTTAGTGCTAAAATAAGTTTTACAAATTTCATTTTTCTAAAACAGTTATTTTTTGTTTAAATATTCGTTGTATCTTCCAATGAGAGCGGAGTAAAACATTTTTGCCATGATGTTGGCACCGTTGGGTGTGAAGTGTACAAAGTCTTTTTCTGCCAGTGCAGGCTCGTTAAAAACCCAACTTGGCATTGAATTTTCGCCACCCATTGCCGAATACATGTCCCAAAATGCGCAACCGTTAGCAAAGGCGGCTTGGCGCATTGCTTCCACCACATCTGGAAGTACTTCGTAGGTTTGATATTCGTCAGCTACTTTGGTGCTCATATCTGCTGGTCCAATTACAATTATCGACATGTCGGGGCGTATGCGTCTTAATAGTCGTAATTGTGCAGAAAACATACTTTTGTAGTTTTTTACAGATTCTTTGGTAAGGTATGGAACTGTGTTGCCGCCAAATTGGAGTATTGCGAGTTTTACGTTCATGTCGGAGTACATGTTTTTTAAAAATTCGGAGTTCATTTGTGTAAAAATTGTACCAGAGCAACCGCGCAATGCAACATTGTCAACAGCAACGCCTGAGCGTCCGTCCATGGCAAAACAATAGATTTCGGGGCTTTCTGTTGCCGAAAATTCCATTCGAAGATTTTGTGGGGCAGTTTCAAAATTCCATTTTTTTATTGAATAATATTCGGAGGCTTTTACTGAGTCGGAAAAAAGCATTGTTTCTCCATCAAAAACTTTAACTAAAAAGTTTTCTTTGCAGTTTCCGTAACACATTTTGCATTGTTTTACGTTCCGTGTGTTTGCACGGCTGTATTGTGGGTATTCAAATTTTAGCGAAGCATTGTGAATTTCGGGTAGTTTTTTGTTTTCTGGTGTTATAGCATTGGTGGCTGAGTTTATTAAGGCTGTTACTACTGTTGTGTCTTCAGTAGCGAGCGAGTCAATAATGTTTGTTGGAGCTGCATTGTTTTTTTGAGCAGGTTTTCGTGGTTGAGTAAACATGCAGAACGATGCTAATGCTCCATAGCGATAGTGTTTTACAGCGGTGTCTGTTTTTGGAAATATGGTATAACGTTTCCAGTTTTCAGAATTTTTTATGCCCACTGGCGATTTGTAGTCGTATGCGGTTTTGGCTGGTACAAGTCCGGGGCCAGAACCTCCAAATTGTGCTTGTATTTGTGCTCGTAGATAACCCGTTATTCTGTCCGTTTCTATTTGAGAATCGCCATAGTGCAGTATTCTTATTGTTTTTTGTAATTCATTTCCCGAAGATAGTGCGTCGAAAATTTTTTTTAAACATTCGAGGTTGTTGTTGGGAAGTTCAAGAAGTTGTTTTATTGTTCCTGCTTTTACTGGTTTTGCTTTAAAGTTGAGTAGGGTAGAGTCGATGTATTCTTTTTCGGGTTCAATTATATCTGCAAGAGTATCGTTGAAAACATCTTTGTTGCTTTCTATAATTTCTGCCAATACAGAATCTTTTGCATCACTATTTTTATTTTTGCTTGAAAGAATGTCTGCTATTGAAGGAAAATACAACGTTGTGTTTTTGTTTATTTCAATTTTGTCAAATTCGGTTTTTTACATCGGTATCTCGACTGTCTCTCCGTCTTCCCAATCGCTCACCGTGGCGTCCATGCCACTCCTCTTTTCGCCGTCGGGATCCACGCGCGGCGGATGGATGGCAGGCTCGTCCACGCTTCCCAGGATCAGGCGGTAAAGCCCGCGGTATCCCAGATTCGGAGCCAGATTCTGTATCTTGTCGCCGGTGTTGAACACGTAGTTCTCAACTGTCTTGTTGTCGACCAGCAGGGCGCTCACATTGAGGGTGGAGTCGCGGAGCGCGCTCGGACGTTCGCCGTTCGGGAGGCCGAAGGTGGTGATGACCGCGTCGATGTGACCTGTCATCTTGGTGTTGTCATCCATTGTGAGAGACCATCCGTCGTCGATAATCTGAACAGCTTCTTCGCCGCCTGTAGTATTCTGGGTGAGCTCGAAGGTGCGGGCCATACCGCTGGTAGATGCGCGCACGCTGCGGAGCATGTCGGCGTTGTCGGAGTAGATGGTCACCCACAACTGGCTCACGATATTCTTGGGGTATACCGGGATGCGGATGGTGTAGTATTCGACCTTCTCCTCGAGGTATGCTATGTCGGTGGTCGATCCGTCGGCCTTTGTGGCTGCCGCAGAGGACTTCAGTTTCTTGAGGTTGGTGTAGTAGTACTGGTATTCCTCGGTCTGCTTTTGGGTGATATCGAATTCATCGGAAACGCCCGCGCAGAGCACTTCGGGGTTGTAGACCACTTCTTCTTCGCCCGAACGGGTGTCCCACGAAACGCTTGCAGGACGCAGGATGGTGGAAGCATCGGGATAGGAGGTCATGTTGGAGAAGTCCATCTTCCAGTATTCGTCGGGAGTCTGGGTGATCATGTACATCTTGTAGTGACCTTCGGGGAGCTGCACTTCGCAGGAGTCGATGTTCGCGGTGGTAACGGTGGTGTAGTATTCTCCGTCGCGGAAGAAGTACATGGTGATGCCGCTGGGGGTGAGGCCTTCGGGATATGCGGAGATCTGCCAGATGCACTTCACGATCACGGGCACGGTGGAGCGATAGATAGCCTCGAGGGGACGGCGTTCGCATCCGGCAAGCATCGCGATGGCGGCAAGGATGATTATCCACAGTTTCTTTCTCATTGCTCGATCCTCCTCTCGTTTCTGTGGAAAATGTACTTGACGCTCACGCCGGCCTTCACCGGTCCTAACCACTGCAGTTTGCCATGGTGCTGATAGATGAGGTGTTCGTCGGTGGAGTTGCCTTCGTAGTAGCGGTAGTGGCTGCCGAGCCAGCCGGCGCCGGCGTAGACGTCCAGCCTCCAAGCGCGGCCGAGTTTGAACGCGTATCCGTATTCAAGTCCGACTGTCTGGAATTCACCCTGATAACCCTTGTGCTTAGGCTCGATGTCGTAGTAACCGGCACCGAGGTCTATGCCTACGAAGTGGCCGCTCAGCACGTCCATAGGGTCGTTCGGATTGTGGCGGGAGAGCCAGCGGCGGGCGCCGATGTCCCACTTGAGTATCTGCCATGCCTGATCGTTGGCACCGGTGAGCCACCAGGGGAATGCATACTCACCATAGACGCTCCATTTCTGTCCGATGGGAACCTCGATCGCGAAGTTGGGAGTCCAGGACATGGGACGGATGAGGCCGCCGAGGTCGTACGCCACATTCGTGGATGCTGCAAACAAGGGTTTTGCAGGCGCGATCACGGGCGCGGCGACAGGTTCGGAAACTCTGGAAAAAGTGTCGACAACCGGAAGCTCAGGGGCAACAGGGACAACCAGGGTCGTGTCGGGAAGCACGAGCGAAGTGTCGCTGACTGCGACGGGGACGTCGGGGATAACTGCCGGCTCAGCTGCAGGGACGACATCCAACTGCATCTTCGCGTAGCGGAGACCAGGGAAGACATCTTCCAGCAGATGATTCCACTCGGGAAGCGAGCGGAGTTTCTGCTCCTTCGCATCGTTAGAGGAATTGGAAACGATGATAGAAAGTATGTTATCTCGCGATGCGTCGGAAAGTGTCGGGTCGCTTTCAACAGCGGCGCGGAAGTCTTCCCAGGCCTCGCCGGCAGGTATAACTTTAATTTTGCCTTCGAGAGCGGGATATTCGCTGACGATATATTCACGGAGGGCGGCACCACGCTCGAGGGAGAGTCGTTTGTTTATGTATTCAGGTCCTTCAGGAGAGCCGGTGGAGACGATCGTGATTCCGTTCACCTGCTCGGGAGCCTGCCCTCCGAGGACTTCGGAGATGGCTGCGAGGACTTGTGCATTGTCGAAAATGTTCTTGTTGATGTTCGACTTGTTCAGACCGAAGATCACTGTGGCAGGAGCGTTGGTGATGGCGCCGGCGACTGCGTTGACTCCGGTTCCGGCGGTGCCGTCAGTTTCATTGGCAACTGCTGAAGATCCGTTGAAGCGGAGAGTAGCGAAGCGAAGAGTGCGGAAGTAGTTGGAATAGAAATAATTCCAATCTTTCAAAGTTTTGAGTTTAGCCTCCTTGGCGTCGGGCTCGGCGGCGGAGTCGATAACTCCCAGCATGGCGTTCCTGGAAGCGTCCGATATGCGGCTGTCGGAAATGACATCGGCGCGGAGGGCGTCCCAGGATTCTCCGTCGGGGCTGATTCTGACACGTCCGTTCATGGAAGGATATTTGGCAACGATGTAGCGGCGCAGCGCTTCGGCACGGCGCTTCGAAAGATCTACATTGTAAGCGAAATTACCTTCAGGAGAAGAATAAGCAACAATCTCGAGATTGCCTTCATAAGAGGCGGACAGCACATTATCGACTGTTGCAAACGACTCAGCGTTAGTAAGATACGAAGCATCGACGGAGGCGTTGTCGAATCGGTAGTAGATGCGCACGTCACTAACGGACGCGCGCGTAAAAAAAAGATTCACAAAAATCAACGCAATCATCAGGAAGAACTTTTTGCTCCCCCTTACGATTGTGTCAAAGTTTTGAATCAAATTGAACATCTGCAATTAGATGCGCCTTAAAAAACTAACGTTGCTTCAAAACCGGAAAATTTTGAAAAGGGCAAATTATCCTCAAAGAAGGGTAACACACTCTTTCATCATTTCCGAATGCAAAGGTAATACAAAAAAATTTATTATCCAAAAATTATTTTGTTTTTTTTTGAAAATTATTTTTCTATATTGATTTTTAGCACAAGTAAAACATATCTAATATAAAAATATATTGCTATACCTTTATTTATATATAGTGGCATGTTAGACATGTTTCGTGAAGCGAAAAGCCTGAGAATCAGTTATATTTTAACTGTTTATTATTTTTTAATTTTTTCAAAAAAAATTTTGGATTTATAAAATATTTGTCTATATTTGTCCCGTAAACAAGTTTTTATGTCAACTTTAGCTAAACACATCGGTTTTGCAGTTGTCGCGCTTACGGCATTTGCAGCCTGCGCAAAGATCGACGATGTCCCGACTTTGGGCGACACCCAGGTCCAAAAACAGAAGATGGACTTCGATATAATGGTCACGCGCGACGGCAAGGTCGTCGACAAGAACCGTTCCGGCCTCATGACCAAGGCCGCAGTCGAAGATTCCGACAAAATCGCCACAATGGACACCGACATTCCCTTCGGTCTCATAGGCATCGACTATGAGAACGGCGAACTGGTGCTCGACAACGCCGCAGTGAGCAGCGATGGCAATAGCTACAGCGGCATGTTCGACAAATACCTCTGGGCTTCCTCCAACAAGATCGCGCTCAGCGCTTATTATCCTCATGTTGAGTCGGTAAGTTATGGGGACGATCTCGAGAATTACTCCATACCTTATTCAGTAAAGGAGACAGAGGCCGGCCCACTCGTGTCCAAAACCGTAGAAAAGGCTATAAATCAACTGAATATGATCCCTCTGGTGTTCCAGCACATCACCAACGACATTGGATATAAAATATGCGACATCACCCCCGACGAACAGCTGCAGGGTCTTATCCATATCCGCAAGGTCACGGCCACCAATGTAGCGCAGGCGGGCGTGTTCATCAATGACGTTCTCAATAACACCGGCACCTGGCACAGGCAGGCTTTTTACCGCAACGTTGTGATTTTCGATGGCGACGCGAAGTTGGGAGTAGGTATGGAGAACGAAAAATTCATCGGATACGATTCCCTGGTCGACAGGATGGTCGACAGCCATCGTTATTATTCTATCCCCGACGATATCGAAATCGGCAAACAGTGCGTCGAGGTCATCTACGACGTGGAATCCTTCGATATCGGAGGGTTCAAATATGGGGAACTCACAAATCAGAAGGCAAAATACATGCTCTACGGCCTGCTTCCGGACAACACTTTCGTATATGGCAAACAATACACCTTCCATCTTGGATTGGATCTGAGTAAAATATACAAACAGGTATCTTTCTCGGCATCGGTAAGCGACTGGGAAACATCAATTTACGAAAATAACGACGACTTCTGATGCTTTTATTCCTCTACCTACTTCTGCCGGTTGCAATCTGTCTGTTCTGGGTGCTTGTTCACGCGATCGTGGCATCCAGGACCGATACTTTCAAGTTGTTTGCAGCTTTGTTTTCGGTATGCGGGGTATACATTTTCTCAGAGGCGTGCCATGCGTTGCTGGAACCGTCTTCGACGATGAATCTCATAGCAACCCTGATCGGCCAGCTTGCCGGGCCATGTATAGTTCCGCTGCTGATTCTATATATAAGACGATTGGTGCATTCTACGAGAGACAATCCTCTGACCTACATATGGATTGTGATCCCTGCTGTTCTTTTTACGGCAGGGGTTCTGTTGTATTTTTTGAATGGCGTAGACAAGGCGGACGCGCTCTTCCCTCTCTTCACCGAAGAAATCTATAACATAGTGCTGACCGTCGAGCTGGCTGTTCTGATCATATTCGCGTTATTTGTGCTCCGCCAGAGAAAACTCCTGCCCGGTACTGTATTCAAATTCTTGTTCAAGGGCGAAAAAATCAGCGTGGCAAGGCTCCAGTCCATCGTGGGAGGCATCACAATGGTGATAATGAGCCTCAGGATAGGCTTCACCCAGAACCTCTACACGCTCGACAGATGGATAGTGATTCTCACTGCGACTCTCTTGTCCTTGGCCGCCTTCCTGTTCGGACTGTTTGCATTGTTCGGACAGCGGTCTTCGCTCCGCCTTTCGGACCTCACTCGCATTATGCGATTCAATTACAACAGGAATAACAAGCCGGCTGTGGTAGAAGAGATGCTGAACGACCTCCTGGATGAGGCCGAAGACGAGGCTCTCAGGCGCATACAGGAAAGGATAGGGGAAAACTTGCACATCGAAGAATGGAAAGCCGGAGATATCACCGGCGATGAAGCCCCGCACATCACCAGCAGCATATTCAGCGCCATGGCGAAATCGTGGGACGATGGCTCGCTAATCTCCCGATTCCAGCATCTCATGATGGAAGAACAGCTCTTCCTGCAGCCAAGGCTTACCCTTGATGATGTCGCCGACAGGCTGAATACCAACAAGACCTATATTTCGAAACTTGTCAACAATACCTACAACCTCGGATTCCCCGAATTGATCAATACCCTGCGGGTCGATTACGCCGAGCAATACATTCTTTCGCACCGCCAGGCCAAGCAGGAGCAGATCGCCGCACAGTGCGGATTCCTGAGCGCATCATCGTTCAATACAATCTTCAAGAAAGTCACGGGAATGACTCCGAAGATTTGGATAGCATCAATGGATCATCAACACTCTACTCAGCAATGACAGATTTCAGCAAATATAATGTATTGATTGTGGACGATGTGCCGCTGAACCTGACACTGGTGAGCAAAATGCTTTCCCGCTTCAACTTCCGGATACGCACGGCATCGAACGGACTTGAAGCTATGGAAGCAGTATCGGCCGAAAAACCGTCGCTGATCCTGCTGGACCTCATGATGCCGGTAATGGACGGATTCGAAGTTCTGCAACTACTAAAAGCAAAAGCAGATACAAGCGACATAAGAGTAATCGTCCTGTCGGCCTTGAATTCAAATCAAGACATTATCAAAGGATACGAGCTTGGAGCGAACGATTTCATCAGCAAACCGATAATAATGGAGAAGCTCGTGAACAGCGTAGGAATCCAGCTTCAGCTCACCAAATAAGACGAGGGAGCCTTGCCGTAGTATTCCTTAAAGGCGGTAGAAAAATAAGCGGCTGAAGAAAAACCGCACCTCTGAGCCACCTCGACTATAGAACAATTACCAGCCTCCAGAAGTTCAAGAGCAGCCTTCATCCGGGCTGCTTTTATAAGTTCGGATGGCGAAGCCTGAGATGCTCCTTTGAGCTTGCGATTAAGATGAACACGGCTGATTCCGAAATGAGCTGCAATGCTCTCAACAGAGAAAGAAGGGTCTGCAAAATTCTCATCAACAAGCGCAACTATCTCATTATAAAACTCTTGCGAATTAGCTTTTGTAACTTCAGGTTTTGTAACCACAGTCTCAGGCACGACCTCTTCAACTACAGTTTGAGGTTCCGGCTCAGGCTCCACTACAGAATCCCTCCCGACACTGCGTCTGCCAATCCAGAAAAAGAGCCCGAAACCGAGCAAAGCCAGGGCGGCATACCACCAGCGAAAGTAGGGAGAAGAAGACTTATCTCCGACCGGAACAACCTCCTCCTCTACAACCGGGGAAACCGGTTGCGGAGCCAGGATTCCCTCCGGAGCCTTAGCGGCAACAAATCCCTGGTACGAACTGTAGTTATAACTGTCTCCCCTCGAATCAAGCATCCACAAAGCCCCCTGGGCGTCGAAATCAAGGGCCACAATAGAGTCGCAGGGAAAATCTCCCTTGGCAGAAGAATACGAGAACACCTTATAATTGCGCCCGATGCGAAGCAGCCCACGGCCTTCAGTGGCAATCCAAAGCGAACTGTCAACAGGGCTTATTTTAGAAAATGAAACACCTTCTAAATTTGAAACATTTACACCGTAAGATACTGACAGTGAGACACTTGCCAGCAGCAAAACAATTATATTCAGGGTGAATTTCATCACTCAAGGCGTATATCTACACGCCTGAGGTCCTGCATCCAGGAGGCGATCAACTTGTTCCACACCTGCCCGTGCGAGAGGGAGCGCAGCTCGCTCTCCCGCTTGTCACTGCTCAAAGAAGAGTCACTGGCGATGCGCAGTATATCCTGCTTTTCTTCTCCGAACCAATTGTCTTCGACTACTTCCTTTAATCCAGCCCAGTCTTCCTGGACGGCAAGTATCATGATCTTGTCGGCGGGCACTCCGTTCGCCACAAGATAAGCCTTCACCGACTCGGCCCTTCTTCTCGCGAGCACGAGATTCCACGAAGCGCGTCCTTCCGGCGATGAGTAAGCGTCGAGAACTATGGTCTTGCCGCCTTCTACAGTATTTGCCAGCGATTTCAGCGCTTGCAGATTTTCGGCGTTATTCGAATAGGAAGTAGCGATAGAAGTGCGTCCAACTGGGAATTTTATGGAATACGGCCCTTCGGCCACGGCTCCTTGAGCCTCTGAGAATTCAGAATTTGAATCGAAGCTGAAGATCACCTCGGTCCTGCGCACTGCATAGAAGCAATTCCAGATTAGGTCGTCCCATGCTTCGCCAGCCCAAAGATCCTCAAGTTTTTCTTTACGTCCGGCATCACCGGAATTGATTATCTTGAGAGCTTCGTCCTTCCAGGGTTTGTCGGCCTGCCGCAGATAAATCCTCGCAGCATCCCAATCTTCCGGCACATTGTTCTCCAGAATCTGCGGATACCCCTGCGCCCCCATCTTCTCTTCCACTATCTTCTTCACATTGGCAGACCTCAACGAAGCGAGCTTGCTGTTCCACGCGAGTCTGCCTTCGGGAGACGAATACGACTTGACTTCTATCTTGCTGAGCTTGCGCCCCTGCGCATGAGCGATGATGCTGTCGAGTTCGGCGAACGACTGCTTGTTGGCAGCGCTGCTCATGTCAACGGACGCCTTGCCGGCATTGTGAGTGAACGTCACTTTCCAGCTTGAAGCCGGCACTGCCGCGCACGGCTTTGCTCCCAGGAAGAAGATCCCGAGCGCCAGGGCAAGCGAAGAAAGCAGTTTGGTATTCATAACCTGATTTGTACAAATATAGTAAATATTTGCGAAGTCGGGGTGATGTGACTCGAACACACGACCCTCTGCTCCCAAAGCAGATGCGCTAGCCAACTGCGCCACACCCCGAAAGGTCTGCAAAGATAGTAATTTTTACTATATTTGTGAAGATTCTTCACTTCATTCAGAATGACAGACAAATTCATTATACAAGCGACCGGCATCTGCAAGTCTTTCGGCGATCTTCAGGTACTCCGGGAGATTGACTTTGCGGCCGGTGAGCGCGAAGTGGTTGCCATCACCGGAGCCTCCGGTGCAGGGAAAACCACCCTGCTGCAGATACTCGGCACCCTATCCACCCCCGATGCCGGCAGTCTGGTGATCGACGGCTCATCCGTCCTGTCTATGGGCAGCCGCGAGTTGGCCTCCTTCCGCGGACGCCGTATCGGATTCGTCTTCCAATTCCATCACCTTCTCCCCGAATTCACCGCGCTCGAAAACGTGATGATCCCCGCGCTCATTGCAGGACGCAGCTCGCGCGATGCATCCGCCGCCGCCCGCGAACTGCTCGCCGAAGTCGGGCTCTCCGACCGTCTCGCCCACAAGCCATCCGAACTCTCCGGCGGAGAACAGCAGCGCGTCGCCATCGCCCGCGCCCTGGCCAACCGCCCCGCGGTGCTCTTTGCCGACGAACCCACCGGCAATCTCGACTCCGCCACCAAAGAAGATATCCACCGCCTGTTCTTCTCGCTGCGCGACCGCCTCGGCCAGACCATCGTCATCGTAACCCACGACCCGGCCCTCGCTTCCCTCTGCGACCGCTCCCTCACCATGCGCGACGGCCGGTTCGTCTGAATGGCCGGCGGCAATCCTACTGCATTTTCGCCGATTTTGTTTTCATTTTCGTATCTTTGTCCCTACTACAAAATAACAAATCTTTATGCGACGTATAACACTTCTTCTGCTTTTCGCGCCGGCAATCCTCAGCGCAGCCGTATCCCCCAACCTCGCCCGCAGCAAAGACCGCATCTACTTCGACTCCTCGGAGGGCGCGCAGTGGAAGATGTGCCGCATCGACCATGCCGGACAGGGCGAAAGCATCTCCCAGCCCGGATTCAACGATGCCAACTGGATGAATGCCCGCATCCCCGCCACGGTTCTCACGAACCTGGTGGAGAACGGCATCCTCCCCGACCCGTACTTCTCCGACAACAACCGCCTCACCAAGGGCCTCATCCCCGACATCAACGAGGTGGGCCGCGGCTACTACACCTACTGGTTCCGCACGGAGTTCGACATCCCCGCATCCTACGAAGGAAAGACGGTCTGGCTGCACCCAGAGGGTATCAACTACCGGGCGGAGTTCTGGGTGAACGGACATCTGTTCAGCACCCTCACGGGCATGTTCCGCGACGATGACATCGACATCACCGAATTCGCCAACATCGGCGGCCGCAACGCGCTCGCAGTGCTGGTGTACCCCGTCGACTTCCCCGGCAGGCCCGGCAAGAAGACCTGGGGAGCCCCCGGCGAATATAACAACGGAGGCGACGGCAACATCGGCCTCAACTCCACCATGCTCATGAGCGTGGGATGGGACTTCACCTTCTGGGATGCCGTGCGCGACCGCAACACCGGCATCTGGCGCAGCATCTCCTTATATTCCACCGGCGGAATCACCGCACGCCATCCCTTCGTGCGCAGCACCCTGGCGCATCCCGGCTACGACGCCGCCGACCTCACCGTGAGCGTCGAGCTCGGCAGCCGCTATGTCGACAGTCCCAAAACCCACAAGGCCAAGGTGGTGGGCGAGATCACCGGCCCCGGCATCGAGGCCAGGACCTTCGAGAAGGAGGTGGAACTCTACCGCGAAGAAACCCGGGAAGTCTGCTTCACCGCCGGTGAATTCGGCGGCCTGCACATCGACAACCCCGCCCTCTGGTGGCCCCTCGGCAAAGGAGATCATCCCCTCTACACCCTCAATATCAAGGTCTACGACGACGACATCCTCTCCGACTGCACCAGCACCACCTTCGGCATACGCGAAGTGGTGGCCACCCGCGACACCCCCGACGAGAGCAAGCTCTTCGTAGTGAACGGCAAGCCCATCTTCGTGCGCGGCAGCAACTGGATTCCAGAGGCGATGCTCAAAGACAGCGACAAGCGCATGGCAGCCGTGCTCCGCATGAGCGCGCAGTGCGGATTCAACCTCCTCCGCCTCTGGGGCGGCGGAATCGTGGAGAGCGACTACTTCCATCAGCTCTGCGACGAATACGGATTCATGGTGTGGGAGGAGTTCTTCATGACCGGCGACACCCGCCATCCCCACGACGTGGCAACCTACTTCGCGAATGTGGAATCCTCCGTCAAGAGGGTGCGCAACCACCCCTGCGTGGTGTTCTACGTGGCTTCGAACGAGAGTACGGAGGTGAGCGGCACCCGCGAACTCATCGAAAAACTCGACGGCACCCGCCCCTGGCAGCAGCAGAGCGAATGCGACGGAATCCATGACGGAAGTCCCTACGTGCAGGTGAACCCCATGCTCCACTACCTCGACAAGGCCTCCCCCCGCGGATCCCGCGTAAACGGATTCAATCCCGAATACGGATTCACCGGCATGCCCCACTACACCTCCCTGCAGAGGTTCCTTCGTCCAGAGGAGATATGGCCGATGGACCAGAGCGTGTGGGACTACCTCGACGGCAGCGGATTCGGCAAGGTGACCACCACCGTCAAGGCCCTGGCCGACAACTACGGCGAATCGCACTCCATCAAGGAATACGGATGGAAGACGCAGCTGCTCTCCGCCATGAACTCCAAGGCCATCTGGGACGTGTGGAATTATAATAAATTATGGTATGGCGACCGCTACTGCACCGGAACCCTGTTCTGGAGCCATGCCAGCCCCATCCCCATGATCAAGAATCATATGTGGGACTGGTATCTGATTCCTACGGCGTCGCTCTACCATACGATGCATGCGCTGGAGAGTGTGCACGTGCAGTACGACTACCTGAAGAATACCGTGTCGGTGTACAACGACAGGCTGAGCGGGCTTTCGAATCTGACCGTTGTCGCGCGGCTGTACGATCTTTCCAGCAAGAAACTTGCGACCTGGACCGTGCATGGCGTGAATGTGGTGGGTGACGGCGTGGCCTGCGACGTGATGCGGCTGTCGTTCCCGGAAAAGATTTCGCCGGTGCATTTTATTGCGCTGGAGCTGCGCGATGCAAAAGGCGCCGTGCTGAGCAAGAATTTCTACTGGCGCTCGACAGCCGGGTATGTGGAGGGGACTCTGACCGGGCCCTGCGCTTCCGGATTCGAGAGTCTGGCTTCGATGCCCAAGGCGAAGGTGAAGGCCTCGATGGTCAAACGCTCCTCCGATGGCGTGCTGTATTATGATGTGACTTTGCGCAATGGCAGTTCGAAGATCGCTTTCTTCAACGAAGTGCTGCTCCTCGGCGACGACGGTCTCCCCGTGCCCTACACCTTCACCTCCGACAACTACTTCACCCTGCTTCCAGGCGAGAGCCAGAAAGTGACGCTGGAGATAGCGCGTGAGGATGCGCCTTCCAGGCCCGTGGTGCATGTGGAAGGCTGGAATGTGGCGGAGAGTGTGCTTAAATAGCTAAGCTATCCACACCAGCACGTGGCGGTCGAAGGTGATGTACTCCAGATCGTAGTCTTCCTCGTAGCCGTCCTTGTCGATAAAGGTCGCCTCAAGTTCGCCCTCTCCCTTGGGGCGGAATGAGTCGATCTCTATCTGCTCGGCGAAGTCCACTCCGTACCTCGACAGTTTCTTGTAAACCGCCTCTTTGGCGCACCAGTAGATGGCGAGCTGCTCGTTGCGGCGGTCGTCGTCGAGGTCGTCGATTTCTTCTTCGGAGAGAGCCTTCTTCTCGACGGCGGAGAAGTCGCGGTCCAGACTTTCGCAATCTATACCCACGTCGTCGAGGTCATTGAGGATGACGGCGACATATTTGTCGGTGTGGGTAATGGAGATGTTGGTTGCGTTGTTTTCGATATAAGGCTTGCCGTTGTCGTGGTGCGACAGATAAACTTTCTCGTCGAACATGCAGTCGAGAAGAGCACGTACGGCAAGCTTCTGCTTGCGCAGGGATTCACTCTTTATGAAAGAGATTTCTTCCAGTTCGTCGGAAGGGATGGATGAAAGGGCTTTGAGTTCTGCCTCAGTTTCTGTAATGTGCCATACGCCGAGACGCGAGTGCGCGTCGTCGTCGAGGTCTTTTGTAAGAAATAGTGCCATAAATATTTACAACATGCAAATATAATCAATTTTTAGATATCCAAAAAATATGTAAATTTGTATCCGTTAAAAGACCATACTTCTAAATTCATCATGAAATATCTAACTAACGAAAAATTGGTCATCGTGGGAGCAGGCGGAATGATCGGCTCCAACATGGCCCAATCCGTGCTCATGCTCGGCCTTACTCCCAACGTGTGCCTCTACGACATCTATGAACCCGGCCTCAAGGGAGTGCTCGCAGAGATCGACCACTGCGCATTCGAAGGTGCGAACGTCACCGCGACCATCAATCCCGAAGAAGCTTTCACCGGCGCGGGGTACATCATCTCCTCCGGCGGCGCGCCCCGCAAGGAAGGCATGACCCGCGAAGACCTGCTGAAAGGCAACTGCCAGAT
>ERZ842401.5301-NODE-5301-length-14398-cov-4.081364_pt1 | contig 14398 bp, 7 predicted proteins | sample MGYA00521270_ERZ842401 | MGnify/ENA primary metagenome ERZ842401 (study PRJEB31892, sample SAMEA3878208) | bioreactor metagenome | biome: Moose rumen | place: Sweden | collected 2011-10 | study: EMG produced TPA metagenomics assembly of the PRJEB12797 data set... | reverse complement strand
GGACCAGAACTTAAGATATACCAATGTGGTATACCTAAGGAGATGGCTATAGAATTATTTAAGCCATTTGTTATGAAGGAACTCAATAAGAGAGGTATCACAAGTTCGCCAACAGAGGCGAAAAGACTTGTAGAGAGACAAAGTGATGAAGTATGGGATATCTTAGCTGATGTTATAGAAGATCACCCTGTGCTTTTAAACCGTGCTCCGACTCTTCACCGTCTTGGTATACAAGCATTTGAACCTATACTTGTTGAAGGTAAAGCTATAAAGCTTCACCCACTTGTATGTACAGCATTTAACGCTGACTTCGATGGAGACCAGATGGCTATACATATACCACTTTCACTTGAGGCTCAGGCAGAGAGTAGATTCCTTATGCTTTCAACCAATAACCTTCTTAAACCATCAGATGGTGGCGTTGTTGCAGTGCCATCTCAAGATATGGTTCTTGGTATATATTATCTTACTCAAGAGCGTCAAAATAAGACAGGCATAGTTCGTGCATTTAAGTCATATGATGAAGCGCTCATGGCGTATGAAAATAAAGTTATAACTTTACAAGAGAAGATCAAAGTCCGTGTAGAATCAAAGCTTGGAAGAAAGGATGAAGATGGTCATATTGCTCGTGGCATTATAGAGACAACCATAGGTAGACTTATATTTAATGAGATCATCCCTCAAGATCTTGGCTTTGTAGATAGATCAAAACCTGAAAATGAATTTCTACTTGAGATCAATGGCCTTGTAAAGAAAAAAGAATTAAAGAATCTCCTTGAGAGAATCATGGATATACATGGAGCAGAGAAGATAGCACTCGTGCTTGATGATATCAAAGAGCTTGGATATAAGTACAGTACTAAAGCAGCCATGACAGTATCTGTAGATGACATCAAAGTTCCAGAGAGTCGTGAGAGACTTCTTGCTGAAGCAGAAGATGCAGTAGAGGCTATAAGAAAGAACTATAGAAGAGGTCTTCTAACTGAGGATGAGAGATATCATGAGACTATAAGCACTTGGGAGAAGACTGATAAGAGACTTCTTGATGACGAACTTTTCGTAGGACTTTCTACATTCAACAACATCTACATGATGGCTGACTCTGGTGCAAGAGGTAGTAGAGCTCAGATAAAACAGCTTGCTGCAATGAGAGGACTCATGGCCAATACTACAGGTAGAACAATCGAGCTTCCTATCAAGTCAAATTTCCGTGAAGGTCTTGACGTTCTAGAGTATTTCATATCTGCTCACGGTGCAAGAAAAGGACTTTCAGATACGGCTCTTCGTACTGCTGACTCAGGTTACCTAACTCGTCGTCTTGTTGATATAGCTCATGACCTTATCGTTAAAGAAGATGATTGCTGTAAAGAAGGTCAAGAGATACCTTACATGGAGGTAAGTAAATTTGACGAAGGGGTCGAGAAGATAGAGTCACTTAAAGATAGAATCACAGGTCGTGTAGTAGCAGAGACTATAGTTGATTCAGAATCAGGTGAAGAAATTATAGAAGAAAATCAATTAATCACAAAACTACTTGCTGATAAGATTGTTGCAGAACTTGATAAGACTAAGAGAGAATCAATTAAGATAAGGACAGTTCTCTCATGTAAATCTAAAGACGGTATATGTGCTCATTGTTATGGAGCTAACATGGCCACTGGTAAGCTTGTCGGTATAGGCGAAGCAGTCGGCGTAGTAGCAGCTCAGTCTATAGGTGAGCCAGGTACTCAGCTTACTATGAGAACTTTCCATACTGGTGGTGTAGCCGGTGGTGATATAACTCAAGGTCTTCCTCGTGTCGAAGAACTTTTTGAAGCAAGAAAGCCAAAAGGTATGGCGATAGTCACAGAGTACACAGGCACAGTCAAATTACACGAAGAAGGTGGCAAGAGAGAGATATCTATAATCGGTGATGATAAGTTAGCTCTTAATCAGAAACCATATCTCATACCATTCGGATCACTACTTAAAGTGAAGGACGGCGATAAAGTAGAGGCAGGAGATCCACTTACAGAAGGTTCTATCGACCCACACGATATCTTGAATATCCAAGGTGTCCGTAAGGTTCAAGACTATCTATTGAAAGAAGTTCAGAAAGTATATAGATTACAAGGCGTTGAGATTAACGACAAACACATCGAGATGATAGTTCGTCAGATGCTTCGTAAGATGTATATAGTTGATCCAGGTGATAGTGACTTCTTGCCAGATACAACTGTAGGTATAGTAGAGTTTGAAGAGACCAATGAGAAGCTCATCGCTGAAGGCAAGAAGCCAGCTGTAGGAAAGGAAGAGTTAAAGGGTATCACTAAAGCCTCTCTTACTACAGAATCATTCTTATCTGCAGCATCATTCCAAGAGACTACAAGAGTTCTCACTGAAGCATCTATCAATGGTAAGATTGATAAGCTTCAAGGCTTAAAGGAAAATGTCATTATAGGTAGAACTATACCAACAGGTACAGGTATGAAGAGATATCAATCTACTCTTATATCAACAGATATTGATGACATATTGGATAACGAAGATGATAGCTTCGAGGTAAATCCAGAGAGCATCTCTTATGAAGCGAAAGAATACAAAGTTCAAAACACTGAAGAGGAGGAATAACATGAAAAAGAAGATGGCAAAAACCAAAACCACTAGCACTAAGGCAAAGAAACCGACCTCAATATATTCTAGAGCAGGTGAGCAGTATCATACATACTTAAAGCCAGGAGATATTGGTGAGTATGTTATAGTTCCAGGAGATCCAAAGAGATGTGTGAAGATAGCAAAGTATTTTGATGATGCAAAATTCGTTGCAGATTATCGTGAATTCGTTACATATACTGGTAAGCTTCTTGGCAAGAAAGTGTCAGTGTGTTCAACTGGTATAGGCGGACCTTCAGCATCCATAGCTATGGAGGAACTTGCCAATGTCGGAGGGAAATATTTTATCCGTGTTGGAACTTGTGGCGGTATGCAACTTAAAGTAAAAACCGATGATATAGTTATAGCTCAAGGTGCAGTCCGTATGGAAGGCACATCTAAAGAATATGCTCCGATAGAATGGCCTGCAGTGGCAGACTTTGAACTTGTTAAGGCGCTTGATCAAGCATCTAAGAATCTAAAGTATGCAAGTCATGTGGGTGTAGTTGAGTGTAAAGATAGTTTCTATGGACAACATATGCCAGAAAAATCTCCAGTGTCTTATGAACTTGTTCATAAGTGGAACGCTTGGTGTGCTTTAGGCTGCCTTGCTTCAGAGATGGAATCCGCAGCACTTTTTGTAGTGGCCAATGCCATAGGAGTTAAGGCGGCTACAGTTCTCCATGTTGTGGCTAACCAAGAAAGATCAAAGAAGGGCCTTAAGAATCCTATCTCAGAAGATACAGATAAGGCGATCAAAGTAGCCATCGAAGCCATAAAAATATTAATCAAGAATAATTCGTAAGGCGCGCTTAGTGGCGAAGCCTCACGTAGGGGCTGTAAGTTCAGCGAGCCCGAGGTAAAAAAATATGTTAAATATAGAGTTAGAAAATAAAAAAATAGAAGTGCCCGATGGCACCATCTATTATGAACTTGCCACTCAATACGAGAAGGAGACAGGCCGTAGGCCCTACCTTGTTAAAGCTAGTGACATCGCGAAAGAACTTCGTCGTCATGTGAAGCACGATGAAAAGATAGAATTTTTGTTTTATGATTCTGATGTTGTTAAAGATGCTTATGCAAGGACAGCTATTTTCTTGTTCTTAAAATCAATATATGATGCTTTTGGCGGAAAGTTAGATGGTGGACTTAAATTTAGAATAGGGAATAGTTATTATTTTGAAATAGAAGATGGTAACATTACTTATGAGAAGATTACCGAGATAAAGAAAATCTTTGATAGTTGTGTAGACAATGCCTTAGTTATCGGCAAGACAAGTTATCCAAAGCTAGATGCGATGAAAATATTTGAAGAGAAGAAGATGGAAGATGTTAGACTTCTTTTCCAATATAATTATCGTCCAGTTATCAACCTTCGCAACATAGATAGTTATGTGAAATACATCAACGGCACCTTGCTTCGCGATACAAGTTATCTTAAATATTATGACATAAGAAAATATAGAAATGGCGCACTTCTAGTACTTCCTGAATCTGATGATGACACCTTAGTTACATATAAAGAGCCAGGTGATAAGTTTTTTAATATTCATAATATCTCAGTTAACTGGGCAAAACAATTAAAGATCAACACAGTTGGGAAACTCAATGAAGAGATATCCCTTGGCAATTTCAACGACCTAGTAATCATGACAGAGTCATTCCAAGATAAGCAGATAGCTGATGTAGCAGCTAAAATCCAACAATCGGGAAAGAGATTTGTCTTTGTGGCTGGACCATCAAGCAGTGGAAAGACATCATTTTCACATAGACTTATGTATCACTTAAAAGCTCTAGAACTTATCCCTCACCCTATAGCATGTGATGATTTCTTTAAAGAGAGAGTTGAGACACCGAAGCTCCCAAATGGTGAGTATGATTTTGAGACCATCAATTCAATTGATATAGACCTTTTAAATGATACGCTCAATAGACTTCTTAATGGCGAAGAGGTCTTCTTGCCAAAGTTTGATTTTGATGTAGGCACTAAGATATTCTCTAAGAAACCATTTAAGATAAATAAGAATGATGTAATCATCTTAGAGGGTATACATTGTCTTAATCCTATGCTTACACCTGACATATCTGTTGATGAGATTTTCAGAGTGTATATATCTGCACTTACAGAAGTGAGCATAGATAATGCCAATCGTATAGCCACATCAGATCTAAGACTTATAAGAAGACTTGTCAGAGATGCGAGAACTCGTAATACCAATCCTAAAGTAACTTTGAAGAGATGGAAGGATGTCCGTGTTGGCGAAGAGAATAATATATTCCCATTCCAGGAAGAAGCAGATGTCTTGTTCAACTCCGCACTTATCTATGAGTTCAGTGTCCTAAAGATCAAAACTCTACCTATGCTTTACAAATTATCAGAAGATGCTGAAGTTGGCGAGACAGCAAAGAGGCTTATCAAGATGCTCAATTATTTCCTTGGAGTTGATACAGATATCATACCTAAACATTCTCTTATAAGAGAGTTTATAGGTGGCGGAGCACTTGATGTGGGTTAAAGTCAAAGCCTGATTAAAGAAGATAATATTATGAGAAATGATCGATTACAATATATTTTAAAGATTTGTTTTTTAGTTGCGATTGAGGCGATATTTTGTTTTACTCCACTCGGGTCTGTCCCTATAGGGCCTATAGTTGCAACCTTATCTGCAGTGCCGGTTATCATAGCGTCATTGACTTTCGGTGCCTATGCTGGTATGTTCTTGGGGTTTGTCTTTGGATTATTTAGTTTTATAGTTTGGACCTTTGTTATGCCAGCGCACCCTATGGCATTTATCTTTACACCTTTCGGGGAGTTCACAGAATATAAAGGCAATGTAGGAAGTCTTATTATATGTTTTTTGCCAAGAATACTTGTTGGATTAACTCCCGCCCTCACGATGAAACTTTTACACGGCAATGAATCCGTATCACATATGGTTATCGCTTCGGTCATAGGCAGTCTCACAAACACAGTTCTGGTTTTAACTTTTATCGCTTTATTTTTCGGCCGCGAATATTCAACCATTATGGGCATGGGCATCCTAACAATACTTGGCACAACAGTTTTGACCAATGGCATCCCAGAGGCTATCGTCGCTGGTATCGTCTGCCCGCTAGTTTCGAGAATTATTAAAAAAATATGATCACGCGAAATCATGGTAAATTATATATTGTATCTACCCCTATTGGAAATCTTTCCGACATCACTTATAGAGCAATAGAGACACTTAAGTCAGTAGACCTAATCGCTGCCGAAGACACGAGACACACAAGAGAATTACTTAATCATTTTGATATAAAAACTAAGACAACTTCTTTGAACGAGCATACAGATGAGAAAAAGATAGATAGTCTTATCAAAGATCTGAAAGAAGGAAAAAATATAGCCCTTGTCTCAGATGCAGGAACTCCCATAATATCTGATCCAGGAGCAAAACTTACAAGGAAAGTAATTGCAAATGATATAGAGTTAACTGCAGTGCCAGGAGCTTGTGCGGCAATAAATGCACTTGTGATGAGTGGCATCGATGCCAAGGCATTTACCTTTATAGGATTTCTGCCAGAGGATAATAAGCATAGAAAAGAATTACTTTCAAAATATAAGAACGAAACTAATACGATGATATTTTATATATCATCACACAATCTAAAGAAAGATTTGAAATCACTTATTGAGACATTTGGAGAAGAGAGACTTGCATCTTTATCTCGTGAGATGACTAAGATTCATGAAGAAAATGTCAGAGATAGTCTTTCTTATATATCTAAGCACTTTGACAATAAAGATATAAAAGGCGAATTTGTACTTGTCGTTGAAGGCTTAGACAAAAATATATTAAAAGAAAACACAATAAAGGATTGGCTCAGCATCAGTATAGATGAACACATGAAAGTCTACATTGATGCAGGACTTGATGAGAAAGAAGCCATGAAAAAAGTTGCTAAAGATAGAAATATAAAGAAAAATGATGTTTATAAATCGTTAAAGACATAGTGGAGGTCACATGGTCAAGAAAAAGGAAAGCAAATCTAATAAAAAAGCGTTAGAAAAGCCTGCAAAAAAGACTAAAAAGCCAGCTTCTAAGCCAACTAAACCAGCGAAGAAATCTAAAGTAGATGCTAAATCAAAGAAAGAAGATGTAAAAAAGAGCAAAGCTACTAAATCCACTAAGAAGCTAAAAGAAACTAAAAATATCTTTGATCCCACTTATGAACAAGAAGTAACATATGAAGATGATATAAAGGTTGAAGAAGAAAAGGATATAGATTTTAGTTTCAAGAAAGAAAAAGACCTTGAAAAAGAACTAACCAAAGAAGACGAATTTTTAGGCCTAGATTCTGATGAAGATGATGATGGTTATACAGAGAATGAAGAGAAGAAGGCGCTTCAAGGATTTGAGAAAGAAGATCCTTTTACTGGAGTTCCACTTGATGATAACGTAAAGATGTATCTTAAAGAGATAGGACAGTATGATCTTCTTAATCCTTTACAAGAAAGAAAACTTGCCAAAGAAAAACAAGATGCACAAGATCTTCTTAAAAAGAAAAATTTTGATAAGCTTTTGAATATTGACAAGGAGGCGGCTATAAAATTGCCACTTGATCCAGCTCGTGAGATAAAACTAACGCCAGATGAAATCAAAGTGATAAGAAAGGGCGAGCTTGCGCAGGAAGTGCTCATCAATAGAAATCTAAGACTTGTAGTTTCTATAGCAAAAAGATACATAGGCCATGGTTTATCGCTTCTTGATCTTATAGAAGAAGGAAATCTCGGTCTCATAAGAGGTATAGAGAAGTTCAACTATAAGAAAGGCTTTAAACTTTCGACTTATGTTACTTGGTGGATCCGCCAAGCAGTATCTCGTGCTCTTGCAGATCAGAGTAAGACCATAAGAATACCAGTTCACATGGTTGAAACAATCAATAGATTAAATAAAGTTAAAAAGAAACTCACTACAGAGCTTGGCTATGAACCATCTATAAAGCAAATAGCTAAAAAGATGAAGATGTCAGAAGAAAAGGTCGAGGAAGTTATGCAGATAGCGCTTGATCCTATCTCGCTTGACAAACCTGTAGGCGATGAAGATGACTCAATAGTGGCAGACTTTATAGCAGACCAAAATGTAATGTCACCAGAAAAATATGCTGAGATGGTTATGCTCAAAGAACAGATTCAAAATCTTCTTTCAACTTTAAAGGATAGAGAGAAGAGAGTACTGACACTTCGCTTTGGCATAGACGATGATAGGCCAAGGACACTTGAAGAAGTTGGAAAAGAACTTAAAGTTACTAGGGAACGTATAAGACAGATTGAAGATAAGGCTCTCAGAAAATTAAAATTTAGGGCAAAGAACCTCCAAAACTACGCTGAATAGTCGTAGATTAAAGGATGATTAGAATGAGAAAGTTTTTAAGAAAATATATTCTTGGTTTAATTATATTAACCGTCTTCTCTGCCACCTCCTGCCAGATGGCTGAGTATGTCGAGCTAAAACAACCTGAGACAGAGCCACTTGTGACAATCGATGCAGGTTATGTGTCAAAAGAAGTTATCTCAACTCCTACTATAGATTTTAATGAAGTCTTTAACGAAAGTGAAGAGACAGTGGAAGAGGTTGAAGTGATCGAAGGAGTTGATACAGCAACATACAGTGAGCTGCTTATGGTTGACGAGACAGAAGTCATCACAAGCGCTGATACAGAGATAGATATAGAAGCCATAGAAGCTATGGGTCTCGGAAGTCAGACGACTGAAGAAGCTGCAGAAGTTGAAGAAACTGCAGAAGTTAAGGAAACTGCGAGCCAGAAAGATGATAAAGTATATGATGGCGAACTTAATGTGATGAATTACCTTGGCAATTGGAAATACGGCAGGACTCCATGTGAGTGGATATTTGTTGAACCTAATACTCAACTTATATCAAACTATAGGCCCAATAGTTCAGTAAAATATTCTATAAATTCAAGAGTATCAAGTGGAGAAAAGGGCTGCTACATACCGATCTTCATAGAGACTGAGATGAAGGGCGATGGCTTTGATGCGAGATTCTATGTGTATGATGACTATACCAAGGGCAAGCCTGATGATATGCTCTTTAGCAATACCCTTGATTCACTTACATATCAAGGAAAAACTATAGAAGAGATACTTATGAGCTCTAAGAAATTATCTAAGACAAAAAATGGCATCTTAGTTGATCACAATAATTATATCAATATAGTATATGTTACAGATCTTGATAAAATTCTTGCATCAAAATAGTAGTGGTGGACTTCGTATGTCATTCGTAGTGGCGAGCTTTGCGAGCCCAGTGTCAATAAAAATATTATATATGGTATTGTAAGTTTGATTGTAGGGGCGAGCTTTGCGAGCCCAGTAAAAAAGTAACTATATAAAATAAATGATGACCAATAATAAAGTAAAAATAGTAATAGGGAGTCACGGCTCAGGGAAAAGCGATTGGATATACAATCGCTTTCTTAATATGTCAAGAAAAGAAGATGGTAAGATTGATTTTACTAAAAAGTTTTATCTTGTTGTGCCAGAGCAGGATACTAACGATAGACAAAGGGCTATGCTTGAGAAGGCCAGAGAGCTTGGTTTTGGCGCTGGTATCATGAATATCGATGTAGTTTCTTTTGACCGTATAGCACACAATGTCTTTGACATACTAGGTATTGAACCAGTAAGAGAGAGCGTAATCGACGATGATGTGAAGACGATGATCCTTACACTTGTGTTATCAAAACTAAGTAAAGAAGGCAGACTTCTATATTGCAATTCTTTGGTTGGAAAAGTAGGCTTTGCCACTAAACTAACTAAGGCCATGTCAGAGTTTTATGCCTATAATGTGACAGACGAGGATGTTGATAAGGTTTTGAACGACAGCATTAGTGATATATATAAAGATAGACTTACTGATTTGAAAAATATATTTAATGAGTTTAAGACGGTGCTTAGCGACCTTAATTTTTCTATAAAGGAAGATAAATACGACCTTTTAAATAAAAAAATATCAGAAGTAGATATATTTAATAATGCAGTAGTTGCATTTGATGGCTTTACTGGTTTTACGCCAATTCAGCTTGAGATATTTAAGAAGATAGCAAATGTATCAAGTGAAGTCTATGTGAATGTCGACATGAGAGATCCTGATGCGGCGAAAACAATCACTACGAATACTGTTCTTGACATGAATGATGTATTTTATCTTAGTAAGAAATTTGTGAAAGATATAATGAAGGCGACTGGTATAGTAGACGCGAAAGATATAGTGCTTGAAGAAAATATTCATAGAGAAAATTATAAATATAATGCTGACGACACAAAGCATAAGGCTGATCTACTGTTTTTAGAGAAAAGTCTTTATGAAAACGAGAACAATGTATACACAGAAAAGGTTGACAACATAGAGTGTTATATTGTAGATAATGTCAAAGAAGAGGTTAGAAATGCAGTTGAAATAGTACTTAAACTTGTGAGAAAAGAGGGCTATAAGTATAATGACATTAGAATACTAGTATCAAGTGTCGATGATTATCGAGATCTTATAATTAAAACATTTGCAAAGTATAATATCCCACTTTTCATAGATGATAGTGAAAATGTTATCGGTTCTCCATACATAGAGTGCATAAGAGCAGCTATAGATGTTGTGAATTTCAATTTTAATTATGACAGCGTCATGAGATATCTTGGCTCTGGCATCATTGAAAAGAACAAAAGCATATATGATTTCAATAACTTTTTGGTTAGACACGGAGTAAGAGGTTACGATAGATATAAGTATGATGTAAATAGAATTATAAAAAATACTGACGAAGCTACTGAATCTATGTACCACAGTGTAGAGGTTGTCATGAATCGTTATATAGCTCCACTCATAAAGTTATATGAAGATATGCATGTGGAAGGTGGACAGAGTTTAGGAAGTTACATCACAGCACTGCAGACTTTTATAAAAAAAGTTGCTCTAGATAGCGAAATTGATGCATTTGCAAAGACCTTAAGTGAGGGTAGTGAGGTTGCTGATATAGATAGGATGAGTCGTGTGATAAAATTAAGCAAGAAGGTCCTTACTAGTACTATTAAAAATATCGCTACACTTGAACAATATAAAAAAGATAATGGCATAGAAGCTTTTAATAACATTGATGTAAACGAGTTTAAAAACATCCTTGACATAGGACTTTCAAGTAAAAGTTTAAAGAGCATACCATATTCGCTTGATCAAGTAGTTGTAGGCGATCTCACAAGGACCAGATTTGAAAATCCTAAGGTTGAGATTTTCCTTGGACTAAATGACAGCAAGGTGCCAAAAAGAAGTTCAGACTCTAATCTTATAGATGATACTATGAGGGATTTATTTTCTAAGGTAAAAGAGTTGTCACAGACGACAACTGAGACAGCTCTTAACCAAAGATTCTATATATATCTTGCCCTTACCAACCCAACAGACAAATTGATTCTATCTTATTCAAGGAGAACTAGGGATGGCGAGGCAGACGAAGAGTCGCAAGTTTTGTCTATGATAAGGTCGATGTATAAAGATCTAAAGACTAAGCATGTCTCATCTGATGATTTCACATTTTTCCGTAAGGAAGACCTATTCTCTTATATTGCAAGTAATGTCCAAAATATAAAAAAACATTATGTTGTAGATGAAGATGGCAACCTTGTCTATCATTTTGATGAAGAGACAGAAAAGAAAATATTAAAATCCGAAGTTGGATATAGGTATCTGAAAGATAATGATATGTTGAACGAATACGACGATGGCATATTATTTAATAGATTTTATGGTGAAGAGAAGAAGCTAGAAGCAAATATTAATGCGGATTTACTAAGTCTTAATGCGAATAATTATGAAACTTCAGCAACATCAGTAGAGAGTTATAATAGATGCCCATACAAATATTTTATGGAACACACACTCAAATTAAGAGAAGAAAAAAAATATGCTGTTGAGGCGTATGACATAGGAAACATTGCACATAAGGTGTTTGAGAATCTATTTAAGGATCCTAATATAGCAAAAGATACGAAAGAAGATGTAGCTAGACGAGTGGATGAAAGCCTGGATGAAGCATATCAGAGATATGATGTATTTAATGAGTTCAACAAAAATGACAAGGATTATTATGGTGCTAATAAACTAGAGTATATAAAATCAAGTATAAGAAAGCTCATGCATACAGCAAGTGATGTGCTTATTGATATAGCTAAGACATCAAAAAGCAAGGTGGATGGCTTGGAGCAGGATTTTAGCTATAACATAAGTGATGATGACAAGAAAAAGATTATGGTCGGAGGCAAGATTGATAGAATCGACATCTTAGAGTTTGATGGAGTGCCATATGTCAGTATTATTGATTACAAATCGGGCAAGAAGGATAAGATGATTAAGCCAAAGGATATAGAGAATGGCACTGATGTCCAGCTTACTCTTTATATGGATTATTGCCTCAATGACAAATATAAGAAAGATGGTGTTGAACCTGTATTTGTTGGTCTATTTTATTACTGGGTTGCCGATCCATATAATAGAATTGAGGGCGTCCCAACTCCTGAGATGTTAGAAGGTCAGGAAAAGAAAAAAGGCGGTCTTGGTGGTATTGCAAATGCAGAAAGAGAAGTCGTTGAAAGTGTATTTGACGGGGCAACAACTATTTATGGTGGCAGGGGTAAATCGCAAACTTTTACAAAAGATGATTATAAAATAGCAAATGAATATATCTCTAGGGCTACACTAGATGAACGTATAACTACCATGAGAAAAAAAGTTATTGAAACAATCGATAATATGCATGATGGCGTTATATCAGCAAAATCAGAAGGAAACACTTGCAACTATTGTCCTTATAGCAATATATGCAAAAAGGAAAGAATTATTGCTGAAGAAGAGAGTTTAGACGAATAATGGATTATAATAAAGAACAAAAACAAGTAATTGAAGCAGATCTTAGTAAAAATATCTTAGTATCTGCAGCAGCAGGTTCTGGTAAGACGACAGTACTTACGGCGCGGATAATTAATCTGCTGTCTAACGACAATACGAATCTAGCAGATGACATCTCGTTATCTGATATTTTGATTATGACATTTACAAGAAAAGCGACACGAGAGATGTCTAATCGTATAAAGAAGGCCTTAACTAAGAAGATGCAGGAGTCACAAGGAAGCCTAAAGTCAAAACTTGCTAAAGATCTAGCTACAATTCAAAACGCCAATATATTTACTATAGATGCATTTTGCAAGAGAATAGTTGATGAGAATTATACCTTGCTTGATAAGGATGATAGCCTTTATAAGGGTTTTGATCCTAATTACAGAATAGCCGACGAGAATGAGATGGCGGTTATAAAAGATGATATACTTTCTGATTTGCTCGAAGAGAGATATATAGACAGTGAGTACGCACATCTCTTTGATTCTTACATAGAGAAAAATGACGAAAGTAAAATTCGCAAACTTTTACTTGACGGCCTAGCAAAGATTTCCTGCATCCCGTGGCCATATAAATATCTAAGCAAATTTTGCGAGCCCGAAATTGACTCGGCCACTAATGTAAATGATATATTGTATATGAAACTTCTTCGTGAGTTTTATCTGAGAATCATAAATGAAAAGAATAAAAGAAGTCTATACGAGATAAGTGATTATGCCCACATAGCCCTTGATATCTTATATGATGAAGGATTATCACTAAGTGCTAGAGCTATAGCAGATAGATACAAATGTATATTTATAGATGAATATCAAGACACTAATTTTCTTCAAGAAAAGATACTTGAGGCAATATCAGATAATTTTAAGAAGAAAAATGTCTTCATGGTTGGTGATGTGAAGCAAAGTATATATAGATTCAGAAATGCCGAACCATCAATATTTGTAGATAAACTTAAGGCCTATAAAAAAACCAACCCTATTGGGAAAGCATTGACGCTTAACATAAATTATCGAAGTGGCAAAGAGATAATTGAATATGTCAATGATCTTTTTTCTAAAGTTATGACACATAATTATGGGGGTATAGATTATAGTGATGGACATGAGCTCTTGCCTACAGAAGAAGAGAGCAAAAGAGATTATATTGACGATAAAAAAGTAATAATAAGAGCTATATGCAAAAAAAGTGAGGTAGACGACGGAGATGAAGACACAAGTCAGAATAAAGATAAAGTAGCAAAAAAGAAACCAAAGAGTGATGATGACAACGGAATTAAGCATATAGGCGTAGAATATGAAGCACATTTTGTCGCTGATGAGATAGAAAGATTAGTTAAAGAGAAAAAATATAGATATAATCAGATTGTAATCCTAGTTAGAAAAGCAGCAGGCAATTCTAAAGTTTATTCTGATATTTTAAAACAGCATAGAATTCCTGTATATTCAGATGAGAAGTCTGGATTCTTTGGTAGGCTTGAAGTTAAGTTGGTAGTTGATATTCTTAATGTTATTGATAATCCAACCAAGAACATACCTCTTGCATCTGTATTGACCTCTGATATATATGGTCTAAATAATGATGAACTATCTTTTATAAAATTATTACAACTTGATGGATTAAAAAGTGTAGTAAAAAACGCAGCTAAAGAATCTCTTACAAGCATATCCTATGATAAGAATAAAAATATAGAATTAAACTTGTATGATGCTATGTTATATGCAAAAAATATCTATGATGGTTTAGATTCAGTATCAGAGGAAGAAAAAGATAATTTTAGTGCTAAAATTAAAGATCGGAAGAGCACACGTCTGAACTCC
>ERZ842401.5300-NODE-5300-length-14403-cov-7.223794_pt1 | contig 14403 bp, 11 predicted proteins | sample MGYA00521270_ERZ842401 | MGnify/ENA primary metagenome ERZ842401 (study PRJEB31892, sample SAMEA3878208) | bioreactor metagenome | biome: Moose rumen | place: Sweden | collected 2011-10 | study: EMG produced TPA metagenomics assembly of the PRJEB12797 data set... | reverse complement strand
GGTGAGCATTTGTGGAGAAAGTCAAAGTAATGATCGTCGATGATTCGAAGGTCAGTCGTGCCATGATTGAAGGGAATCTTTCCAAGACGAACTTTGAGGTGTGTGCACAAGCCAAAAATGCTGCTGAAGCAGTGGAACTCTATGAGCAGTTCAAGCCGGCAGTAGTGACCATGGATATGAATCTTCCGGATGCTGATGGCCTTGAATGCAGTCGCCGGATTCGTGCTGTGGACCCTGAGGCAAAAATTGTCATGATCAGTGCCATGAAGGATGCCAGTCTGGTAGCCAAAGGCCGGGAAGTGGGCATCAGCGCCTTTTTGCAGAAACCCGTAAGTATCAATGAGCTTATTGATACCTTGATGATTCTGTGCCAGAGCAAAGCAGGGAAGGTGGCAGTTTTGCGGGAGTCCTATGCTAAGCCCTTTGTGAAGGCCTTGCAGCAAGGCATATTCAGCATGACCGGTGTACATAGTGAAGTTGAGTTACAGGAAGAGGAACGCAGCTTTCTGGAAGTTAGCGGTATTGCTGTAATCGTAGGCCTTACCGGTACGCCTAATGGCCGGGCCATCGTGTATATGGATGACAAGGCCATGAAGGATTTTGCTACGGTGATGCTGGACGCAGAGGAAAGCGATGAAATTACGGAAGATGAGGCCAGCGAGTCGGTGGAAGAAGCAGTGAATATCATTGTGGGGCGCGGCGTGTCCAACATCAATGATGTGTTCAAGGATAAGGAAATGCGCATTACGCCTCCGGGAACAATCGTGGGAAGTAAAATTCGTATTGCCAGTCCAAAACTTACGACCTTCCGTATAAGCGCCAGAACGCGGCTGGGCGATATTAACATGAGTGTGGGATTTGCGGAAGGAGAATGATAAGATGGATGCAAAATTAGTTAATCCGTTCGTCGATGCATTCACAACCGTAATGCCGCAGATGGGCTTTCCGGAGCCTAAGCGGCTGAAAATGGGAGTAAAGACCAAGAATGCAGTGAGCCTTGGGGTTTCGGTTATCGTAGGTTTTACCAAACAGATTCGCGGTAATGTGGTCTATAATATGACCGAGGACACTGCCAAGTTTATTGCATCGACTATGATGATGGGTATGCCTGTGGCTGAGTTTGACGGCATGGCGCAAAGTGCTATCTCGGAAATGAGTAATATGCTGACTGCTAATGCTGCCACCAATCTTACCGGCATGGGGCTGGAAGTAGATATTTCGACGCCGTCGCTGTCTATCGGCGAGAATTTTCAGGTGAAGATAAGTGATGAGAATTATCTCACGGTGGAAATGGATTTGGGCGGTCATGTGGTGGAACTGGACATTGCAGTTGAACAGCAGTGATGGAGCATGGCTGGCTAATATGTAATTAATTATATATTGCAGTTCAAGTATTAGAAATGATATACTTTTAAAAGAAAATTAGCATTGTATACGGTTTAATGTATACAATGCTTTTTTCTGTGTGAGGTATGAGGGGTTAGTGAAAAGGAGGAGAAGATGCAATTTAATAGTTTGCGGTTTAAATTTTTGGCATGTTTTATACCCCTGTTTGTGGGAAGCTTTGCGGTGTTTTTTGCCATTAGCTATTATATGTCCAGTTCAGCGTTGACGCGTAATACGGATTTGCTGGCACAGGAAATAGGTAAGAGTACCGCTGAACAGATCGAAAAGATCTATCAGGAGCGGGAACTGACGGTAGAGTCCTTAACCAGCAATCCTATTATTCTGCATGGTACCCGGGAAGAGCGGGTTAAGGTGCTGGCAGATACTTTGGCCAAACGCAAGAATTTTACCATGCTGGCTTATTCTGATGCGGCAGGTCATGCGGTCAGCGATAAAAATAAGGATATGGATCGGACTACCCGTGATTATATTAAAGAGGTGCGGGAAACGAAGAAACCCGTGATGACCGGTCCGTCTGTATCCGGTACAAGCGGCAAACTCATTACGATTATGGCCTATCCGGTGCTCGAAAATGGGGAAGTTACGGGAATCGTTTATGGCACTATCGAGTTGGATGACATTACGAAACTGGTGGGCGAGATAAAATACATGGATAATGGCCGTGTCTATATCGCCGATCAGGACGGCATTTGCATAGCCTATGCCCAGTTGCCGGAAGAAGTGGGCAAGATGGACTTGTCCAAGGAAGTTTCGTCCAAGAAACTGGATATGGCACTGGTAAATGGTTTTACCAGCGCAGTGCAGCAGGATAAGCAGATTTCTGCGGAATACACCACGTCCCGAGGCGTACCGTCCCAGGCGGTATTTACACCGGTACATCTGGTTAATCGTACCTGGATTGCCGTATCCGTGGCACCGATAGAAGAAGTGCGGGCGGATGCCTATAGTCTGGTAAAGATTATGAGTCTGTTGGCCTTTATCATGGTGCTGCTTATCAGCGGCATCATCTGGTATCTGGCGAAAAAACTCTGCGACCCGGTGGTGGCTCTGCGTGAAGAATGTATGGTCATCAATAACGGCGATTTGCGTGCCCGTCCGTTGGCGGTTGACAGCAATGATGAGCTGGGAGATTTGGCTCGTGGCTTCAAGGAAATGCGCAAGACGATAAGAGAACTTATCGGACACATTCAAACGAATGCCGAGAAGGTATCGGCTTCCGCTGAAGAACTTTCGGCGGCTTCCCATCAGTCGGCAGATGCAGCCAGTCAGGCAGCACAGCAGATTACCGACATTGCCGCAGGTGTTGCCCGGCAGTCTGAATCCGCAGATAATGCAGATAAGACGGCAATAGATATGGCAGAGCGTACTACGCGGGTAGCGGATCATGCCGATGCTATTGCTATCGTGACGGAAAAAACCGTAGGCAGTGTCAATATGGGGCGCGATTCCATTCAAAATGTAGTGGCGTCTATGAGTCATATTAACGATAGCACGACCACGGTTAAGACCTCCATTAAGGAACTGGCTAAGAGTTCGGATGAAATTGGCCGCATTGTGGAGATGATTTCCGGGATTGCCGAGCAGACCAATCTGCTCGCGCTCAATGCTGCTATTGAAGCCGCCCGTGCCGGTGAATATGGCCGCGGCTTTGCCGTGGTAGCTGATGAAGTCCGCAAACTTGCGGAAGAATCCGCCAACTCCACGCAGCAGATTGCCAATCTGGTCACCAAGATTCAGACGGATATGAAGCAGGCGGTTACGGCTAGCGAAGAAAGTGCGGAAAATGTGGCCAGCAGCATTGATTCGGTTAAAGAAGCGGATGAGATATTTAAGTCGATTAAAATCGATATTGATGCACTGGCTGAAGGCATTATGGAAGTATCCCGCAGCATCAAGTCGGTGTCTGACGGTACGGATATGATGCAGCAATCCATCCAGGATATTGCAGAGGTTAGTACGGCTAATGCCAGCCGCGCCGAATCTGTATCGGCAACGACGCAGGAACAGTCGGCTTCTGCTCAGGAGATAGCGGCAGCAACGCGCGGCCTTGCCGAGCAGGCTGAACAGTTAGCTCACGAGATTGAACGGTTTAAAATCTAAATAGGCAAAAAAAAGGACTGAAACAAGGGAAAATCATTGTTTCAGTCCTTTTCGTTTATTTGAAGAGAGCGATGAATTTTTCAAGCTGTTCGGCAGCTTTGGTCACACGCGCCAGATGAGCGGTTATTTCCTCGGTGGAGGCTGCCTGCTCTTCACTGATGGCGCCCGTTGTTTCAATGGTATTGAAGATATTATTTACGGATGTATTCATTTCAGCCAGTGTGGTCTGGATTTTTTCGGTAGCTTCCCGGGATTGTTCCGCCAGCTTGCGGACTTCTTCGGCAACTACGGCGAAACCGCGTCCCTGTTCGCCCGCGCGGGCAGCTTCAATCGCCGCATTCAGGCCAAGGAGATTGGTCTGTCCGGCAATGTTGGTAATAAAGTCGATTACCTTCAAGGTATCGCTGTTGCGCTCCTTCAGGAGTCGTGCCTGTTCAATGGATTGCTGTCCGGAGCTGGCCAGTTCGCTGGCACTTAATGCTACCTGCTCGACGGCATCATAAACCGTTTTGGTTGCACTGCCGATATCCTCAATGGCACGTACCAGAGCCAGATTACTTTCCATATCGACACCGGTACTGATGGTGCCGATGACATTTCCGTTTATGCCATGAATCGGGGTGAAAATCGTTTTAATGGGGACACCGTAAACGCTGGCATCCTGATCATCATAGGTAACGCGATCTTGTTTAATACATTCCTGAATGGTAGGAATATTCTTAATGGGCATACCGGGGGTGATTTTTATATCGAGTTTCTGTCCCTTTACATAGTCAATATACTCGGTAAGATTGGTCAGGCCGATAACGACGTCTTCACGCACGATTTGGTTGATATAGGGAATCACAACCTTGAACGCATTCAGGATATCCTCATCAGTCTTAATGGAATCTGGAAAAATCATAAATTTACCTCCTGCAAAATAATCCATTTCACTTACTTGGTATATTATTCGTGAAAAAAAATGGTATACCTCTAAATTTTGCGATTTTTTTTCGTGCGATGGAAGTTGTGGATAAAATTGCAAAAAAAATAAAAAACTGTTGGCAAGGTAGTGAGTTTGGTTTATAATGATGTACAGTATGTTTTGAAGAGGTGGCTAAATGGCGGATGCTATGGTTGCGGTGACGGTGGAAGGCGTGCAGGTCGATACGGCAGGCGAAAAGACCGTATTGAAATCGGCGGCGCGCGGCAAGTATTCAGCGCGGGCTGGCAAGCATTATGTGCGTTATGAGGATGCCTCGCTCCACGATAAGGTGGTGCCCACCGTGCTGAAATTTAGTGGCGAAGGGCTGACGCTGATTCGCCGTGGAGCTGTGGATATGCAGCTGGAATTTCGGCTGGGGGAAAGAACCCGTAGTGTGTATAGGACACCCTACGGTAATTTTGATTTGCTGGTAGAAACCCAGAAGCTGGATATTTACTTTAAGGATGGCCGGGGCACAATACAGGCAGAATATGACCTGTATCTAAATGATGCTTTGCAGGGTCACAATACCTTAAATGTAGTTATCGACAAAATAAATTAGGAGGATTTTGGATTGGATATTAAAGATACGCTGACAGAAGCCATTGTAGCGGCTGCGAAAAGTGCCATTGCTGATGGCGTGTTCCCGGAAGGGGAACTGCCCACGGTGGTTTTGGAAGTACCGCCCCAGAAGGAGTTTGGTGATTTTGCCACTAACTTTGCCATGCAGTCGGCCCGGGTGTTCCATAAGGCTCCCCGTCAGATTGCAGAAGAATTGGTAAAGCGCATTGAGGGTGACTGGCTCGACCATGCCCAGATTGCCGGCCCGGGCTTTTTGAATTTTTATCTGAAGGGCAATGTGCTCTATGATTCCTTCCAGAAAATCCTTGAAGCAGGGGAAAGTTACGGCCAGCTGCCGAAAAAGGATGCGCCGAAGATTCAGGTGGAATACGTCAGCGCTAACCCCACGGGCCTGCTGCATGTCGGTCATGGCCGCGGCGCTGCCGCAGGTTCTGCGCTTGTAAACCTGCTGCGGGCGGCTGGTTTCCCCGTGGAAAGCGAATACTACATCAATGATGCCGGCAATCAGATGAACAATCTGGCTCGTTCCGTCAATGCCCGCTATCTGGAACTTTTGGGGCAGGAAGTCGAATTCCCCGAAGACGGCTATCATGGTCAGGATATTATCGACACGGCCCAGCGCATCATTGACAAGGAAGGCGACAAGTACCTTGCCATGAGCGATGAAGAACGTCTGGAAATCTTCAAGGATTTGGCGTATGTGGAAAAACTGGCCACCCTTAAAGAGGATTTGGCATCCTTCAATGTCACCTTTGACAACTGGTTCAGCGAGCGCACTCTGCATCCGGAAGCCGTCAAGGCTGCGGTGAAAATCCTGCAGGACAACGGCAATATCTATGAAAAGGATGGCGCTCTGTGGCTGAAATCCACGGCCTATGGTGACGATAAAGACCGCGTGGTTATCCGTGACAACGGCGTGCCGACATACCTAGCTGCCGATATCGCTTACCATCATAATAAATACGAGCGTGGCTTTGATCGGCTCATCAACATCTGGGGCGCTGACCATCATGGTTATGTATGCCGTGTAAAGGCTGCTATGGACGCGCTGGGGCATGATTCCAATAAACTTACGGTACTGCTCCTGCAGATGGTTGCCCTTTACCGTGGCGGCGAGCTCGTGAAGATGAGCAAGCGTACCGGTCAGAGCGTTACGCTGAACGAACTCATGGAAGAAGTCGGCACCGATGCTGCGCGTTATTTTTTCCTGATGCGTTCCCTGGACAGCCAGCTCGACTTTGATTTGGATTTGGCCAAGAAAAAATCCAACGATAACCCGGTGTACTACATCCAGTATGCGCATGCCCGCATTTGCAGCATCTTCCGTCAGTGCAAGGAAACGGGACTTTCCCTCAGCGATAAGCCGGATCTTTCCCTGCTCACGGATGAATCGGAACTGGATCTCATCAAGAAGATTGAGGAATATCCGGAAGAAATCGAACGTGCTGCCCGTGATTATGCACCGCAGCGTATTGCGCGTTATAGCTATGATTTGGCCAGTGCCTTCCATAGCTTCTACAATAAATGCCGCATTGTCGGCGTAGAGCCGAAACTTGCGGAAGCTCGTTTGGCTTTGGTGACGGTTACGGCCCATGTCATTCGTCATTCCTTGGGAATTTTGGGTGTATCCGCACCGGAACAGATGTAATTTAGGATTTGGAAGGAGAACTTTTTGATTATGGATTTTGTAAGCAGTTCGGAAGTCGATATCGCATACCATGTGCTGACGGAAAAAGGTCAGACCATGTACTATAAGGATTTGGTTCTGGAGGTTATCGAGAAGAAGCATAAGCCGGTGCAGTCCCTGTCGGCCGCTATCTCGGAAGTGTATACCCTCATCAATATGGACAGCCGTTTCCAGCATGAGGGCGATCAGCAGTGGGGACTCACCGAATGGAATCCGCCTGAAGTGAAGCGTCATTCTGCCCGTGGTGCAGCATCCCGCTCCAAGGCAGCCAACAAGGCCATCAACAGCCGTCAGAAGAAGCTGGAAAGCATTCAGGAATAAGGAGGTAAATCATGGCAAAGTATATCTTCGTTACCGGTGGTGTGGTATCGTCTTTGGGCAAAGGCATCACGGCGGCATCTTTGGGCCGCCTCTTAAAGAGCCGCGGACTCAAGGTTACGATTCAGAAGTTCGACCCGTACATCAACATTGACCCGGGTACGATGAGCCCTTATCAGCATGGTGAAGTGTTCGTTACCGACGATGGTGCGGAAACAGACCTCGACCTGGGCCATTACGAGCGTTTCATCGACATCAACCTGTCCAAGAACAGCAACATCACCACTGGTAAGGTGTACTGGTCCGTGCTCCATAAGGAACGCCGCGGCGAATACTTAGGCTCCACGGTGCAGGTTATCCCGCATATCACCAACGAAATCAAACAGCGTGTCTATGATGTAGCCAAGGCTGATGGCGCTGACGTGGTCATCACGGAAATCGGCGGTACTGTAGGTGATATTGAAAGCCAGCCGTTCCTCGAAGCCATCCGTCAGGTCAAGAAAGAAGTTGGCCCCAAGGATACGCTCTACATTCATGTAACACTGCTGCCGTATATTTCTGCTGCCGGCGAACTCAAGACCAAGCCGACCCAGCACAGCGTAAAGGAACTGCGTGCTATCGGCATTCAGCCGGATATCCTCGTGTGCCGCACGGAAAAGACCATTTCCAAGGACATGAAGGAAAAGATTGCCATGTTCTGCGATGTTCAGCCGGAAGCTGTTATCGAAAACCGCACGGCCTCCACGATTTACGAAGTTCCGCTGATGATGCAGCGTGAGGGCCTCGATAAGATTGCCCTGCAGAAACTCAACATGGACTACGGCCCTGCGGATATGTCCGACTGGGAAAAGATGGTCTATAAGATCAACAACCCGTCCAAGAAGGTCAAGGTGGCCGTTGTCGGCAAGTATGTGGAACTGCCGGATGCCTATATTTCCGTAACGGAAGCCCTCCATCATGGCGGCATCTACAACGATACTTCCGTGAAGATTCATTGGGTCAATGCCGAAAAAATCGAAGACCCGGATACCGACCTTTCGGAGGTATTCGTGGGCTGCAAAGGCATTCTCGTGCCGGGCGGTTTCGGTGATCGTGGCGTGGAAGGCAAGATCAAAGCCATCCAGTATGCCCGCGAGAACAACATCCCGTTCCTGGGCCTTTGCCTGGGCATGCAGTGCGCCGTGATCGAATTTGCCCGCCATGTCTGCGGCATGACGGATGCGCATAGCTCCGAGTTCAATGAGGAAACGAAGCATCCGGTCATCGACTTGATGGAATCCCAGCAGGGCATCGAGGACAAGGGCGGCACGATGCGTCTTGGTTCCTATCCCTGCACCCTGCGGGAAGGCACACATTCCCTTGAAGCCTATGGTACGGCAAATATTGCGGAGCGTCATCGCCATCGCTATGAGTTCAACAACAAGTACCGTCAGGAACTTACCGAACGCGGTCTCGTGATTGCCGGTACTCTGCCGGATGACAGCCTTGTGGAGATGATTGAGGTCAAGGATCATCCCTGGTTCGTGGCAACTCAGGCTCACCCTGAGCTCAAGTCCCGCCCGAACAATCCGCATCCGCTGTTTAGAGATTTCGTCAAGGCAGCTTTGCAAGTTAAATAATTTAGTACGTTCCAGCCTGGCGGCTGGGGAGGTTTGACACGCTCCGCCCAGCCGTCAGGCTGAAACTTTTTTGGCAAATAAGCCCCCTTTGCAGGTTACCTGTACATCCTACAGGTATCTGCAGGGGGCTTATTTGCTTGTTGGCAGGCATAAGTTTTCGAAAATTTTGTCTAAAACTGTAGTTCCTACAGTAGATATATATATATATATATTATACTTAGGTTTACAAAATTCCATAGTAAAAGGAATAAGATGGAAGGTATTGAGGAGGGAATGATTCAAATGAAAAGCAATTATTTGCCAAGGAAAGCACGGGTGGCCGTCCTGGCGGCGCTATTGGCCGGGGCATTCAGCATCATGCCCAGGGTGGAGGCTATGCCTGTCCTTGACACCAAGGATGCAGCTGTTTCCATCGCAGGGCTTACGGACTCTGATACCATGACAATTACCAGCGGAGCGGTCAACAATCTCATTACCTGGGTGGATTTTTCTATCCAGAAGGGCGAGACCGTGAATTTTGCCGATGCCAATACGTACCTGAACTACGTTACGGGCAATGGCCGTTCGGATATCTACGGTTCACTGCTGGGAAAAAATGCATCGGTTTATCTTATCAATCCCAACGGCATCCTTTTCGGTGACGGGGCGCAGGTGGATGTAGGCGCCTTGCATCTTTCCAGCGCTGACCTGACGGGCCATTTGACAGACTTTGCAGATGCCAGCTCGGCCCTGGCTTCTCCGGCAAACTATGATGGTGATATCGTGAACAAGGGGACGCTTACAGCCGCCAAGGAAATCATCGTGGAGGGCAACGATATCACCTTCAGGAACACCGCTGACGTATCGGCCCAGAGTGTCAGCCTGACGGCGAACAATGACGGCGAGATACATCTCGGTTCCGCCAATGGCACAACCCCCGGCTACAACCTTAGCGGTACCAGCATTGCGTATCGTTTGGTGAACAATGCCCAGGAACTGCAGGCCATGAGCGGCAACAATAATTATATGCTGTCAAAGGATATTGACGTCAGCGAAGACGGCATTGAGAATTTCACCCCCATTGAGTCTTTTGGTGGCAAGCTTGACGGGCTGGGCTATCGGATAAAAAATCTTGCTATTGACTCAGGCAAAGACCATGTGGGGCTTTTCGGCACCATTGAGGAAGCCGGGCTGGTTGAGAATTTGAGACTTTATAACGGCAGCATCAAGAGTTCCTGGACTAAGGACACTTATGATGACGTATATACGCAGTATGTGGGCGGCATTGCCGGGGAGAACAAAGGAACTATACGCTATGCTTATGTAGCTGGCATGGGTGGCAACTATTTGCAAGTAACAGGCGAGGTTAAGGCACCAACGGTTACTGTTTTCCGTGCTGATGGCAGCGGCAGTCCCGCCAGCCTTACGCAGTATGTGGGCGGCATTGCTGGGCTGAACAGCGGCAAAATAGAAGAGTCTTGCAGTGCCGGCAGCATTGTTGGGCAGGGGTTACGGCTACCAGCGGTGATGTGTATGTAAATACAAATAAAACTTTTTGGTGGAACACAGAGTCTACTGCCAATAACGTATACAAGGGAGAAATGGTTTTGTCTGCAGGGGGAATCGCTGGCAAAAACACAGGCACTATAAGCGAAGCATATAGTGGTGGCACAGTAGCAAGTGAGCTGATTGCCGGAAATGGAAAGAACGATGTAATACGGCTGAATTTCAATGCTAATGTTCCCAATAATGTAACTGGCAACTTATGCCAATACGCCGGTGGTATCGCTGGTACCAATACTGGCAATATCAAAAATACCTATAATGCTGCTGCCCTGACATTAAAAGCATCTTCAGGGAGGGACTACATTAAATATTATCACACAAACACCAGCGGTTATTATCGGCTGGGCGGACGCATTGCCGCCCAAAATACTGGAGGCACTATAAGCAACAGTTATAACAACACAGTAGCTAAGACGATGATAGGTACCAGCTTTGAAATTAATCATGCTTCAGGTGGTTATTCGCATACAACAGGTCTTGGCCTTGCTTATGGCGGTACCATAACGGATTCGTATTCAATAGAGAATAACAATTACTGGAGATATGATAATGTACAAAGCAAGCAGGTCGCTACTGATGGTGGCACGGTTATAAATTCAAAAACCCTTGATGAATTAAAGCAGATAGGCACCTTTGCCGGCTGGGACATTGCTGCCGATGGCACCGCTGGCAAGACCTGGCGCATCTATGAGGGGGTGAGCACCCCCCTGCTCACCACTTTCCTTGACCGCAGGGATAATATTGCTTCCGTCACTACCTATGACGGCACGGCAGATGCGGGCAGCAGCAGCGTTGCCAGCACCAATACAACCTCCATCAGCCAATTCAACGGTGCTAACTGGGTAAATGATGTGACCGTCATCTATCCCCGCACCCTGACCCTTGCCCAGGGCAGCCTCAGCAAGGTTTATGATGGCACTACTGCCGCCAGCGGCAATTTCTCCCTTGACCTGACTAATGCCGTGGAAGCCGACAAAGATTATCTGTCCCTGGCAGGCTCCCCGCAATATGCAGACAAGAACGTGGGCACGGATAAAGCCATCCTGGGCTTTTCCCTGGCAGGCGACAAGGCGGGGAACTACACCCTGGCCGCCGGGAAAGGCACTATCATCGCCCGTGACCTGAGCGTGAGTTTCGGCAGCACCAGCAAGACCTATGACGGCACGCAGGCGGCCGTGCCGGGTACGGCCCTTCTGAACGGCAAGGTGGCGGGGGATGACCTCAGCGCCGAGGCCGCTTCGGCCGTCTTTGCCGATAAGAATGCCGGTGCGGACAAAGTCGTGACCTATGGCGGCATCAGCCTGGCCGGCACCGATGCGGGCAACTATAATCTGACGAATACCACCTGCAGTGGTCTTGGCACCATCAATCCCAAGGCTATATCCGTGAGCTTCGACGCTGTGAGCCGCAGTTATAATGGAACTACGGCTGCCGCCCTTGGCAGGCCAACCTTCACGGGGCTTCTGGCCGGGGATGATGTGAGCCTGGGCGGAGGAACTGCTGTCTACAGCAGTCGGAATGTTGGTTCCGGCCCCGTGCTCTACAGCGGTCTGTCATTGGCCGGGGCAGATGCCGGGAACTATTCCCTGCCAGCTGTTGCCAACGGGGCAGGCACCATCACAGCCGCGCCGCTTACCCTGAAAGCCAATGACTATACCAAGGCCTATGATGGAACCACCGGCGCCGAGGGGGCGACTTTCTCCGTTGCTGAGGGACAACTTTATGGGGAGGACAAGGCCAGCGGCGGTGTCTTTGCCTTTGACAGCGCCGAGGCAGGTACGGGCAAGACCCTTAGCCTGAGCGATGTCACCATCAGTGATGGCAACAAGGGCGAAAACTACGCCGTCACCTATCAGCCCAGCACCAATAGTACCATTATGGCATCGGCACCGGAACCAACACCGACACCTGAACCGGAACCGACACCGGAACCAACACCGACACCTGAACCGGAACCGACACCGGAACCGGCACCGGAACCGACACCGCAACCAATGCCGGAGCCAACCCCGGAGCCAACCCCGGCACCAGATCCTGTATCCTCGCAGGAGGTGGAAGAGCAGCTTGCGGATAGTGGCCTTATTGTGCGGCAGATGGAGGAAGCTGTCAACGCTGCTAAAACCGAGGTTCAGGCCAATGCAGCCTCTGCCATGGACACAGGCTTCACCAGCGCATCTATGGCATGGACAGGGGATGGCATAATTTCTGTGGAAAACAATGGCGTGAACTCCCCGGCATCCATGAGTGCGGATACCGTAGCTGATCAGCAGAGCAGCCGGGATTCCTCTAAAGGCTCTGAGGAAGAAGAAAAGGCTTGAGGAATATCAAACAGATTTTATAAAAAAGAGGTAGATGGACTTGAAGTACACAGCAAAGCAAGTGACAAAACAAAGCAGCAAGAAGGCGTTCCTTTCTGGTACCAGAGGGCTGGCCTCTCTTATGGCTGTCTCCTGTCTGGCCTTTCCACTCACGGCAGGAGCGTCTCCTGCCGTCCCTGCCCCAGGGAAGGAAATCCTCCAGTCGGAAGAACAGCACAAAGCTGAAATAGAGAACAGTCTTCCGGAAAAGGGAGCCGGTACGGAGGCCGGCATCAGGTTCATGCTTTCCCGCATACGGATAGAGCATGAGGGGATGAAACTTCCCGAAGAGGGCCTTGAGGAAATCACGTCTTCCTTGAAGAATCGGGAAATCACCGCAGCAGAACTGGATGCCGCTTTGAATGAGCTGACCAAATATGCAAGGGAAAAGGGCTACCCTGCTGCCATTGCCTACATACCGGAACAGACAGCCCGGGGAGGGAACCTGCTCATTCGCTTTGAACCAGGACGTTTCGGCAGCATAAAGCTGGAAAGTGAAGGAGCTCTCAAAGAAAGTGCGGCCCACCGTCCCCTGGCGGGGCTGAAAAGCGGGAACATCATAGAGGCAGGAAGTCTTGAGCAATCCCTGCGGAATCTGAATGATATTCCCGGCCTCGAAGCCCGCGCTGTCATGTCCCCGGGGGCGGAGCAGGGAACCAGTGACCTTACAGTAAAGCTTAAGGCAAAAGCTCCGAACACCTATGTCCTTTATACTGAAAACTATGGCAGCCGGCCTGCCGGGCGCTATCGCTGGGGCCTGCAGGCAGACTGGAAGAATCTGGGGGGCACGGGAAGCCGGCTGAATGCAGGGGCCCTTATTTCCAATGGGAGACAGCATGGAGGCAGCATTGCCTATGAAATGCCCATGGGCCACAGCATGACGACCCTGGGCCTCAGCTACAGCCATTCAGACTATGAACTTGGCAGCATCTGGAGCCAGCTGGGACTGAAGGGCACATCCGATACGATCAGCCTCTATGGCAGGACGCCGCTGTTTAACCGTTATGCAAACTCTGTAAATCTTATCTACGCGCTCAATTACCGCAAGCTCAAGGATGAATTCAACGGCTTTGATATAGGTGACCGGCATTCCACATCCTTCAGCATCGGGGTGGATGGTACGTGCAGGACGGCAAGCAATGTTTTACATTATAACGCTACCTTGCAGGCAGGAAGACTCAGCCCTGAATCTGCGGTGGCCAAAGCCATTGCTGCCTTGGATGGAACCAGGGGGGATTTCGTCAAGGGAACCTTTGACCTTGTTTCAGTACAGCAGATGAGCGGCCCCTTTGATGTGCTGCTGAAGTTTTCCGGCCAGGTGGCGGGAAGCAATTTGGACAGCAGCGAGCACATCTATTTGGGCGGGGCCAGGGGTGTCAGGGCATATCCCCAGGGCGAGGCTTCGGGGGATGAGGGAATACAGGGCACTATGGAACTGCGCTGCCATACGAAGTGCCCAGGACTGACACTGTCCACCTATCTGGATGCAGGCCATGTCCATACCGTCCGGTCGGATTCTGGTGGGCAGACCTTGAAAGGCTGGGGATTGGGATTGACCTATACAAAGCCCGATAACTGGTTTGCCCGTCTGGATTATGCAAGGCGTATCGGTACAGGTGAAAACCTTTCCAGCGATGCCCAGAGCAGGCAGCGCCTGTGGTTCCTGTTGGGAAAGATTTTCTAAGGGCATAGAAACAGGCTGTGATGGAAAAGTCACAGTCTGTTTTTGTGGTAGATAAAAAAGTTTTCAACAGGCAGGATAAGCTAAGGCAGCTGTAGAAATAGTGTATTATCAAAGGTGATACAGTCAATTGTAAGGAA
>ERZ842401.5299-NODE-5299-length-14407-cov-13.383431_pt1 | contig 14407 bp, 14 predicted proteins | sample MGYA00521270_ERZ842401 | MGnify/ENA primary metagenome ERZ842401 (study PRJEB31892, sample SAMEA3878208) | bioreactor metagenome | biome: Moose rumen | place: Sweden | collected 2011-10 | study: EMG produced TPA metagenomics assembly of the PRJEB12797 data set... | reverse complement strand
TGTATGAAAGTTCGGGATTTATCCGCGAAGGCGTTTTGCGCGAGATAATTTTGACGAACGGCGTTTGGGAAAACCTGATTGTGCTTGGAATGTTGGACAGAGAGTACTTAAAGGCATTTAGGAACTAAAAATTAGTTGATGCGCGGTTGTCACGTTAAAATTTTTGAACAATGAACCGCGAAAACTGTTCCGACGCTTTTTTCATCTGTATGAAAGTTCGGGATTTGTCCGCGAAGGCGTTTTGCGCGAGATAATTTTGACGAACGGCGTTTGGGAAAATCTGATTGTGCTTGGAATGTTGTACAGAGAATATTTTTCGTAAAAAAATTATCCCTCGACCGCGCAGGTTGAGGGATTTTTTATGTCAATCGTCAAAAAAATTTACACAGCCTTAGCCAAATCCTCGCCGAGTTTGCGGCATTCTTCAAGCGCGGCATCATCGGGAGCATTTTCGGCGATAACGTTGCCGACAAACTTTGCTCCCGCTTCTTTTGTACGTTCAGCCCAATTTTCCATCCATGCGCCGCCGCCCCAGCCGTAGGAACCGAACAAACCGACGGGCACGCCGTTAAGCTTGGCTTCGGCTTCGGTGAAGAAGGGCTCGAAAGAATCTTCTTCCAAAACTTCATCGCCCATAGCGGGGCAACCGAACAGAAAACCGTTATAATCAGCCATGTCAGCTGCGTTGAAGTCGTCGACTTGGAAAATTTCGACGTCTGCGCCGGCTTCTTTTGCACCTTCGGCAACGGCGTTCGCCATTTCTTCGGTATTGCCGGTGCCGCTCCAGAACACGACCGCAATTTTACTCATTAGAAATCGCCTCCAAAAAATTTAACTCTGAAAACGCGCCAATATTAACACAGCAACTTAGCCCGCGTCAATAAATTTTGCCAAAAGAAAATTGCGCAATGCTTAAATCGGTTGTATAATTCTTCTTAATTTAATTTTAATTTTTGGAGGAGATAAGATGCGGGAATTGCTCACTCGAATGCACGAGTGGATGACGCGATACATGAAAAGTTTTTATTCGGAAGACGCGGAAGTTCAGCAAGGAATCTTGATCAAGGAAAAACACACGGGTTATGTCACGGCAAATTGTGTGGAGCTTGCGAAATTTTTGAAGTTGCCGCCGCATGATGCGGAGCTTGCAGAAATTATCGGTTTGTTTCACGACGTGGGGCGTTTTCGGCAGTACAGCATTTATAAAACTTTCAACGACGCCGATTCGGAGGATCATGCCGACCTTGCGTTGAAAGTTATCGACGAGCTGGAATTTTTCAAGGAACTTTCCGCGCAGGATTATGAAATTGTGAAGTTTGCCATTCAAAATCACAACAAAAAAGTTATCGCGCCGACCGAAGACGCTCGGAAAGAATTTTTCGCCAAAATAATTCGCGACGCGGACAAATTGGATATTTATCGGGTGTTGGAACCGTTCTTGGCGCAAGACGCCGCCGACAAAATGCCGAATTTCATAAAATCGAACAGCAGATTGGTTGCGGAGATAAGTCCCGACTTCGTAGAAAATTTTGTGACGGGCGAGCAAGCCGACTACAGAAAAATTCGCACGAACGGCGACAGGAAAATTGTTCGGCTCATGTGGATTTACGACATAAATTTTTCTTGGACGATGAAAAAGATTGTCGAGCGCGGTTACATTGAAAAAATCGTATCAAACCTGCCGATGGACGAAAAAATTGCGGAAGGCGTCCGCCGTTTGAAACTTCACGTTGAGGAGAAACTTAAAACGTAAGGAGGTTTTTAAAATGACAGAGCAGGAAAAAATCAATCAGCAACTTAAAAACCAAATCGATTCACAAGATGCACGGTTGGATAAAGCTTTGAGTAATTTTGATATTAAATTTAACATGATGATGAATGAACTGCGTCAGCAACGCGAAGATATTCGTGAAATTCGTCAAGACATGAAGAACATGCAAGCCAAACACGATGCCGATATACGCGAATTGCAGAAAAGACAAGATGCGGCGCAAGCCAAACACGATGCTGAAATGCACGAGATGAACGAGCGATTTTACAATAAGATTGACGAAAACTTTAAAACGTTGTCGAATCAGATTCACAATAATTTCGTTCAAACGATGTTGGGCTTCGGAGCGATAGCGGCGGCGGTCGGCGGCATAATCATTGCGGCGTTTAAATCTTAACCTTTTAAAGGAGTTTTGACATGATAAATTTTGTACAGCAGGAGATTGAATCAGATTTAAAGGCGGGAAAATACACGGAGGGAATTCACACGCGTTTTCCGCCCGAACCGAACGGCTATTTGCATATCGGACATGCGAAATCGGTTTGCTTGAATTTCGGGCTTGCGCTCCATAACGGCGGACTTTGCAATTTGCGTTTCGACGACACCAACCCGACCAAAGAAGACGTTGAATTTGTCGATTCGATTCAAGAGGATATTAAATGGCTGGGCTTTGATTGGGGCGACAGGAAATTTTTTGCGTCGGATTATTTCGGCAAGCTGTATGATTATGCGGTTGAGCTGATAAAGCGCGGCTTGGCTTACGTTGACGATTTAAGCGCGGAAGAAATTAAAAAATATCGCGGCACATTGACGGAGGCGGGCAAGGAAAGTCCTTATCGCAACCGTTCAATCGAAGAAAACTTGGATTTGTTCAAGCGCATGAAGGACGGCGAGTTCCCGGACGGCTCGAAAGTTTTGCGGGCGAAAATCGACATGGCAAGCCCGAATATAAACATGCGCGACCCCGTCATTTACAGAATCACGCGCTCGACTCATCATCACACCGGCGACGATTGGTTGATTTATCCCATGTACGATTTTGCACACCCGCTTGAAGATGCGATAGAAAATATTACTCATTCGGTTTGCACATTGGAGTTTGAAGATCATCGTCCCTTTTATGATTGGCTGTTGGATTCTTTAGGCTTTGATCCGAACACGCGCCCGCGTCAGATTGAATTTGCGCGCCTTGATTTGACAAACACAATCACGAGCAAAAGAAAGCTTCGCCAGCTTGTCGAAGAAAATTATGTTCGCGGCTGGGACGATCCGCGTATGCCGACTTTATGCGGCTTAAGGCGCAGAGGATTTACTCCGGCGGCGATTAAAGATTTTTGCGAAAGAATCGGCGTCGCCAAAAGCAACAGCGTTGTTGATATTTCAATGTTGGAACACTGCGTCCGCGAAGATTTGAATGAAAATGCGGACAGAGTTATGGCGGTGCTTGACCCGTTGAAAGTTGTTTTGACCAACGTTGAAGAAAATTCCGTTGAGTATCTGACGGCAGAAAATCATCCCAAGCGAGGCGGCAATCGCTTTGTACCTTTCACGCGAGAAATTTTCATTGAGCGGGAAGATTTTATGGAAGATGCTCCGAAAAAATTTTTCCGTCTCAAGCCCGGCGGCGAAGTTCGTTTGAAATACGCTTACATTATCAAATGCGAGGAAGTCATTAAAAATTCTGCGGGCGAAGTTGTCGAGCTCCGTTGCACAATCGATCCGACTTCAAAATCGGGCGGCGCGACTGCAAACAGAAAAATCAAGGGCACGATTCATTGGGTAAGCGCGAAATTTGCCTTGCCCGCCGAAGTCCGACTTTATGATTATCTTTTGACGACCGACGCGCAGGGAAATTTGCCTGAAGATTTTATCGCCGCACTCAATCCCAATTCGTTAATCGTTAAGCAGGCGTTGATTGAGCCGAGCGTTCGTTGGACGGCGGCGGGAACTCATTATCAATTTTTGCGGCTCGGATATTTTGTCGTCGACCCCGATACCACAGCCGAAAAATTGATTTTTAATCGCGTCGTCGGCTTGAAAGATACTTGGGCAAAAGTTAAAGCGAGGTGATTAATTATGCCGAAAATTCCAAAGGGCTTGACCGATAAAGACATGGTAAAAAATTATGTCGAGGAAGAAACCATCGAACAACAACTTTTGACTGCCGCGAAAAAAGCCGAAAAACTCCGCTTGGTTGCCGAAGCCGAAGCTCCGCCCGCGCCGCTTGCAAAGGCAGGTTTTACGCCCGAACTTACCGACAAACTCGGCAGAGAACTTCTCGCGCTGAAAATCGAACTGTCAAATGCGGGCGTCAAAAGTTACAACTTCAAAATAAAACGCGACGGCGAAAAAATAACTTTAACCGTCGTTGATAAAAAAATTTTTTAAGGGGATCTTTTAATGGACACTATGACTTATGTGGCGATTGCGATTTTCGTAACCGCCTACGCGCTGATAATTTCCGAAAAAGTTCACCGCACGGTAGTCGGACTTTTCGGCGCAATGCTGATGATTTTGCTTGGAATTTTGGATCAAGAAACTGCAGTTCATCACATTGACTTCAACACAATCGGACTTTTGATGGGCATGATGATTGTTGTCAACATTACGAGCGAGACGGGGCTTTTTAATTTCTTGGCGATATGGGCAGCAAAAAAAGTTAAGGCGCAACCCGTCAAATTGCTTGTCGCTCTGAGTACTTTAACCGCCGTTTGCTCCGCGCTCCTTGACAACGTGACGACCGTCCTTTTAACCGTGCCGATAACTTTTAATATCGCCGCGCAGTTGAAAGTTGACGTGAAACCGTTTTTGATGGCGCAAATTATCAGCTCGAATATCGGCGGCACGGCAACGCTTATCGGCGACCCGCCGAATATTATGATCGGCTCGGCTGTCGGCTTGAGTTTCGGAGACTTCGTTTTGAACATGACGGCTGTTTCGATTTTAATTTTTATCATAACCGTTGCAATCATGGTTTTGATTTATAAAAACGATTTGCACACCAAACCCGAACTTCAAGATAAAGTCATGCGCCTCAATGAACACGAACAGATAACGGATCATCTTCTGCTGAAAAAATGTTTGTTCGTTTTGGCAATAACAATTTCGCTCTTCGCATTTCACGGAATGTTGGGGCTTGAATCGGCGACGGCGGCTTTGACGGGCGCGAGCCTTTTGCTCCTGCTGACTTTCCATCGCAACGAAGAAATGATCGCCAAAATGTTAAGCAAAGTCGAATGGCTTGCGATATTTTTCTTCGGCGGCTTGTTCATTTTGGTCGGCGCGTTGGTTGAAAAGGGCGTCATAAAAATGTTGGCGGAAATGGCAATGGAAATTACGCAAGGTGACCTCACTTTTACCGCGATAGTTATCATTTGGATGAGTGCGATTGCTTCTGCGTTTATCGATAATATTCCGTTCGTGGCGACGATGATCCCGCTGATTAAAGACATGGGACAAATGGGCTTGACGAATCTTGATCCGTTGTGGTGGAGCTTGGCACTCGGCGCGTGCTTGGGCGGCAACGGAACCTTAATCGGCGCGAGCGCAAACGTCGTTGTTGCATCAATGGCGGCGCAACGCGGCAGAGCAATTTCTTTTATCGGATTCATGAAAGTTGCTTTCCCGCTCATGATTCTCTCGATAATTATTTCAACCGCTTACGTTTATCTTCGCTACTTATAAAAAATTTTTTTCAAGGTCGGCGAGCTCTTTTGAGTTTGTCGACCAATTTTTTTGGAGGTTCTCATGAAAATTTATCCCGACACAAAAATTTATATTATTTGTCCCGGCAAACAACATTCCGGCGGTCCCGAACTTTGTCATCAACTTTGCTCTCAATTAATCAGTCTGGGCGTTGACAGTAAATTAATTTACATTTATACCCCGGCTTCTTTCAAAAGCGACCCCGTCCATGATTTTTATAAAAAGTATCATCTGCCATATGCATTTAATTTTGAAGACGAACCAAAGAATATTTTAATTATGCCCGAAATTTTTACCGGATATTTTTATGCTGTCGATAAAATTCAATGTGTAATTTGGTGGTTGAGTGTTGACAATTATTTGAAGAGTATTCAAGAGATTTTTCAGTATTTTTATCAAAATTCACTTGCAGCACCATTAACGAAAATTTTTTCTTTCCATAAGGCGGACAACGAAATTGATCATTTTGCTCAATCGGAATATGCACGACAATTCGTCAAACTTAACGGCGTGCCCGACGAAAAAATTCACATGGTCGAAGATTATTTGAGGCAGGACTTTTTAAGCAGAGCCGCGCAGGTTGATTTGAGTATGAAAAAAAATATTGTCGCTTTCAATCCAAAGAAAGGCTTTGAAGTCACGCAACAACTAATTGAGCTTGCGCCCGATATTGATTGGCGACCGATTGAAAACATGACTCCCGCGCAGGTTCAAAAACTTTTGGCGGCGGCGAAAATTTATATTGACTTCGGCAATCATCCCGGCAGAGATAGAATTCCCCGCGAGGCGGCAATTTCGGGTTGCGTCGTCATTACAGGCAGGCGCGGCGCGGCGGCTAACGACATTGACATAAACATTCCCGCCGAATTTAAATTTGACGAAAAGACAACCGAGCCGCAAGGAGTTATCAAAAAAATTCGCGAAGTCTTTGAAAATTTTCCTGCCGCTTACGAAAAGCAAGCCGCTTATCGCGCAAGAATTTTCGAGGATAAAAATCGTTTCACTGAAGAAATAATTCTTGCCTTTGAGATAAAAAATTTGCCGCCGCCGAGCGTCGCGATGATTCAAGGTGTCGGCGAGAAAAGTTTTTTGCTTGCCAAAGAACTTTTTCGCAACAAAAATTTCAGACCGAGTTTTATTGTCGATGATGTGATGGCGTCAACAAAAATTTCCGACAAACTTATTTTCCGCGAACAAAATCGAAATTATCTGCGCGTCGGACAAAATTTTATCGAGATTATCACGCGGGAAGATGCAAAATTTCTGTATCTCGAAGGGCGAATAAAAAAATTTGCATTGATTGACCCGTCGGACGCGGAAATTTATGATTTGCAAAGATTTTATGAGCCAAAAGCTGAGGATGTTTTGATTTATGAACTTGACGGCTGAAAATATTGGTGTAACAATCGGCGGAAAAGAAATTTTGCAGAATGTGAGTTATGAATTTCCTTCGGGCAAACGGACGGCGATAATCGGCGCGAACGGCGCGGGCAAATCGACACTGTTAAAGGTTTTGTGCCTTCTCAACGAAAAATTTTCGGGAGTCGTGACGCTCGGCGGAAAAAATTTGCGCGAAATCGGCAGAAAAAAACTTTCTAAAGTAATGGCAATACTTCCGCAAGAAAAAGACGCGCCGCAAGATACCACCGTTCGGCAATTAGTTTCCTTCGGACGCTTTCCGCACAGAAAATTTTTCGGGGGCTTTTCTGCAGAAGACGAATCCGCCATAAAAAATGCCCTTGAACTGACGAAGTTGACCGAGTTTGAAAATCGGCAAGTTGCAAGTTTATCGGGCGGCGAAAAACAACGCGCTTGGCTTGCAATGACGCTCGCGCAACGTCCGAAAATTTTATTGCTTGACGAGCCGACAACTTATCTGGACATTGCGAATCAACTCGAAGTCATGGATATTATTTCAGACGTAAACAAAAAATTTTCCACAACAATTATCATGGTTTTGCACGACATAAATCACGCCCGCCTTTACAGCGACGAAGTTTTGATTATCAAGGATAAAAAGGTTTTCGCGGCAGGAAATCCAAAAAAAATTTTAACCGCGCAGGTTTTGGGCGAAGTTTTTAACGTTGAGGCTGATATTTTTAAAAATTCTACAGGCGAAGAAATTATTTTTCCAATTAAAAGGAGGTTGAGCCGTGAGTTTTGATAAATTTGAACTGACCGATAACGTTATGTACGTCAAAGGCGTCGGACCGCGACGGGCGGCGGCTCTTGCAAAGCTGAATATCGTTACGAAATACGATTTACTCACTCATTACCCGCGAACTTACGAAAATCACAGCAGTTTAACTAAAATCTGTGACATTTTCACGGGAGAAACGGTTTTGCTCGTCGGAAAAATCTTCAACATAACTTCCCGCGAGGCACGCAACTTGACGATCATTGAGGCTTGGCTCGCCGACGGCACCGGTTACATTAAATTGACGTGGTTTAATCAAAAATATTTGCTGACGAAATTAAAAGACGGCATGAAACTTTTTGTTATCGGCAAAGCTAAAATTGATCGTTGGTCGGACGGACTTGCAATGAGTTCAATCGACAGTTTCGAGATACTCGACGACGATGAAGAGCCGGAGCTCGGAATCACACCGATTTATTCTTCAACCGCCGCGATAACTCAAAAAGTTTTTCGGACGGCGTTAAGAAATCTCTTGGCACAAATGCCGCCGCTGAAAGAAATTTTGCCGCGAGAAATTTTGGAAGAACAAGATTTAATTTCGCTGGACGAGGCGATAAGAACGATTCATTTTCCGAAAGATTACGCGACACTCGACTTGGCAAGGCGGCGATTGGCATTCGACGAATTGTTTTTGATTCAATGCGGGCTGATGTTGATAAAAAAACAAACTCAAGACGAAAGATTGGGCATAAGCCACAAGAAAAACGGCAAACTCGTTAAAGCCGCGCTTGAAAAATTGCCTTTCGAGTTGACAAAAGATCAGAAAAAAGTTTTCCGCGAAGTTTCAAAGGACATGGAAAGCAAATTGCCAATGCGCCGATTGATTCAAGGCGACGTTGGTTCGGGAAAAACGGCGGTAGCTTTATTGGCACTCGTTAAAACTGTCGAAAACGGTTTTCAAGGCGCGTTTATGGCACCGACAGAAATTTTAGCCGTTCAACACTACGAAAAGTTCTCAAATCTGCTGAATGACTTGGGAATTCGCGTCGGACTTTTAAGCGCGAAGGTCACACGTTCAAAAAAATTGCGTGAAGAGCTTTATCAAAAAATTTTTTCGCACGAATTGGATATAATCATCGGAACGCACGCGCTGATTCAAGAAGGAGTAAAATTTTCAAAGCTCGGCTTGGTTGTCACTGACGAACAACACCGCTTCGGAGTAAATCAACGCTCGATGCTCGAAAAAAAATCGGACACATTGCCCGATATGTTGGTTATGACGGCAACGCCGATACCGCGCACAATGACTTTGACGGTTTACGGCGATTTGGACGTTTCGCTGATAAAAGAGTTGCCGCCGGGACGCAAGCCGATAAAAACTTTTACAAGAAATATCCGCAGTCGAAAAAAAATTTATGAATTCGTCCGCACAGAAATTTCGGCAGGGCGACAAGCTTACGTTGTTTGCCCGCTGATTGAACGGAGCGAGTCTGAAACTCTTGCCGACATTGAATCTGCGGAAGAAATTTTCGACATGTTAAGCAAAGGGATTTTCCGCGACGTAAATTGCGCACTTCTTCACGGAAAAATGAAACCGCGTGATAAAGATGAGATCATGGAAAAATTTCGCGACGGCAAAACAAAACTTTTGGTTGCGACGACGGTTATTGAAGTCGGCGTTGATGTGCCCAATGCAAGCGTTATGGTTGTCGAACACGCAGAGAGATTCGGGCTGGCGCAACTTCATCAACTGCGCGGAAGAGTCGGGCGCGGCTCGGATAACTCTTTTTGCATTTTAATTTCCGACAGCAAAGCCGATATTTCCAAAGCGCGGCTTGAAACTATGGAGGCGACGAACGACGGCTTTAAGCTCGCCGAAGAAGATTTAAAACTGCGCGGACCGGGACAATTTTTCGGCGAAGCGCAACACGGTTTGCCCGATTTGAAAATTGCAAATGTCTTTCGCGACTTGGATATTTTGATTCAAGCCCGCGACGCCGCCGAGAAATTCATTACCGACGAAGAAAATCTGAATTACTTCGCGAACTTGCGAAAAAATCTCGCGCTTGCTTACGGCGATAAATTCAACCAAATCACTGCCAACTAAAAAATTCCCCCCGCACTTCTGCAGGGGGATAATTTTTTTGATTTTCATAATGAATTGTTGGTAAGAGAATTAATCGTCTGTTCGAGCTTGCGAATTTTTTCAATAAGCTCCGGAACTTTTTTCAAAGCCGCTTGATGTCGGAGCCAGTCGCTGTGACTTTGAATCGGGAAACCGCAACCGAAAAATCCTTCCGGCATACTTTTTGAAATTCCCGACCGCGCCGCATAAACCGAATTTCCGCCGATTGTAATATGCCCGACAGTGCCGACTTGTCCGCCGAAAGTCACGTTATCGCCAACCGTCGTCGAGCCCGATATTCCCGTCTGCGCCACAATCAAACAATTCGCGCCGATTTTGCAGTTGTGCGCAATGTGAACGAGATTATCAATCTTTGTGCCGTGCCCGATAATCGTCGAGCCCATTGCCGCCCTGTCAATGCCGACGTGCGCTCCAATTTCCACGTCGTCTTCGACAATCACGTTGCCGACTTGCGGAATTTTTGTGTGGACGCCGTCTTTTGTCGTGAACCCGAAGCCGTCCGCGCCGATAACCGCCGAACTGTGAATCACACAACGCTTTCCGATTTTGCAAAACTCTCGGACGGTTGCGCTTGAATAAATTACGGTGTCTTCCTCAATCGTGACGTGCTGCCCGATATAAACGTGCGGATAAATTATCGCGCCGCTTTTAATCTCCGCGCCGTTGTCGATAACCGCGAATGGCATAATCGTTGCGTCGTCGGAAATTTTAACGTCCTTGCCGAGATGCGCTTTGGGACTTATGCCTTTTTGAATTTCCAATTTCGGCATAAACATTTCAAGCAATTTTGCGAAGGCGGCTCGCGGATCTGAAACTTTAATCGCGGGCTTCGGAAAATCTTTTATGTCCGGCGGAATTAACACTGCCGACGCCGCGCAGATTTTTGCTTCGTCAAGATGCGGCGGCACGGCAAAAGTTAAATCGCCTGCGCGGGACATCGGGATATTCGACAGCCCGCAAATTTTTGTTTCGCCGTCTCCCGCGAGTTCGCCGCCGACAAGTTCGACAATTTCTTTTAAAAATTTTTCCATACTCATCGCCCGCTTACTGCATTTTTTTAATAACGTCGTCAGTCACGTCAACCGCGCCGTGAAAAATCATTTTGTCGCTCGCAGAATTGCTTATGACAACGTCAATATTTTTTTCTTGCGAAACTTCCGCAATCACAACGTCCATACGACTTCTTATCTGTGTGGCGTAACCCTGATTTATGCTCTCGATTTTGCGTTGAAATTCCATTTGAGCTTTGGCGGCTTCTTCTTCCGTCAAATCTTTATCGCCGTAATCTTGTTGAAATTTCTCTTGCGCTTCTTTGATTTTGCCTTCCGCATCTGTCATCAAAGTTTTTACTCGCGGAGCTTCCGCCATAACTTTATCAATGTCCACACTGCCGATTTGCGCCTGTCCGCAACCTGTAAAAATCAACGACGAAGCCAATAACGCGACTGCCGCCAATTTCTTTGCAAAATTCATTTATATCACTCCTTTTCAGGTTATAGGTTATAGGTTTTAGGTTATAGGTGATAGCAAAGTCCTAAAACCTAAAACCTAAAACCTAAAACCTTTTAAAGTCTGTTCATTTCCTTTATTAAATCCTCTGTCAAATCCTTGCAATTTTTGCCCGCGATAATCACTGCGCCGACTCCTTCGGGCTGTTGAAGTTCAAAATTTTTTTCGACGCCGCGACTCAAAACTTTATCGCTCGGAACGGATTCATGTTTGACGAAAACCATTTCCAACCGATTGACTGCCGCGAGCATCGTTGCCTTGTCGACAATCGAATCCAAAATTTTTTTCTCAAGCTCGGCGCGTTCGGAACTTACCGCTTGCAATTCGGTTAAAAGTTCGCGGCGTCTGTGTTGCCGATTTTCCATTTCGCGCAAAGAATCTTCCATAAGTTTTTTGTTGCGCTCGGTGACGTCGGCTTCTTTTTGCCGCGCCTGCTCCTCGACTTCCAGACGAAGTCTTTCCGCTTCGGCTTTGAGTTTTGTTTCTTCTTCAGCTATCGATTCTTCGGCGTATTTTTCAATCTCCGCCGCCCATTTTTCCAAAAGTTCGCGCTGAAGATTATTCCTTTCCAACTCAACCCGTTCAAAATTTTTCTTGAGTTCGTTAATCTGCTCGTCCGTCAAACGAAGATTATCTGCGTTTTGCAATTTCAACTGAATGTTCAACTGCTCGTTGGAATATTCCGCAATAATTTTATCGCGCTCTTCAATGTAATGCGGCTCGGATTTTTTGCGATAATCTTCCGCCGCCTTCTTCTTTTTCATTTCAAGCTCGGCAAGCTGACTTATGACGATCTGCGCATTTTTTTGCCAAGCCGCCTCGTCAAAAACTTCGGTATTGGTTTCGGGCGGTTGCGGTTTCGGCAATTCGGTAATTCGCATCGCCTCGTTCAATTCAAGTCGCAAGCGAAGTTCCGTTGCACAAAGATAATCAAGTTGTTCGCCGTCGGGATGAGCCGCTTTGATTTTTTCCATGTCGATTATTCCGAAGCCGCGAATTTCCTTCCGCGCAGGTTTTTCGATTTTATTTTCCGGCGGCTCGGCGGGAAGCTCCGGCGTTCGATAAAAGTAAAGTCCGCCGCCGATTAATGCCGTCATTATCGCCGCCGCCAATACTTTATAAAACACAGCCGCCGCCTCCTAATGAAAAAGGGACAAGCGGAAAGGGAAAAGGGAAAAGTTCAAAACTCTTATCCCTTATCCCATATCCCTTGTCCCTTAACAAAAATTATTTCTTGTTAAGTTGCGCGATAACTTCTTGAGTAATATCTTGTCCGCCGTAAACGACAGCCGCTTTGGCGAGAACAACGCTCAAACCTCTTTTGTCGGCAACCGCTTTAATTGCTGAATCAACGGAGGCAATGACGGGCGCAAGGAGATCTTCGCGCTTTTGAAGAATTCTTTCTTGACATTGAATGTAATAATCCTGTTTCTCCTGATCGTTCATGCCCGCAGATTTTTCGTCGAATTCTTTTTTGATCTCGTCGATTGCTGTTTTCAACTGATCGTCAAGAGTTTGCATGTCGGGATGCTGAATCATGATTCGATCATATTCCACGACGCCGACCGAAGACGAGCTTGCCGCCGACGCGATATTTCCCGTTTGCGTCAAGGCGATTGCTACCACACTGCCGATAAAAATTACCGCGATTAAAATGCTGACGATCTTGACTTGCTTTTTTTCCAATTTTATCATTACACAACTCTCCTTAATTTTTGACGCCGCCGATTATATCAGACGGTTTTTCCCTTTGCAAATTAAAAATCCCTTACAAATCAGCCGCTCATGATTGCTCCCTCCAAAATTTTTTGAATGATTGCTTGCGCCTATCTTACCAGATAAATTTCAGATATTCAAGACGCCGAAAAAATTTTTGCAGGGAGAAAATTTTTTTGCTATCATAAGGAAAATTTAATTTGGGACGACGATAAATTTGGTGAGAAAAATTTTTTGAGGAGGAATTTATCATGTTCAAATTTAAGAGATGGAAGAAAAAATTTTTGGCGACGATCTCGGCGGCGGCGGTAGGTTTTTCGCTGACTTTCGGGACGCCCGCCGTTGCTTCGGCTTCTCTGCTTGAATCGGCAATAGGAATCGGAATTCAAGGTGCGGCATTGAGTGCCCAGATAAATGCGAACATCAAACATTTCAACGAAACTGATGAAGGGCGGCAGGAACTTTATCAAAGTTTCCGCGAAAAATACGGCGTCAGCGACAATCCCGAATACAACGCGCAGTTGGAAAGAGTTATGGCGAATTTGACACGCGGCGTGGCGGCTGTCGATCCGACGATTAAAGACAAGCCCTATATTTATTTTGTCTCCGCGCAGAGTTCCGTTAATGCCGCCTGTTCAATGGGACATGTCATGATGGTCAACGCGGGCACTTTCCAAAAAATTACAAACGAAGACGAAATTGCGGCGATTGTCGGGCATGAGATGGGGCACGGGCAGAAAGATCATGTCGCCAAAGGAAATAAAAAACGCATTCAAAAAATAGTTACGGCTTCTCTTGCGGGCGCGGCAGTCGGCGCGACAATAGGCGGCGGCGCGATAACTTCGGCAGTGACAAATGTTGCTCTGAATCATTCCATTGCTCACGGCGACAGAAAACATGAAACTGAAGCCGACTTGCTCGGTTTTGATTACATGATTAACACGAATTACAATCCCGGTGCCTGCGCGGCTGTCATGCAAAAATTTGTGGAGATGAGCAGCAAAGAAAAACGCTCGGCTATGGAAAAAATTTTTATCCCGTCCGATCATCCCGACAGCGACAAACGCCGCGATGCTTATGTTAAAAAACTTTACGAATACAGCGGCAAACACGCAACCGCCGCTGACGGCGTCGTTACCGTCAACAAAAAAACTTTTATAACCGTTGCGCCTTCGGGCGACATGTCGAGTGCCGAGCGTTCTTATTTTGTTTTGGGAAATTTGGCAAGTGCTTATCACAAAGGACAAAACAAATATGATGCGACAGTTCAAAACGGCGTAGTTATGTTGGGCAATCAGCCGATTATCGCGCCCGTCGAAGGTGACGAAGACGCTTGGACAATCGCCGACAGATTGAACGCCATCAAATAAAAAATTTTTCCCGAAAAAAATCGCGGGGCTTTTCGGAGCTTCGCGATAATTTT
>ERZ842401.5298-NODE-5298-length-14409-cov-4.478194_pt1 | contig 14409 bp, 10 predicted proteins | sample MGYA00521270_ERZ842401 | MGnify/ENA primary metagenome ERZ842401 (study PRJEB31892, sample SAMEA3878208) | bioreactor metagenome | biome: Moose rumen | place: Sweden | collected 2011-10 | study: EMG produced TPA metagenomics assembly of the PRJEB12797 data set... | reverse complement strand
TTCAACGATTTTCTTTATGTCGTTGACAAATGATAATTCCGTGATATGTGATAGTTCATTTGACATTTAAAACACATTGTTTCGTAATAACAAAATTTTTGACGCCGCAAATATACAAAAAAATCTGCTGTCTGCCGTGCTTTTTATGTAATTTTTTTGAATGGATTGTTGGATTACACATTGTTGAAAATCTTTTCTTCATTTTGTGCAACTTTACACGCCAAAAGTGAAATAAGGAATCACACCGCGCGATTTGGTGAAGGAGAATCTTTCCCTCTAAGCCGTTTTCGGTATTCTGCCGGACTTGTGCCGACTTGCGCCTTGACGTATTTGCCGAAAAACGAGTGGTTTGCAAAACCGAGTTGTTCGGAAATTTCCTTCATCGAAAGTTCTGTGTTTTTGAGGTAATGCGCCACATCGTCCATCACAAACTGATTAATCCAATCTACTGCGCTGCGGCCGCTTTGCTTCACACATACCATGGTTAGATATTTGGCACTGACACACAACTCGTCGGCATACGAACCGACTTCCGATTTCTTGACTTTGCGGCGGCTGAGAAGTTCCATAAAACTCTGAAACACAACTTCCGTATGAGAAAATCCCTCACTTCGTTTGCGCAACGATATTTGTTCCAAAAGTTCCGCCATCATCAAGAATCCCGCCCGCAACATGCAGAGTATGATTTCTTTCTTGTATGGCGACTTGCTGTTGGCAAAAATCATGTGGAGTTCCTCTGTGAGGCTGATATGCTGCACATTGTCGTCGAAAACAAGCACGGGATTTGGATAAAAAGCCTTTGTCCAAATCGGCAACTGCGCTTTGAGCACCTCCGCCAAAAGTTTGTCGCTGACGAAAATCATCTCGCACCCAAAATCGGGTGTTATCATTATGTTGCTAATAATTACACCGCTACGACACACGCAAACTTGCTTGCTGTTGATTGTCAACCTCTTGCCGTTGAAATCCGCCTCGGCGTGTCCAGCCTTGCAAATTACGGCGATATTGAAATCGGGACGCGCTGCCGATATGTCGGGATATTTGCTGATGTTGTCGCAGACCATTAGTTCGTCATCGCTGAAAATCTCGTTACCAATTGACGGTGAATCTGTTATGGTTATGTTTTTGATGTCGTTGCTCTGAATATCCATATTTTTAAGCGTTTTATAATTCAACGGGACAAAATTACATCATTTCTTCCTTCTCCAATATTCCATCTGTCATAAAAAATGTCCTAAAAATCCCCATCTCCTTTTTTGACCAAAATCAATCCAAAAAAGGACACCATTGACACGTAAAGAATCGTCAATTTTGCAGCGTGAAATAATAATACGAAAGATGAAACCAAAACACATTGCATTATTGATTCTGACGGTTCTGACAGCGTGCAACGAGCCGCAGAATGTTGAACACTCAACACCCAAAGTGGTGAAGGTCAAAACATTGACGGCACATAAAACGCCGCTCGAAAATTCTCGAACCTACTCTGCCACAATAGAAGAAACTGGCGGTACGGCTCTCAGTTTTGCCTCTGCCGGTACCATCGGCAAAATCTATGTATCGGTAGGACAGACGGTAACAAAAGGTCAGTTGATAGCCGAAATCGACCCAATCTCGGCTCAAAACGCCTACGAAGCCGCCAAAGCGTCGAAGGAACAGGCTCTTGATGCCGAAAAGCGTATGAAGCAACTTTACGATGCCGGCTCGCTTTCCGAAATCAAATGGATTGAAGTCCAGACACAAGTAAAACAGGCCGTCTCGATGGAACAGATAGCCCACAAATCGCTGACCGACACTAAGTTGTATTCGCCAACTTCGGGTTATGTAGCCGACAAAATGGCGGAGGCAGGTCAAAATGCCGCACCGGGCGTGCCGATTGTCAAAATCGTTCAGATTGACAAGGTTAAGACAAGTTTCAGCGTTCCAGAAGGCGAAATTTCAGACATCAAAAATGGACAACAGGTAGAAATCACAGTCGCGGCTTTGGACAACAAGATTTTCAACGCCACTATCACCGAAAAGGGAATCACCGCCGACCCTCTGTCGCGTTCTTACACCGTCAAGGCTGAAATTTCAAACCCAAACCGTGAACTTTTGCCCGGTATGATTTGCAATGCGGCTTTAATTGACGACAACAAAACTTCTGTTGCAAAAGCCATTACCGTTGACGCTAATATTGTTCAGATAGACAGCGACAACAAGCCTTTTGTGTGGACCGTCAACAACGAAACCGCCCAAAAAGCCTACATCTCAATCGCCGGCAATTTTGGCGACAAGGTGATTGTAGGCAGCGGACTTAACGATGGCGACAAAATCATCGCACAAGGCGCACAAAAAGTGTCGAATGGAATGAAGGTAATTGAAAATTGAGAATTAAGAATTACGAATCGATAACTATAAATTCTCAATTCGTAATTCATAATTCGTAATTCGTAATTCATAATTCGTAATTAAAAAAGTGGAAAAGAAACGAAATATAGTGGAATCGGCGATGCATTACCGACAGATTGTAATGCTCGTTACTGTTGTGCTGATTGTTTTTGGTATTTACGGACTTTACAGCATCAACAAAAATGAGTTCCCGAATATCACTATCCGTCAGGGAGTTGTGGTGGCTGTGTATCCGGGCAAGACGGCAATCGAAGTGGAGGAACAACTAACACGTCCGCTCGAAAATTACATTTTTACATACAAAGAGGTCAACAAGGCGAAGACCAAATCTTTTTCGCGCGATGGCATGGTTATCGTACAAGTGGAACTCAACGAAGACCTCAAAGACAAGGACGAATTTTGGGCAAAATTCAAGCACGGTGTCAACGCTTTCAAATCGTCGCTGCCGTCGGGCGTGCTGGCGGTGGTGGTCAACGACGATTTTGGCGACACGTCGGCGTTGCTCGTTACGATGGAATCCCAAGACAAGACTTACCGCGAACTTCAAGATTATGCCAACGACTTGATGGACAGCCTGCGAACAATCGAAAGTGTTGGCAGAATGACAGTTAGCGGCACTCAGCAAGAACAGATTTCGGTATATCTCAATTACAACAAAATAGCCAAATACGGCATTTCGGACAATCTTGTGGCGGCAACTTTGCTTTCCAAAAACTTTGTTACCACGGCGGGAACGCTCAAAAATGGCACGTACAATTCGCCGGTGTATATCTCGCAGTCTATCAACCTTGTAAGCGACATTGAGGAGACAATAGTTTATAGTAGTCCCGTCGGTAACATCGTCAGACTCAAAGACATTGCCGAAATCAGGCGCGAATATCCCAAATTGACCTCGTTTGTTACCAACAACGGCGTCAAATGTATCGTCCTGAGCATCGAACTCAAAAGCGGCCGCAGCATCACCGACATGGGCGAGGAGGTTTACAAGGTGCTCGACAATTTTGAACCGTCTTTGCCCGACGACGTTAAGATGTTTCGCATCACCGACCAAGCCAAAGTGGTGAAGGATTCGGTGGTGTCGTTCCTCGAAGAACTTTTGATTGCGATTGTTGCGGTAATCATTGTGGTTGTGCTACTTATGCCGATGCGCGTGGCACTGGTGGCGGCGGCTACGATACCGATTTCGATTTTCATATCGCTCGGTCTTTATTACGCTTTCGACATCGAACTCAATACCGTAACGCTCGCCGCACTCATTACGACGCTCGGAATGATTGTGGACAATTCTATCGTCATAATTGATGCTTACGTCGAGAAAATGAAAGAAGGCACATCGCGATGGCATTCGGCAATATACAGCGCAACGCACTTTTTCCCGTCGGTTTTGACGGCTACGCTCGCGATTTCGATAACGTTTTTCCCGTTTTTGATTACCACCAAAGGCTCGTTCAACGACACTTTGCAGACTTTCCCGTGGGCGATTAGCATTGTGCTTTTGGTGTCGCTGTTTGTGGCGGTTTTGCTTGTGCCGTTCTTGCAATTTTGGTTTATCAAAAAAGAAAATGCAGAGCACACTTCGCGCATACTCGACTTTTTGCAAAATATTTACGACAAAATAATCGACTGGTGTTTTCTTCATAAAAAGACCGTCATAGTAACGGCTTTTGTAAGTGTGATAGCAGCGGCGATGATTCTTATGAAAATGCCTCAACGCCTTATGCCATTGGCAGAACGCAACCAGTTTGCAGTGGAAATCTACCTCCCTACCGGCACGTCGATAGACCGCACGGCAGCACTCGCCGACAGTCTCGAAAATATTCTTCATCAAGACGACCGCGTGGTGTCGATTGCCTCGTTCAAAGGCGGTTCGTCGCCGAGGTTCCACACCGTGTATGCACCGCAGTTTGGCGGCGAAAACTATGCGCAGTTTATCGTCAACACCGTTTCGCCAAAGGCAACTGAGGCGATGCTGGCGGAATACAAGCCACGGTTTGAAGAATCGATTCCCGAAGCATACGTCAGGTTCAAGCAATTGAGCTACGGCGCGGAGGCCAACCCGATAGAAATCAGGCTTTCGGGCGGCAATCTCAACACTCTTAAATGTGTTGCCGATTCGCTCACCAAAACCCTCCGTCAAGACCACCGCCTGAAACTCGTGCGCAACGACCTCAACGAGCCTTTGCAATCGACAAAGATAAAAATCGACCCGCAAAAAGCCTCTCGCCTTGGCATTGCGCCCGCGTCGGTGGAACTCGCTATGGCAATGCGTTACAATGCTTCGGGCATTCCGATTGCGACAATTTGGCAGGGCGATTATCCCGTGAGCGTCTGCCTAAAAAGCACCATTGCCGACAAGAGCGATAGAGAAAGCCTTGAAAATCAATTGATTTCGGCAGAGGGCGGATTGCGTCAAGTGCCGCTCCGTCAGATTGCGGACATCGATGCCGAATGGAGCGAAGGGCAGATTAGCCATCGCAACGGCATACGCACCGTTACCATCATGAGCGAAGTGCGCGAAGACCTCAACTGTACACAAGTAACGATGGCGTTGCAGAATGAACTCGCCAAATATGCTCTGCCCGAAGGCGTTACAATGACGTGGGGCGGCGAAATTGCCGAAAACAACAGCAACTTGCCAACTCTTATTTCGGCGTTGATAATCGCTGTGGCAATTATCTTCTTCCTCTTGATTTACCACTACAAGCGCACCACAACGCCAATGCTTTTGTTGGTGAGTCTGTCGCTCTGTTTCTTTGGCACGGCGGTTGGCATTTATATGCACGGATCAATGACGATGACATGTTTCCTCGGTTTCATTTCGTTGATGGGCATTCTCGTAAGGAACGCAATCATCATGTACGACTATGCCGAAGAACTCCGCACTACCGAAAAACTATCGCCCGAAGAAGCAATCCACCTTAGCGCAAAACGTCGAATGAGACCGATTTTCCTCACCTCGGCGGCGGCTTCGATGGGCGTTGTGCCAATGATTATCAGCAACAGCAGCCTTTGGGGACCGATGGGAAGTGTGATTTTCTACGGAACAATCATAACGATGTTCTTCATCCTCACAGTCTTGCCCGTGGCATACGCCGTCGTCCTTGGCAAAAGCGCACAAAAACGCGCAAAGGAAGAGGCGGTGGAGAACAATTGAAAATTGACAATTGACAATAAAAAAAAAGATGAAAAAAATATTATCCATAATAACAATTTTGCTGTTTGCGGGTGTGGTGTCGGCGCAGACGGCTTACACGCTCGACGAACTCAAAAAACTCGCCACCGACAGCAGTGCGGAAATGCTTACTGCCCGAAACAACATCGAGGCGGCGCGTCAACAGAAAAAAGAGGCGTTCACCAACTATTTTCCGCAGGTTTCGGCAACGGCTTTTGCGTTCAAGTCGAGCGACGACATGGTGAAAATGGACATCAACACTTCCGATGTCCTTTCGCCCGAACTTGCCGCTGGTCTGTCAACGGTTTTGCCGCCACAGATGTTGCAATCAATACCCGAAAACATTTCGGTCGGTGCTTTGGACGGCGGCGCAATAGCCTCGATTTCAGCCATTCAGCCCGTTTTTGCAGGAGGACAGATTGTCAACGGCAACCGCTTGGCGGATATTGGCGTAACGGCAAGCGAACTTCAACTCCAACTTTCTAAGAATCAGACCGAAATGAGTGTAGAACAATATTATTGGCAGTTGGTGTCGTTGAAAGAAAAACTCAAAACCATTGATGCCGTCAGCGGTCTTCTCCAAAGGCTCGAATCGGATGTTGCCGCCGCCGAAAAAGCCGGTGTCGCCATCAAAAACGACCTTCTGCAAGTAAAGATTAAAATCAACGAAATCAACAAGTCGCGTATTCAGATTGAGAACGGTCTCGACCTCACGCGCCGACTTCTCGCAAATAAGGTTGGCAAAAGTGCCGACGGTTTCGACGTTGCCGAGCCGACGGATTCGCTGCCCGATTTTTCCATGTCGATAGACCACAATCAAGCCGTTGAAAACACAACAGAATATCGACTTTTGGATGCCAATGTCAATGCCGCTGAGTTGCAGAAAAAGATGTCCGTCGGCAAAAATCTTCCCACAGTGGCTGTTGGCGCGGGCTACACGGCAATGCGTCTGATGGAGACCAACAACAATTTCGGTATGATTTTCGCCACTGCCAACGTTCCAATCAGTGGCTGGTGGGGCGGCTCTCACGCCACCAAACGTCAGGAGATTGCGCTCGACAACGCCCGCACTCAGCGCGACAACACCCGTGAACTACTGATTATCAACATGGACAACTGTCTCAACGCCGTCAACGATGCCCGCCGGCAACTCGACATCGCCGCCGAAACTGTGTCGCAATCCGAGGAGAATCTCCGTCTCAACCAAGATTATTACCGTGTCGGCACGTCAACAATGAGCGACCTTCTCCAAGCCGAACAGCAGCACCGTCAAGCCCTCGACGCCCTCACCGATGCCAAAATCGAATATCAAATGGCGTTGGTGAAGTATCGTCAGGCGGTGGGGAATTGAAAGTTGAAAATTAAAAATTGAAAATTATGACTACCCGCATTTAACATAAAATAAATTTTTTTATGTTAAATACGGATAATCATATTGAAAATTGTGAATTGTGAATTGTGAATTGTGAATTGTGAATTAAAAATTCTAATTAACGACTTTTTCAACACATAAATGTAAGTAGATGAAAAAATTACTATACGTATTATTGGTTCTTCTTACTTCGTGCGACGATATGTTCAGTACGCATCCTTATGACGTGAACATCAAGGGAGAGAAAGGTATCAACAGCACACAGTCAGCAGAGATTGAACGACGTTTTGTCGAGAAGGATACGCTGCGTGTAGCGTTTATAAGCGACACACATCTGTGGCACTCAGACGCAAAGGACGAAGTGGCGGATATTAATAACAGAGAGGACATCGACTTTGTCATTCATTGTGGAGACCTGACAGATACAGGTACCACCAAAGAATTTGAATGGAGTCGCGACATATTAACTGGTTTGCGCTATCCGTTTGTGGCTCTTGTTGGTAATCACGACTTTCTTGGCGTTGGCGACCAAACATACTGTGTAATGTATGGTTCAATGGATTTCAGTTTCATAGCAAATCGTGTGAAGTTCGTCTGTCTGAACACCAATGCTACGGAGTACGACTATATGGCTGCCGTACCTAACTTCGACTATATGGAAGAAGAAATTATCAAAGATTCTGCTAATTTTGACCGTACAATAGTCGTGATGCATGCTCCGCCCTACAGCGACCAGTTTAATAATAATGTATGCAAGGCGTTCCGCAGTTACCTCGATTTCTTTCCTGGTTTGATGTGTTGTGTCTATGGACATAATCACAATGACAAGGTGGACGACATCTATGAAGACGGACTCATCTTCTACGGCATCGATTGTGCCTTGCATCGCAACTATCGTATCATGACAATAACTCCTGACGGCTATGAAATGGAACAAATTTATTATTAGTATCGTGCTGACCCTCAATATGGCAGCAACTGTTTGGGCGCAAGACAGCACCAGTGTTAAGCGTGAGAAGAAGTCTCAAGACTGCGAGGAGTATTGTAATTATGTAGAACGGTATCAACACCGTTGGGCGTTGCTCGTTCCTAATCAGTTTGTAGTTCAGAATGCTGGTAATATGGGGGTATTGTCGGTGGGCATTGGTTGGGGCTATGGTCATGAACACTGGGAAACACATCTGCTTTTTGGCTACATTCCTAAACATCAAAGTACACGTGGCAAATTAACGATGACCGTGAAAGAGAATTATATTCCTTGGAACGTACGTCTGTCAGCACCACAGAATACATCAGATGGTTTCCTAAAACATGGTTGGACACTAAACCCACTCACCGCCAGTATCTATGTTAACACTGTCTTTGGACACGAGTTTTGGAAGTTGCAGCCAAGCCGCTACCCCGACAAATACTATGAGTTAATGTCCACCAAGTACCGACTGAACGTGGCTTTTGGTCAGCGCATCACATGGGATATACCTTGCAAATATCGCAAATGTGCCAAGAGCGTCAGTCTGTTTTACGAGGTTAGTTCCTGCGATTTTTATATCCGCGCCATGTATCTGGACAGCAGCATTTCGCTGAAAGACATCATCGGCTTGTCAATAGGAATAAAACTACAGATAATGTAGCGAGTGTTCTATTGAGAATTGTCAATTGTCCATTGTCAATTATGAATTGTAAATCATGAAAGTCAGCAAAATAATAACAAATCCGAAATATATGCAAAATGAGGCGTTTGGAAACTTCCTCAAAAACTTGCCAACGTTGTTTGAAAACATGGGCAGGACCATCTATGATGGTCGCAACACCATAAAAATATTTGCTCCTCCAGAGAGTCATTTTAATGTTGACATTGCTGTAAAAAAATACAAAGTACCAAACCCGATTCAACGTGTGCATTACACCTTGTCGGGCAACACAAAGTGCGTTAGAGCATATATCAACGGCATGACACTCAAAGACTTTGGATTTTCGACACCAGAAAGTATCGCCATGGTAGAAACCAAAAAGAACGGATTTTTTCACATAGGCTATTATGTAAGCATGGTTGCCAACAATGAGAAAAATCTTAACGACCTCATAACTGAAAACGGTCAAATAAACAGCCAATTGGCAGACCAGTTTGCAGAAATGCTTGCAAAGCTGCATACTAATGGTTTGGTATTCAATGATTTGAATTTAACAAATGTTTTGTGTACAAAACAATACGACGGCAGCACGCTTTTTACACTCATCGATACCAACCGCATGAAATATTACGGCAAAAAAGTACTACCGTGGAAATTTTGCTTGGCTGATTTCAAGTCTTTTACTGGCAGTTTTGAGGCTTACAATCACGTTGTCAACAAGTATTGCGAAATTCGGAACATCAACAAAAACAAAGAGATAGACAAGTTGATTGCAATCAAAGCGTTGCACAACATCCATTATCGCAGGAAGAAACGATTTCTCCATGGACTGAAAAATTTGTTGACGTAAAAGTGCCAATGTTTTCCTAACCTTTGCCGCAACTAATAATGAATGTGAAATAAAATTCCCACGTGCTGTTGGCGGGGTTAAGGTATTTTCAGTACAATCGGAACATTTTTTCACAAATGAGGCTGTGATAGACTGCGGAAAGGAATAGGTTTTAACAAAAAACATTTTTTCTTCATTTTGTGAAACTTTGCACGTCAAATGTGAAACTATTTTTTGCGAAATAACAGTTATCTTTGCGTTGCAATAAAAACAAAATGTTATGAAGATGAAGACAATCATCGCAGCACTTACGGCATTGGTAATAGTGTCGGGCTGCAACAACAATTCTAAAAGCACTGACAATATGAAAGATATGTCCAAATTGACTTTTACCGAACAACAAGCCTCTGCCATTACGGCAATCGCATGCAATGAGGCACGTGGCGACCAATCGTCGCTATTGAACGCCATCAACGAGGGTTTCGACGCCAAACTCTCTGCAAATCAAATCAAAGAAGCACTTTCGCAACTCTACGCCTACACGGGTTTTCCGCGCTCGCTCAACTCGTTGGGAACATTGCAAAAGGTTATTGCTCAACGCACTGACATCAATCAAGGCGCAGAATCGTCGCCGATGCCGTCGGATTACAACGCTCTCACACAAGGCACTGAAATTCAGACCAAACTCACTGGTCTGCCTTTCAATTACGAATTTTGCCCTGCCGAAGATTATTACCTCAAAGCGCATCTTTTTGGCGATATCTTTGCCCGCGACGTTCTCACACACGCTGACCGTGAACTTGTTACAGTAAGCGCATTGAGCGGTTTGCAAGGCGTTATGCCTCAATTAATTGCACACGTCAGAGGCGCAAAAAATATGGGCGTTACCGATGCACAGTTGCAAGGCATTGTAACTTCGCTTCGCAATCACGGACTTAATGCCGAGGCGCAACGTTGTGAGGCTGCAATCGCAACAGCAAATGGCAACCAAGCACCTGTAATTTCGCCGTCGGAATGGCCGCTTGGAAATCCCAATACGGCTTACGCTCAATATTTTACGGGCAATAGTTACTTGGCGGTCTTGGACAACGGACTTTGCAACGTAACCTTTGAACCCGGTTGCCGCAACAATTGGCACGTTCACCACGGCGCGGTTCAGATGTTGATATGCGTAAGCGGTCGCGGCTGGTATCAGGAATGGGGCAAAGAAGCCGTTGAACTAAAACCGGGCGTAACGATAGCCGTTCCCGAAGGCGTAAAGCACTGGCACGGAGCCGCCGCCGATAGTTGGATGCAGCACCTGACCTACCACGCCGACCTCAAACCCGGCAACAACAACGAATGGTTAGAAGCGGTTGACGATGAGGTGTATGGAAAATTGAAGTAAAAAGAAACATGATATTAGACAACATCAACTCCCCTGCGGATGTTAAGAAACTGACGATTAGCGAATTGGAAACTCTCGCCGGTGAAATTCGCGAGGCGTTGTTCAATAGGCTCACAAAAGTCGGCGGACACTTTGGTTCTAACTTTGGTTTTGTAGAAGCCTCAATAGCAATGCATTACGTTTTTGATTCGCCCAAAGACAAGTTTGTTTTCGACGTTTCGCACCAGAGCTATCCCCACAAGATTCTCACGGGTCGCAAGGCGGGATACCTCGACGACACAAGGTTTGCCGAAGATTCGGGATATTCAAATCCTGAGGAAAGCGAACATGACTTTTTTAACATCGGACACACCTCCACGTCCATCGCGCTTGCCCTCGGACTTGCCAAGGGGCGCGACATTCTCGACCGCAGAGAAAACATCGTGGCGGTCATCGGCGACGGTTCGCTTTCGGGCGGCGAGGCGATGGAAGCACTCAACGTGGCAGGGTCGGAACTTGGTAGCAATTTCATCATCATTGTCAACGACAACGAACAGGCAATTGCCGAAACTCACGGCGGTATCTATCAGAATCTCAAAGAATTGCGTGAGAGCAACGGCAAGGCGCAAAACAATTGGTTTCGTGCGTTTGGGTTGGATTATATCTATGAAGAAAACGGCAACGACATCGCATCGCTCATCAAGGTGTTTGAGAAAGTGAAAGACTCAACGCAACCCTTTGTAGTCCACATACATACGCAGAAAGGGAAAGGCTACCGTCTTGCCGAGGTAAATCGTGAGGCCTGGCACTGGTGTATGCCGTTCGACCGAGCGACGGGCAAGCCAACCGTAGATTTCGGCAGTGGAGAATCATACACAAGTATCACAGCAAAGTACATTTTAGACAAGGTGAAAAACGACAAGGATGTCATTGTGGTAACACCGGCAATGCCAATGTCGGTAGGTTTGGGAATAGAGGAACGTGCTCAACTCGGACGTCAATATATCGACACCGGCATTGCAGAAGAAGCCGCCGTTGCCATTGCGTCGGGCATTGCCACCAACGGAGCCAAACCGTTGCTTGTTACCAATATGACCTTCCTTCAACGTGCCTACGACCAGATTTCGCAAGATGTTTGCATCAACAACGCACCCGTGACAATGCTGATGAATTTCACCGCTTTCGACGGACTCACTGACGTGACGCATCTCGGAATCTTCGGATTGGCAGCCTTCACCAACATACCTAATTTGGTGGTGCTCTGCCCGTCGAGTGCCGAAGAGTACGTCAATATGCTCGACTGGTCCATCGACCAAAAAGAACACCCTGTTTTGATACTGATTCCTGGCAATGCGGTGGCTCACCGTGCGGCGGACAAATCGTTCGGCGACATCAACAAATACAAGGGGGAACAGCAAGGCGAGAAGGTCGCAATCGTTGCCCTTGGCGATTTCTATCAGAAAGGCGAAGAGGCAGCCGCAGCCATCGAGAATGAACTTGGATTCAAGCCGACGCTTGTCAATCCCCGGTTTGGAAGTGGTTTGGACAAAGAACTTTTGGAGAATCTGAAATCACGCCACAGCCTTGTTATCACGTTGGAAGACGGCATTGTGGACGGCGGTTTCGGTGAAAAAATAGCATCGTATTATGGTCCGTCGGATATGAAGGTAATCAACCTCGGACTCGAAAAGAAATTCTACGACCGCTACAACCCACAGCAACTTCTCGAATCGCTCGGCATAACGGCGGAGAAGATTGTCGAGAGGGTGAAGACAATTTGCTAAAAACAATTTATCGTATCAGACAGCATTTCGCAAACTATAAAATTTGAAAACACTCCGCAGGAATCGACAAAAAATTGCTTGTTTGGCGGAGTGCTCATTCATATTCCACAAACAAATACAGCGGACATATCTCAAAATCAAAGCAATCCCGTCATATATATCGGGAGATAAACGATGCCGTTATCTTCTTTCAAATCGGCGGTGTGTAAAACGAATGGTGTAGAAAGATACTGACCGTATTTTTGGCGAAGTTTTAAAAGCGATGTTGTTGTATAACGGTTAGTGGATTTTACTTCTAACGGTGAAATGTTATGGCGACTTGTTATCGAGGCTTTTTGTATCAGAAAGTCAATTTCCATACGGTTTTCAGCGGATTTTTCATCGTATTTGCTGAAAAAAAACAATTTGTGTCCTGATGCGGTAAGCATTTGAGCCACAATGTTTTCAATCAACATACCTTCGTTTATTTCCAATTTTTGAAACATAAGTTTCTGATATATGGCCTCATCAACGATATTTTTATTGTTGAAAGTGTGACTAATCAACAGACCCGTGTCGCCCATATAGCATTTGAGAGTTGTGCGTTCCTCGTTTAAACGCAATCCAACATTTGGTTCGGTGGAATTGTAGCAACAATTAATGATTTTTGCATCGTCGAGCCACAAAAAGGCATCCTCATAATCGCGCATACGAGCCTCCGCTTTGAGAGCGGTAAGTCTGAATTTCTTTTCGTGTTTTTGGAGTTGACCGGGCAGAGCGTCAAAAATCGACGTTACCCGCATTTCTAATCCTTCTGCATATTTGCGAATGTCGTTGCGGTAAAGGTTGAGTATTTGACGCTTAACCAAATCCACTTTGTCAAAATCGTGTGTATCCACATATACCTGCACAGCCTGAGGCATTCCACCAACTATCAAATATTGACGAAACAAATCCATTGCCTTGCGGTGAAAATCTCCGAGAGGTTTGCGTTTTTCAAAGCAACTCTTTATGTACTGCATAAGCATTTCATTGTCGGTTGCCCACAGAAACTCCTCAAAATCCATCGGCAGTATATTTATTAGGTATTCTTCGCTTGGTATAAGTATGTTTTTGACATTCCGTTTTATGCTGATTAGTGATCCCGTTTCAATGTAATCGAATCGACCATCTTTAACAAGATGTTTGATGCCAGCCCTTGCCTTAGGGCAATCTTGAACTTCGTCAAAAATAATTACCGAATGGCGTTCTACAAGTTTGACATTGTAATGAAGTTTTATATTAAACAACAGAGTGTCAATGTCTTCCATATACAGTTCAAACCAATCTTTCACTTGTTGCGGTGCTTTGCTGAAATCAATCAATACGTAAGATTGATATTCTTGTTTGGCGAATAGTTCGGCAATAAAACTTTTGCCGGTACGTCTTGCGCCCTCTATCATAGCCGCTGACGTTCCGTTGCTCTGATTTTTCCATTTTAGCAACTCGCTGTATATCTTTCTTTTAAGCATAGTTAATACACCTTTCTAAGGTTTAATTTTTAGCGATTATACACCTTTCTGAGGTTTAATTATGCGCAAAAATACACCTTTCTGAGGTTTTATGCAAATTTTTGCGGTATTTTTTGTCCAAAATAGCAACAATGTTTATGCCGCCGTCAAGTTTGCGTAGAACCTCTCCTTTTTCGTGCTGATGGAACGATAGAAAAGATTACGCTGACGCAAGAAGGGATTGGAAATTGAGAAATTGAAAGTTGAAAATTGAAACGCCGTGCGGATTGGGATTCGCGCAGCGTGGTAATAAGTGAATAGTAAGTAATTGCGATTATTTCTTAAATTAAGATTCGAAGTGCAATTTCCATACGCAACGTAACTATACTTTATGT
>ERZ842401.5297-NODE-5297-length-14410-cov-40.825357_pt1 | contig 14410 bp, 9 predicted proteins | sample MGYA00521270_ERZ842401 | MGnify/ENA primary metagenome ERZ842401 (study PRJEB31892, sample SAMEA3878208) | bioreactor metagenome | biome: Moose rumen | place: Sweden | collected 2011-10 | study: EMG produced TPA metagenomics assembly of the PRJEB12797 data set... | reverse complement strand
GCATAGAAGTAGCGGCTGCTGTCAGGGGTGTGAATCTCGTCGATGAGATATACCTTGCCGTCGCGCTTGCCGAACTCGTACTTGGTGTCTACGAGGATGAGTCCGCGCTTGGCGGCAATCTCCTGTCCACGGGCAAATATCTTACGGGTGTAGTCCTCCATGACAGCGTAGTCCTCGGCAGAGACAATGCCCTGCGCGATGATTTCCTCTTTGGAAATATTCATGTCGTGACCCTCGTCGGCCTTGGTTGTCGGGGTAATGATGGGTTCGGGGAAACGCTCGTTCTCTTTCATGCCGTCGGGCAGCTTCACGCCGCAGAGCTCACGGCAGCCGTTCTTGTACTCACGCCAGGCAGAACCGGTGAGGATTGAGCGGATAATCATCTCCACGCGGAAGCCTTCGCACTTCAAACCGACCGTTACCATCGGGTCGGGGGTTGCCAGTTTCCAGTTGGGGCAGATGTCGGTGGTGGCATCCAGGAACTTGGCGGCAATCTGGTTCAGCACTTGTCCCTTGTAGGGAATGCCCTTGGGCAGGATGACGTCGAAGGCTGAGATGCGGTCGGTAGCCACCATCACCATCAGGTCGTCGTTGATGTTATACACGTCACGGACTTTTCCGTGATACACGCTCTTCTGACCCTCGAAATGGAAGTCAGTCTTTGTTAATGCTTTCATCTTTTTATTGGACTATTTGACTATTTGACTATTTGACTATTTGATGATTTGCCTGTGCGGTAGCAAAATCTTCATTCTTCATTTTTTTTGATTCCCTTATCGAACTTCTCGTAAGCGTTGACAATGCGGGTGACGAGCTTGTGGCGGACAATGTCCTTGCGGTTCAGCTCCACGACGCCGATGCCCTCTATGTCCTTCAGTATCTGCAGGGCCTCCACGAGCCCGCTCTTCTGCGACCGCGGCAGGTCTATCTGCGTCATGTCGCCCGTGATGATCATCTTCGTGTTCCACCCCATGCGCGTCAGGAACATCCGTATCTGCTGGGGCGTCGTGTTCTGCGCCTCGTCCAGGATGACCACGGCGTCCGACAGTGTCCTGCCGCGCATAAAGGCCAGCGGGGCTATCTGGATGACGTGCTTCTCCATCATGTCCTGCAGCTTCACCTGCGGCAGCATGTCCTCCAGGGCGTCGTACAGCGGCTGCAGGTAGGGGTCTATCTTGTCCTTCATGTCGCCCGGCAGGAATCCCAGTTTCTCGCCGGCCTCGACGGCAGGTCTTGACAGGATAATCTTCTTGGCCGTCTTCTCCTTCAGCGCCTTCACGGCGAGGGCTATCGACAGGTAGGTCTTGCCCGTGCCGGCAGGCCCCACGGCAAACACCATGTCGTTCTGCTGGAAGGCGTCGATGAGCTTCTGCTGGTTCTCCGAGCGGGCCTTGATGGCGCGACCAGACATGGTGTAGCACACCACGCCGTCGGGGATGTCGTCCTTCGTGCGGCGACCCTTCACGATGTCTAAGATGTCCTCCTCGCTCAGCGAGTTGAACTTCAGCACGTGCTGGCGCATGCGCTCGGTGTTCTCCTCGAACGAGGCCATCTGCTCCTCGTCTCCCAGGATGCGGATGACGTTGTCGCGTGCCACGATGCGCAGCTTTGGGTACAGTGCACGCAGCATCTGCAGATGCTGGTTCCCAATGCCGTAGAACACCACGGGGTCAATGTCCTCTAATACAATATGTTTCTCTATCACTTGCTTTCTCTCTCTCTTCTTTTGCAGGCTACCGCTATCGCGCCCGCGTATAAATATTTATGGTGGTGCAAAGGTACGAATTAATTTCCACACCTGCAAATCTTTCCGTGAATTTCTCGCTTGTGTCTGCCTTCGCCCCGTTAAGTAATGGTATGTTGTGGCTTGCAAAACATGAACAGACGTCTTGGATTTTGTCGTGCAGGGAGTATGTATTCTCTGGTAATCGTTTCTATTTTCTTCGGTTGGGGTTAAGGATTTCTCCGGTCGGGACGTAAGTCCGACCGGAGAAATCAAAAAGCCCGAGCGGAGAAATCTTGCACTCCGACCGGAGGAATGCGACATCGGGAAGCATGAAATTCGCTCCTGCGGAGCATTTTTTGGGCTGGAATGCTTGCAGGAATGGACCAAATAGACTATCTTTGCAGCGTCAAAGAAGAACTGAAAGGACGATATGGCAAAGATTCTGTTTTATGCCGTCAACGACCAGCGCAGGCGCGACGAGCACGGGGCTATACTCATTGAGGACAGTAAGAAGAAATAATGGACATCAAATCATCGTCATCACTATGGGAACCATCCAACTGAAAGGCGTCAAGCTGAACGGTGGCGGCAACAGCCAATGTGCGGGCAAGTCACGCTGCGGATGAAGTAAGTGCATACAATGGACCGATTAATTGTTCACAAACAAAATGATTAACCTTGCAACGATATTTAACGTACAATGAATATAATGACATTCAAGAGACACTTATATATAATATGTGTGACGTTCGTGCTGATGACGGGCTGCACCAAAGGGCACGACGGGCAGAAGCACGGTGGGGCAGCACCCGACGTGAAACAGGCGGCGGCACGGGTGATGGAACTGGCGGCTGACAGGCCTGAGCAGGCGCTGCAGACCGTTGACTCGCTGCGTGCCGAGGGTATGGAGGCCTACGAGACCGACTGGCTGCGTGCCAAAGTCTATTGCCAGTCACTGGAGGGCACGCGGCTCGACTCGGCCATTGCCATCTGTGAGCGGCTGATGCTGCTCGACGTGGCCCGCGAGAACCGCGAGTACCGTCAAGACGTACTGGAGACGCTTGTGAATGCCTGCCGGCGGAACAACAACGACGAGTGTTTGCTGAGATGGACGGCCGAACTGGTGACGCTGTTCCATGAGAACGGCGACGAGACGGAAGCGCTGAGGAGTGAGGCTGAGATGGGCGTGGCGCTGACGCACACGGGGCATCTGCGGGAAGGACTTGCCAAGATTGACAGCGTGATAGCAGCACTTGATTCTTCATTCTTCACTCTTCATTCTTCATTTAAGTTCAACGAGTTGGACGCCTCGCTGATAGCGCTCAAACGTAAGGTGGGCGTGTTGATGGAGACCGGGCGCTATGCCGACATCATTCCCGTTGCACAGAGCATGGTGGACCGCCTCGACGACTACGAACAGCATCCCGACGACTATCGTGACGGCAGCTACCGCGAACCTGCCGACGAAGACCGCCCCGGATATATCGACTTCTATCACAACAGGGCCTACGGCTATCTGGCCGAGGCGTATGCAAGGGGTGGGGCTGTAGATTCGGCTTATCACTATCTCGCCCTCTACGAGCAGAGCGGCTATGGTCAGACGCAGGCAGGGCATCACTTCATCATCCCGACGCTGTGCCTTTTAGGCGAGACCGCTAAGATGGACTCCATCTTCCAAGACCTGGACGAAGCCCGCTTCCGCGACTATGAGCAGCAGATGGAAATAGAACAGCACAAGACCGAGGTGCGTCATGCCCGCCAGATAGCCATCGGCTTGGCAGTAGTGGTCGTGCTGTTGCTGCTCATACTGTTCCTCCTGTTCCGCCATCATCGCATCATCCGAAAGAAAAACCGCGTCATTGCCAAGCAGATTTCAGAACTGCTGCCACCTGAAGTTCAGCCCAAGGCGACGGCTGAAATCTCCGAATCGATGACAAACGAGCAATTGTTCCAGCACATTAGTCAGGCCATCATCGGCCAGCAGTTGTATCTACAACCGCTGTTCGACCGTGAAGCTGCATCTGCCCATTTCGGCATCAGCAGTCGCCGCATCGGTACAGCCTTCACGCAAGGCAGCCCCTATAAGTCGTTACCTGACTTCATTCGCGAGTGCCGACTGAAGCACGCTTGCCGGCTGCTGCGCGACTCCACCATGAGCATTGCCGACATCGCAGCAGCCTCCGGTTTTTCGCGCACTACCACTTTCAACCATGACTTCAAGGTGAAGTACGAGCTCAGCCCCAGCGAGTTCAGGGAGATGCAAGAACAGAACTGACCAAGTGATTCAACCGAATAATAATCCCCTGCAGCTTGTCTCCTGTGAGGATTGCTTATTTTTGCAAATGGCTTGCTTATTTTTGCACACTATTGCGCGTATGCGTGAAAAACAGTAACTTCGCGCCCTAAATTTATTAACAATAACAAACAAAACAAATGAAAAGACAAATGAAATGGATGCTTGCCGCCATCCTTCTCTGCGGCACAAGCATGAGTGCACAAGCTCAGAGTGACGATATCAAGCACGAAATCGGCATCAGCTACGGTGGCCCGGCCACTACCTACTGGGCCCGCATCGGTGCGGCCATCGGAACAGCACTGGTCGGTGCCAAATACGAGGACAGCTCTTATTTCGGCTCACTGTCGGCTGAATATTTCTATCACCTGGCTCCCTCGGTAGGCATCGGTGGTATCCTGTCCTACTCACAGGACAAGGATAAAATCAATCTGGCAGGTTCTATTGGCGACCGCACCACCCGCTACATCACCGTCATGCCCGCCGTCAAGTGGGACTATTTGCGCAAAGAGCATTTCGGCATGTATATGAAGGCCGCTGCCGGCTACACGCTTCAGCGCACCAACGAGACTTATAAGGGGCAGGACGAGAGCGTTAGCTCCGGTTTGTTCAATGTGCAGTTCTCGCTGCTCGGTATGGAGGCCGGCAGCCAGCAATTCAGGGCTTTCGTTGAACTGGGCTTCGGTGAGCAGGGTATTGCCCTGGCCGGCCTGCGCTATAAGTTCTGAAACAAGGCATCATGCATCATGCGTCATCAAGAGTCATGAAACAAATGAAACTTTGGATGCTCGCCGCCATCCTGACTATTTGCGGCACGGGTCTGCAGGCCCAGACGAAGCAGGGTGAGTGGTTCTCATCGGCCTGGATAGGTGCAGGGTTGTCTACCTTCGCGGGCGACATCGAGGATGCAAAGAGCCGCTTTGGACTGGCTGTCAATGATGAGATAGGCTACAACGTGACTGATTGGTTCGCCCCGTCGCTCGGACTGACTAACACCTACCAGGGCGTGAAATACTCGGTGCTCAACAAAAGCTTGTATATGGATATTCTCAGCGTGCCGTTGATAGCCAACTTTACGGCAGGTCCCGTCACGCTGAAGGCTGGCATCCAGCCCGACTTCATGCTGTCGGCACGGATGAACGGCATCAGCTACAGAGACCAGCTGAAAACGGTGAGCCTGTCGGCACCTGTGGCCCTAAACTGGCAGTTCTACGCTGACAGCGACGGCGACCTGTGGTTCTTGGAGCTGCGTTACCATCTGGGGCTGACGAAGATGAACAAGGGCGACATGTTCTCCAATGGCTGGCGCACGCCCGGCAGTATCCGTAACAGCTGCCTGATGCTGACCATCGGCTATAAGTGTGACTTGTAGGGCGAAGAATACAAAAGTACCATACCAAGATGTGCCGTCGACTGACTTCAGCGACGGCACATCTTGGCATAGGGGCAGAGCTGGCAGACCCTGAGGTCTGACGTAGGCGTGAATGGGATGTCGGGCGAGAATATCTCGCTAATCTTCGCTTCGAGCAGTTCGTTGAAGCGGTCGGCATAAACGGCGATATCCACAATCTTTTCCTTCCCGAAACAGAGCGTAGGGTCGTAGTCCTCAACGGCAGCATGCTGGATGAACAGCAAGGCTGGGGAGACCATTGACGTTCTCTCATTGAGCGTGTGGAGTTGCGGGGAACGGCCAATGTCCTCGCATGGAGGAACGGTTGCGGACAGTTGGCGGCGGACAATGTCGGCATAGACGAAAGTCTGCAGGTAGTAGTCGCTGTGGTCGTGGATGCGGTCAGGGTCGAAGATGGCATCGAGGTCGGACAGGGGTTTGAGGTTACGGCCGCCAGTCTTGTAGTCGACAACGCGGATGCGGCCGTCCGCCAGCATGTCCAGACGGTCGATGCGGCCGCCGAGAGGAATCGCTGGCAGCGTGTTCCCATGGTTCTGGGGCAACGGCCGGTAGACGTCACACTCAAGGCCGAGAATGGTGAAGGGGGCCAGTTTCTGGTCAATCTCCAACAGTTGGCGCAGGTAGTGGATGATGACCTCGCGGTTGATGAGATGCAGTCCGCTCTCGCCAGCGAAGGGCATCTGGCGCTGGAATGCCTCGTCGACAGCACGTTCTATCTCCACCTTGGTCTTGAGCAGGTGTCCCAGCAGGTCGCGTGTGATGTTGTGGGGCAGCTGACGGTATATGATTTCGGCGGCATCGTGGAAGATGTTGCCGAAGATGCGGTTGTCCAGTTCCAGTTCGTCCTCGGGCTGGTCGGGTTCTTTCAGACCGGCAACGTAGCAGTAGTAGAACTGCAGCGGACAGCGCATGTAACGGTTGATGGCCGATGGGGAGAGCTTGGTGAACACCGTCTGCATGGTAGCCGTCACGCTGTCGGTCTTGGCAATGGGTTGCGGCTGCCAGCGTGTCGCCGTCTGTCCCGACTGCAGGGTATGCATGGTGATGTCGTGTCCGCTCTCGACCAGCATCTGCAGCATGAAGCGGCTCATCTCGCCGCGCTGACCGTCCTCCGTCGCGCTGTTGTAGAGAATGGTGACGTCCTGCGCACGCTGCAGCAGCCGGTGGAAGTAGTAGGCATAGATGCTGACCTTGTTTTCGACGGTGGTCAGTTCGTAGGCCTTGCGGATGCTATGGGGTATGAACGAGCTGTCGTCGACACCCCGCGGCAGGTTGCCCTCGTTGCAGGAGAGCAGCAGTACGTGGTCGAAATCGAGGTTGCGCGTCTCGAGGATGCCCATCACCTGAATGCCCTCGGCGGGCTCGCCGTGGAAGGGGATGGAGGTCTGCTGGATGAGTTGGTTGACCAGCCGTTGCAGTGTGGTGTCGTCGACGCGGAGGTCGCCGCTGGCTACGAGGTCTCCGAGACGGTTGATGAGCGTATAGGCTCGGAAGAGCGACTCTTGGAACAGCGGGTCCTTGCTGTCGGCATTCCGGGCTATCTGGCGCAGGAATGTCAGGAGTTGAGCCAGGTTCACCGCTTTTGTCCCTTCATCACTATCCTCTATATATTGGGTATAGGGATGACGCTGGAAGATGCGTACCAACCGGGGACTGTGGCCGCCGTTCATCATGTTGAAGTATAGCTGGATGAAGGAGGCCACGGGCGTCTGTGAGAGTGGATAGCCCGTGGTGATGTTGACCTTGTCGACTTCCGGCGGGAGACAGTGGATGACCACCGGCAACAGGGCTTCGTTGCAGAGCACGATGGCCGTACGGCGTCTGTTGGCGTAACGCTGCTGCTCGCGGAGCCAGGTGCTGACATAGCGCGCCTGGATGTTCTCGGTGGGGGCGGCAATATAGCTGATGTGCTTGGTCTTGCTGAAGTTGCGGTAGATGCCGTCGGCCTCTATGTCAAGGGCGTTGGGAAAATGTACCAGATACTGGGCGATGTACTGCCCGGCCTCGTTGTCCCGTATGTAGTAGTGGTCGAAATCCCAGTAGAAGCAGGCCTTGCTCTCGGCTTTCAGGGCGGTAAAGAGTTGTTGCTCCACCTTCTGCAGCAGGTTGAAGCCGACGAAGATGTAGCGGTCGGCGGGGAAGAAGGTCGTGCTTGTGGCGCTTGCCTCTGTGCTGTTTGTTGCTGTGCCACAGAAACATACTGAACGGACAACCTGGCGGTAGAGGGCTCCCTCGTAGGCGAGGCCCTGACTGGACAGGCGACGGTTGAAGTCGTGGTAGATGTCGGCAAAATGGCTCCACAGCCGTAGGAAGCGCTCCTTCAGTTCGCTGTTGTGTTCTTCCGAGAAGTTGCTGAAGAAACGTCGTATCATCTCACGCTGCTCGTCGGTGAGGTAGGAGACATCGTCCAGTTCGTGGATGTCGCGCAGGTTGGCAAAGACGCGGTCGGCATCGGCCATGTTCTTGTCGATGTCATCGAAGTCGGCCAGCAGCAGCTGTCCCCAGCCGTAGAACTTGTCCAGCGACTCGTCCATGCCGGTACACAGGCAGAAAGACTTGTGGAGGTCGCATACCAGCTTGATGGGGTCGGCTACCAGCAGGTCGGACTGCTGGCGAAAGAGGTCGCTGATGGTGATGTACGACGGACTCCAGATGGGTTTCCCGGCCAGCCGCGCCAGGTGTTCGTTGAGAAACAGCGAAGCTCGTTTGTTAGGGAATACCACGGTGATGTGCGACAGGTCGGTGCCGTACTTGCTGATGATGTCTTCGGCGACGTATTCTAAAAAGTCTTTCATCTCTTATCTCTTATCTCTTATCTCTTATCTCTCATCTCTTATCTCTTATCTAAACTCTCAACCTCTACCACCTTATTGATATAAACATACCACAGCCACCCTCTGACATGCGGCATCTGCATGGAGCGGAGCAGCGACATATACTCACGCACCTGTTCGAGATGCTCGTCGCAGGGATTGCCGAACTTGAAGTCGACGACGTGCGTCTCCTGTCCGTCGGTCATCACGCGGTCGGGGCGACGCTCCTTCATGACGCCGTTCTCGAAAAAGAGTATCTTACACTCGTTGAACAGTTGCCAACGGTCAGAGAACCAATCTCTTACCCGGTCGCTCTCCAGCCTTTTGCGCAACATGGATGTCACCTTTTCACGGGTTACTTCGTCGTCGTAGAGCACACCGTCGTGTTGCAGCTGCTGTAGTGCACGGTTGATGTCGGCCGTTGTGCGGATGGTGGAAAACACCTCGTGCAGCACGCTGCCAATCTTGATGTAGCTGAGCGACTGCTCCTGCTCGTCGCCACTGATGAAGTCGCGGCTCTGGTTGCTCTGGCGGAACTCGGTCTTCGACTCGAAGGTCTCCAGCGTCATCTGCTTGGGCGTGACTGGAGCCAGGAAAACATTGTCGTTCTTTGAACTGTGTTTCTTTGACGCCAGGCTTTCAGATTCTGGATTGGAACTTTCTGACGGCGGGAAGGTGCCGAAAGTGAAGGTGAGGGGCGACTCGTCGTCTTCCTCTCCTTCGAGTGTGGCATCGGGGAGGTTCATCTGGGACAGGACATGCTGAATGAGCACGGAACGTGATGACTTGTCGTCGCGACGGCCGATGACAAAGAGGCTCTTCTCGGCACGTGTGAATGCCACGTAAAGCAGATTGAGGTTGTCGACGGTGTTCTGAAGCTGCTCGTTCAGATAGTCCTGTTCGAAGATGGTGCCCATCATCTGTTTGCCGCTGTAGTCTACCGGCACGATGGGGAGTGCATCGAAGGGAGCCTCCTGGGGTTGACACCAGAGGATGTCGGCATGTTCCAGTTTCCAGTCGCAGAACGGAATGATGACATGCTCGAACTCCAGTCCCTTGCTCTTGTGGATGGAGAGGATGCGGATGCCGTCCGTCTCGGTGCTTTGGATGGTCTTGGCGCAGATGGTCTCCTCCCATTCGCGGATAAAAGCGGTGATGTCGGTCGACTCGTCCTGCGCAAATTTGTTCAGCTGGTCGTAGAAGGCACAGATATAGGCGCTCTGTTCGCTGAGCCTGTCAAGCTGGAAGATGCTGTAGAGCCGTTCGGCCAGTTCATATAGCGGCAATTGCAGCAGTTCGGCGGTATGCTGGACAAAGGTCTCGGGCAGCAGGTCGTCCAGCGGACGACCGGCGATGAACAGTTCGTTGTCAGCAGCTGTATTGCCGAGCACCGACCGCTGGTAAATCTTAGCCACAGTGGCTTTGGCGAGGTTGTCGTCCGGATGGGTAAGCAGCTGCATGGCCTGAATAAGCAGGCACACTGACGTCGAGGCATCGAGCCTGAAGGCCTCGTCGCTGACGATGTGCACTTGCGGCATCCGTTCGGCCAGATAGTCGGCGATGAGGGGGATATACCTGTTGGTGCGTACCAGGATGGCCATCTGTCGCGGCAACATCCCCTGTTCCAGTAATCTGGAAACGATGTCTCCTAATAAGGTGAGCATCTGTACGTTATACTCTTTTGACGGGAGTAGTTGGATGTGGACGTATCCGTTGTGCTTCCGCTTCCGGGGAATCTCCTGCGCCACGTCAGCATAGGCATGTCTCAACTGTTCTGCACCTGAGGGAAAGAGTTCGCGTTGCTGTTCGTACTCCTGAAGGGCGGCTTCCGTGAAGAAGGCGTTGTTAAAGCTGATGATATTCCGTTCGGAGCGGTAGTTGGTCTTCAGCGGCAGGATGTCCATGACCTTGTCGGCGTGTGGGAATTCGCGGTCGATGGCATTCAGCAGTCGCCAGTCGCCAGAGCGCCAGCGATAGATGCTCTGCTTGACGTCGCCGACGATGAGGTTCTCGGTATCCACATGGCTCATGCACTCCTCGAGCAGTACCTTGAAGTTCTTCCATTGTACGGTGGAGGTGTCCTGGAACTCGTCAATCATGACATGCTCCAGCTGGGTGCCTATTTTTTCGAAGATGAACGGCGAGTCGCTGTCCTTGATGAGCGCGTGCAGCAACTGCTGCGTATCGCTGAGCAGGAAGCGGTTGGCTTCCTCGTTCATCTGTCGTACCTGCTGTTCGATGCTACCCAACAGCCTTAGCTGGTTGAGGTGGCGCAGGATGAGGTCGGCCGACTTGAACAGGCGGTACTGCCGGGGACGGTCTTCCATAGCCTGACGGAGCAGCGGTATGAGTGTCGAGTCGGCCAGTGCATGGATGTGTTCGCGGTTGGCGGCACTTTTCTTGTACCATTTGGCGGGGTCGCCCTGACAGTCGGCGACACGTGCGCCGACGATGCCTTCGTCCAGCTGGCCATTGCGCAGCTTGTAGAAGAAACCGGCCACGCCCGATTTGCCATACGGCAGGTCGCTGTCGCTGAGTCCTTCTGCCTGCAGCGTGTCGAAGAAGGAGTCGGCATACTGCCGCATGTGCTCTGCCGCCGACTTTCTGATTTGTCGCATCTGTCCCATATAGGCGTCCAGGAATCCCTTCTCGTCGAGTTTCTGTTTCAAGTTCTGGCTGTGTTCCTTGTAGTAGTCGCGGAAGATGGTGCGGCCAAACTGCTTCACCTGGCCGATGATGTTCCACGACCGGTCCTCGCTGATGGTCTCCATGATATACTTCAGTATCCACTGCAGCAGGACATCGCTGTGGGTGAGCCGGTCAATGAGCCGGTCGACAGCCTGCTCCTCTACCTGTGTGTCGTTGAGTCCGACGCGCAAGTTGGCCGTCAGGTCCAGTTCGCGGGCCAGGTTGCGCAGAACACTCTGGAAGAAGGTGTCGATGGTCTCCACGCGGAAGTAGTTGTAGTTGTGCAACAGCAGGTGCAGGGCAATAGCGGCTCGCTCGCTGACCTGTCGGGCGGGGAGCCCGGTAAGCTCCAGGATGCGCTCCATGTAGTCGTTGGAGTCGGGCAACTGTCTGGAGATGCCGTAGAGCTGACTCAGGATGCGCATCTTCATCTCCTCGGTGGCCTTGTTGGTGAAGGTAACGGCGAGGATGCTGCGGTAGTTCTGCGGATTCTGGATGAGCAGCTTGATATATTCCACCGCCAGCGTGAAGGTTTTCCCGGAACCTGCACTGGCCTTGTAAACCGTTAGTTGTTTTACCATCTTCTAAATATTTCTATGGTGATTTTACATCCGAAACTCTGGTATTCTGACCCCAGAAAACCGCCAAAGAGTCCGACGGAGAACAGCCGGTTGCTCAGTCCGTAGCCTAACTCCCAATACGGTCTCGTATGTTGGATGGACAGGGCGCTGAAGTAGAGGCGCTCGCTCTCAATGTAGCGGCCTATCAGTGGCATGTGGGAAAGGGCCAGCAGGGGTGATTCGTAGGAAGCATGGCCGCGGACATAGTAGTCGGACTCGTTATACCAGCGGCTGTTCACCAACTGGAACTGGCCGCTCCAGTCGTCTTCCCAGCCCGTAGGGAGATTGTTGTCACGGAAATTGGTGTAGTCGACAAAATAGTCTGAACTGCGATGGGTATAGAAACCGGTGCCAGCGCGTAGGTTCAAGATGCGCATACACTTCATGCGGTGCAGGTAGGAGGCATCTAACTCACAGCGTCCGTAGGTCATATTGGCCCCCATCATCCTCAGTCCTTGCTCGTAGTTGGCCGTCAGCGTCGGACCGTCATGCCAGGGCGACAGCTTGACGGACAGCATGGGACCAAAACTGCGGAACTCATCGTCCAGGCCAGCGGCTTTCATGAGCGCTCTGTCCAGTGCCGTACGCTTATGGAAAATGATGCCGGACATGATTTCCAGCCAGTCGTATGCCACGACATTGTTGATGGCGCGAATATACATGTCCTTGTATTCGGGCATATTGATGCTGTCTTTCATCTTTTTCCTGAAGTCATTTTCCAGGATGTTGTTCGACGTGTGGTTGCCGTTGGCCCATTTCAGTTCAGCATAGCCGTTACGCTTGGGGTTGTAGTTCATGCGCAGCGGTACCGTGTAGAAGAACTGGTTCAGCTTGAAGTTGTAACCGAGTTCTGGCTTGAGCGTCAGGTAGCGGTGGCTGTTCCAGGTGTACTGTAAGCCGAACTTCAGCTTGTAGCTCAGTCCGTGCTTGTGGCTGTAACCAAAATATTGCGGATGCAGCAAGGGTGAGAAGCGCATGCTGACATGCCCGATGTCGGTCCGGTTGCCCTTGATGAGGTTATAGCCGATAATGTCCCAGCCAATCTCCTTCAGCCAGTCGTGCCGCTTGACGGTGTCTTTCGGTTCTTCGCTGAGCGACCTGGCAACGTTTTCGTCATACTGCCGGTAGATGGCCGCATCTTCCTGGGTCAGCGGGAGGGGGCGCAGCTGCTCCATCCGGGCTCGGTCCCTCACTTCTATGAGCGTGTCGGGGAGTGTCTCCGGACAATTATACACAGTCAGGAGATTGGCTGTCACACGGTTTCCGGCAAAACGGAAAACGGCATCCGTGGAACAGCGTTCAGGCAGTTGCGAATAGTTCTCGTCCTTGCTCATGAGCGCTGACACCTTGTAGGAAATCATGTCGAACTCTCCCTCCAGTTGGACGGACTGTAGCTGTCCCGTCTTGTTGTTGACGACAGCATGGCCAGTGACCAGCTGTGTGTTGGGTGTGCGCGGCCGGAAGTGGACCAAGGCACAGTCTCCGAGTTGCTGGTCGACATGATAGTGATAAAAGAATCGGTTGGCGTAATGGAAGGGCGATAGTGTATGGTCCGGATACAGCGTCACGTCGTAGAAGTCGGGCGTCGTGAACTCCAGCAGCGGAGGCATGGCCGTGCGATGGCGGGGGATGGTGCCGCAGACGATTTGCCGTCGGACTTCGTAGTCGTCGACATCGCGGAAACGTACCCTGCAATACGACTCGCCGATATACTGCCGGTCGCCGTCCGCTATGGCATACATGGTTGGAACGAGCCAGAGCAGGAAGTTGCGCTTGTCCATGCCGAAGACATAACGCATATAGACGTTATGCTCGTGGCCTTTCATCGGCGTCGTATAGTTGCGACGGTAATTCCAGATGCGGTGCAGCGTCACCGAATCAGCGTCGTGATGGGCAAGACAAACGCTGGGCATGAGAGTCATCATGCCCAGCATTAATATGGTTGAAATGCGTAGCTTCAGATTCACGACCCCAAAAGTAGTAAAAAAACTTGGAGTCACAAAACTTTTAGCCCAAATATTTCATCAAAATCCTTGCATTGCCTGAATCGCGCAGCTTGGCAATGCTTTTTTCGCGTATCTGACGGACACGCTCACGGGTCAGCCCCAGTTGGTCGCCAATCTCCTCGAGGCCCTTTTCGTGGCAGCCGATGCCGAAGCACTCACGGATAATGGTAATCTCGCGCTCCTTCAGCACTTTCTGGAGGACGTTGTTCAGTTCGAGCGCCATCGACTCGTGGTCGACATGCCGGTCGGTACGGGAGTCGTCTCCGGAAGCCATGACGTCCAGCATGCAGTTGTCCTCGCCATCCTGGAACGGGGCGTCAATGGATACGTGGTGTCCGTCTGCCATCAGGCTCTGACCAATCTTCTCTTCATCCAGACTGGTGGCATCGCTCAGTTCGGCAATGGACGGATGACGCTGGTTCTCCTGCTCAAACTTATTGATTTCGTGGTTAATCTTGCTCAAGCTGCCTACCTGGTTCAGCGGCAGACGCACAATGCGGCTCTGCTCGGCAATAGCCTGCAGGATGCTTTGGCGAATCCACCATACAGCATAGGAGATGAACTTAAAACCACGTGTCTCATCAAATTTCTGTGCGGCCTTGATTAAGCCGATGTTACCCTCGTCAATCAAGTCAGTCAGCGTCAGTCCCTGATGCTGGTACTGCTTAGCTACTGAGACCACGAATCGCAAGTTGGCAGTTACCAGCTTGTCCTTGGCGCGCTCGCCCTCAGGACCACCCTTGCGAATCTTCTGGGCCAGTTCGATTTCTTCGTCAATGCTTATCAATGGGGCACGACCGATTTCCACCAGATACTTGTCCAGCGCTTCACTTGAGCGATTCGTAATACTCTT
>ERZ842401.5296-NODE-5296-length-14411-cov-19.614586_pt1 | contig 14411 bp, 16 predicted proteins | sample MGYA00521270_ERZ842401 | MGnify/ENA primary metagenome ERZ842401 (study PRJEB31892, sample SAMEA3878208) | bioreactor metagenome | biome: Moose rumen | place: Sweden | collected 2011-10 | study: EMG produced TPA metagenomics assembly of the PRJEB12797 data set... | reverse complement strand
GGAGTGATCTTGAGATTTTAGTTTAACTACAAAAATGATTGAGACGCTACACTAGATTGGGTCTTATCCCGTGAAGTTTGCACGGGATCTGCATACCCTGCTGCGGTGCCGGACAGAAACCTGACCGGCTACGTGCCGGGGCCCCTCCTGCCTCCGGGGCAGGGGAGCCGAGCCGGAAGATCTGCGTTGCAGCCGGTTCAGCACAGGTGCACGGTCCGGCTGGCGGAGGCAGCGCCTGATCCTGATCTGCCTGCAGTGGCTTCCCCCGGGCACTATGGTGGTAAACGCTTTTCCGGGGCGGAGGTTACAGCCTCCGGGAACTTTTCTGGAGCTTTTTCCCGTGGCTCTTCTGCTATGTCTGCCTGTTCAGGTTTCTTATGTGGCTCAGGACCGTGTCCCGATCCCCCTGGACAATGTCCCGGCCGCTGAAGTGGATGCAGAAGGCGTCATTGCCCCGGTTGGTGGTGAGGTAATAGAAGGAGTTTCCCTGATACAGGTGGTAGGTGTACTGGGTGGGGGCGGAAACGAACTGACTGAGATCAAAGATCCCCGGGCATTTGGCTGTCAGCTCCTTCAGGATGGTCACGGTGAAGCCGTCCAGGAGTTCCGGGGTCACTCCCATAATGAAGCCCTTCCGGTCAGCGGTCACCACCCCGTAGAAGATGTTGAAAACATCGCCTGTGGCCAAGGTGAGGATGATCTTGAACGCCGGGCCGGTGAAGGATTTCCAGCCGTCATAGTCCATGACATAGCGGTAACTGTTGGCGGTGTTGAGGTAAATGAGCTGCCGGTTCCGGAGCATGGCTATGATCTCCACCGGATGGCCGACGGCACCAGAGAGGGAGTCAATGTCCAGGGAGCCCTGAAAGAGGCTGCTGGCAAAGACGGGATATCCGTCTGTTCCGGTGTCCCGCCTGGGGGAGCCAGCCGCTCCGGACGTGGACGGGCTTTCCTGGAAAGGCCGGCTTCCATAGCCGTCGGCTCCGGATCCGGACTGCCTGGAGGCGGCTTCTCCGTCCGGGTGCATGGAGCTGCTGTCATGCCCGTCGTATGCGGACCAGGAGGTGGACGGGGAAGGGGCGGCATAGGCTGACTGGGGATTGCTTTGGCGGATGAAGAACCCGAAGATCAGCAGGAGGGGGCCCAAAAAAGGCAGCAGATACAGCAACTGCCACCATCCCGTGTGCCCCACGTCGTGGAGGCGCCGGGATCCCACAGCAAGTGAAGGGATTAAAACGGCCAGATTCAGGATGGAGAATGCAGAGTGGTCGTTGGCGAGCAGGCCCACTATCATGTTAAAGATCCAGGCGACCAGGATGAACCACCAGAATTCGGATCGGGAGGCAGTGCCGCTGAAGGTGGCGTACTTCCTGAACATGCAGATCCAGAACGCTGTGGCAATATTCATTTCTCTCTTTTTCCTCTGCCGTTCCTGCGCCTGATTATACCCTGCATGCAGTCACAGCCGCCGGGGCCGGGATCTCGGTTTCAGGGCTTTTCCGCCAGGAACACCGCCCTCTGGGGGGCTTCATGGCCCTCCACCGTCCGTCCGGGATCCCGGGGATCCAGAAAATCCTCCAGGGACTCCGCACAGCCCCAGGGGGAGCGGTGCTGCTCCCGGGAGGTGGTCTTCTCCAGGCTGATCATCCGGGGATGGTGGAAGCCGGTGCGGTCAAGCCAGCGCAGGGCGGCTTCCGGGGAGGGAATGAACCAGACATTGGTCATGCAGGCGTAGCGGTCCGGAGGTGTCAGCACTGTGTGCTCATCCCCGGTGACCACCAGGGTTTCCAGCACCAGCTGCCCTCCGGGACGGAGGAGATCTCTGAGGCGCTCCAGATGATCCACCGGGGACTTCTGATGATAGATCACCCCCATGGAGAACACTGTGTCAAAGGACTCCAGGGACGGAGGCATCTGCTCCAGCACCAGGGGGAAGAGATGGATCCCGGATATCTCCCTGACGAGGGCACGGATCATCAGGAACTGGAACAGGTAGTTGCAGAAGGGATCGATGCCGCAGATCCGCTCGGCTCCCGCCTCCTTCATCCGCCACATGTGGTAGCCGTTGCCGCAGCCCACGTCCAGCACGTTCCGGCCGGTGAGATCGGCAATGTGATCTTTCAGCCGGTCCCATTTGAGATCCGACTGCCATTCGGAGTCAATGTCCACGCCGAAGAGACTGTAGGGGCCCTTGCGCCAGGGCTGCACCTGCTTCAGGGCGCTCCGGAGAAACTTCTGCTGCTCCGGGGTAATATCCTCAGCGCTGCCCACCTCAATCCGGGCACCGGGGCGGAGTTCCCCCCGGGGCAGTTCCTGGATCTTCTCCAGGAGGGCATGCCAGCGGCTGAAGTTGCCGTGGGGGCGGGCGGCCAGCCATTCCTCCATCTGGGGGATCAGAGTTCCCAGCCAGGTCAGCATCCTGCCGTCACCGGCCAGTTCAGCCAGATCTTTGCCGAACAGCTCCATGGTGTTCTCCTTGATGTCCTGATGCGCCCGCCTGGAAGAGATTGGGGCAGATCCGGACGTGCAGTGATGATGATCGGGGCTCCGTGTGCTTTTCCTTCCGGGATGACGGAGGCATTTCTGGACAGCATCCCGTTCCGGCTGGGGGCGGCGGGCAGATCCGCTCTCCGGTCTCTGCTTTCCGCCCTTCGTATCCGATCTCCGTCCTCCAGTGTCAGCCGCCGTTCCAGTCTTCAGTCCTTCAGGGCCATCACCGAGCAGAAGTCATACATCTGAAACCAGCGCTGCACCCGGGTGAAGCCGGCGCCATGGAGCCTTGCTTCCAGCTCCTGCCAGGAGTCGGGCAGCAGCACATCCTCCAGGGCGGTGCGCTTCCGGCTGATCTCCAGTTCACTGTAGCCGTTGCTCCGTTTGAAGTCAAAATACTCCTCCGTGAGCAGGGCTTCGGCATCAGGATCCGGATCCTTCAGCTTCTCGCTGATGAGCAGGATCCCGCCGGGAAGCAGATCCTGCCAGATCCGGCTCAGGATCTGGTCCCGCTCCTCCCGGGGGATAAACTGGAGCACAAAGTTCAGGATCACCACTGAGGCGTCTGGGGTTCTGCACCGGGTGATATCACCCAGCACTGCCTCGGCCGGCACCGGGGAGTTGTAGGAGGAGAAGATCACTGAGCAGCGCCGGATCATGGCCTCGGAACTGTCCACGGCCACCAGGCGCACTTTCCGATCTGCGGGCATGGCCCGGCGGACGGCCAGGGACGCCTCGCCCAGAGAGCATCCCAGATCGTAGATCACCGAGTTGTCCAGGGCATGGCGGGCAGCCATCCGGCCGATGGCATTGATGATGAGCTCATAGCCGGGGATGGATCGCCGGGCCATGTCCGGAAACACCTCCGCCACCTTCTCGTCAAAGGTGAAGGGGCGGCCGCCGGAAAGGGGATCGGTGAAAACAGTGTCTTTCATGGGGAGCCTCAGGGGAAGGGGTCGGAACGGAGCTGCCGGATCCGGGAGCTGGGATCAGAGCCGCAGGATCCTGCGGGACCGGGATCGGGATCGGGAGCGTGCCGGGGAGGACCGGGATCTGCTCTGAAACTGTTCAGTCAGATCCGCTCCAAAAAAAAGTTAAAAAAAGTCATTGCGTTTTTGCTCCGGCGGACGATAACACATACCCGTGGGTAAATTCCAGTATACCCCGCATTTGGTGTTTTTGGAGAAAATTGATGTATCAGATTGGGTCCAGGGTTAAATCTTTTGTCAGCAGCCTGCCTGAGGAACAGCAGATTATCCTGCAGCGTCTCATTAAGAAATGTCAGATTTATGCCGAGCGGAGAGCCGCCGAGGACACTTCCTTTGTCCTGCAACCAGCTGACGCTGCCAGTGTGAGCGTAGAGCATCAGGAGACTGTCCGCCAGAGATAGTTCTGAACAGGATCGCCTTAATGAGGAGCGGATCATGTCCTGGGGCATGGTCCGTTTTTTTGTTCTGGCACCAGGTCAGACTCTGTCCCGGGCAGGATCCAGGATCCGTTTTCGCTGCTTCCGGCTCCCGGATCCCCCCTCGGATCTCACCCCTTGCAGCGGGATGGGTTCCGCAGTACACTGTCATTGGTCCGGCGGCGTTTACGGAACTTCCGGGAGGCTTTTTTTTGGGAGAGCTTGCTACTCCGGTGCCTCTGCCGCCGTACCCCCGCTTCATTTCCGGCACCCGGCCTGCTCCCTACCGTTTTCCCCTGTCTCTTTCCTGTCCTGCTGACATTTCACCGTTTCTGACATCACCCCGTACATCAGTCGTCGCTTCTGCAGTGACCCTGCCTCTGTTTATCCGCACCCTCCGTACTCTACGGCACTGACATCCTGCCGTCAGATCAAAATCGGCGAGTCATCGTGCATGACTGGATCCTCCGCCTGACTGTGTCACATATTCAGATGGCGGCGGTTTATCCGGATCCGGACTTTTCCCGGCGGGAGAGCCGGGTTTTTGTTAAAATGACGGGGATCCGGCGGTGCCGGCAGGCACCGGGAGATGGGACTGCCGGGTGTTCCGGCTCCGGGTTCCCCCGGGCGCGGCGGCCGCAGATCAGATTACTGATGGGGTTGACGCTGGGGTTGGCTGATGAGTGTTATTCTGGGTATTGATCCCGGATCCCGGATCACCGGTTACGGGGTGGTGGAGATCGCCGGCAACCGGCTGTGTTACCTGGGATCCGGCTGCATCCGCACGGAAACGGATGCGCTGTTTCCCAACCGCCTGAAGCAGATCTACGACGGTGTCACCGAGATCATCGGTCAGTTCAACCCGGATCAGTTTGCCGTGGAGTCACCCTTTATGGCCCGGAGTGTGGACAGCGCCTTCAAACTCTGCCACGCCCGGGCGGCGGCCATGCTGGCCGGGCTGAATGCGGGGGTGTATATCGGGGAGTACAGTCCCCGGCAGATCAAGCAGATCGTGGCCGGCTACGGCAATGCTTCCAAGGAGCAGGTGCAGAGCATGGTGGTCAGGATCCTGGCCCTGAACAGATCACCCCAGGCGGATGCCGCCGATGCCTTGGCCACGGCCATCTGCCACGGCCGGACCCTCCAGGGCCTTGTAGGCCGGAAGCAGATGCTCCCCCTGGGGTAAAGTTACCCCGCCCACTCATTCCGGGAGTCCTGAGCCAGTTCCCGTAGCCGTGGCCGCATGCCGGTACCGGATCCCGGTACCGGAACAGAGCCGGGAGCTGATCAGCGCTTCAGATCCCGGAGACCGGATCCCTGATCCGGACTCAGGAGCCGGCGGCGGAACAGATTATTGCACGAGTAGAGGAAAGCACAGATGATAAGCACGCTCAGAGGCGTTCTTGCAGAGCGCCGGCCGCCCTTTGTGGTGCTGGAGACCGGTGGCGTGGGCTATGAGCTGGAGATGCCCATGTCCTGCATTTTCCAGTTGCCGGAGAAGATCGGGTCGGAGATCAAGGTCTATGTCCATGAGATCATCCGGGAGGATGCCTATCTGCTTTACGGTTTCTGCAGTGTTGCGGAGCGCTCCCTGTTCCGGGAACTGCTGAAGATCAGCTCCGTGGGGCCCCGGACCGCCCTGGTGCTGCTTTCCAACCTGACCGTGAGCCAGCTGGCAGCCATCGTGGAGAAGCAGGATGCCGCCTCCCTGGCCAAGCTTCCCACCATCGGCCGGAAGACCGCGGAGCGCCTTATTGTGGAACTCAAAGATATCCTTGCCCGGTGGGGCCGGGATCCGGCCAATGCGGCCCTGATGACCGGAGAGAACGGTCAGGTGCCTTCCTTTTCCGGGACTGCACCGGGATCCCCGGATCCCGCCCGGGATCTGGCTGTGGCTGCCATGCAGCAGCTGGGCTATCCCGCCCGGGATGCGGAGCGCCTGGTGAATGCCGTCTATGAGCAGGGGAAGACCACGGAGATCATGATCCGGGAGGCCCTGCAGCTGACTCTGAAGGGCAAGTGATCCGGTGTCCGGATCTCTATTCCGATCCCGGTCACTGAGCGGAGGTGAAACTGAATGATTGAATCTGACCGCCTGGTGTCAGGCGTGGAGAAGCCCGAGGATGCGGCCGCTGAGCAGTGCATCCGCCCCCAGTTCCTGCGGGACTATATCGGCCAGAGCAAGGTGAAGGAGCAGCTAGACATCTTCATCTCCGCCGCCCGGCAGCGGGGGGAGAGCCTGGATCATGTGCTGCTGTTCGGCCCCCCGGGACTGGGCAAGACCACCCTGGCCAATATCATTGCCCGGGAGATGGATCATCCCATCATCGTGACCTCAGCCCCGGTGCTGGAGAAGACCGGGGACATCGCCGCCCTTCTGACCAAGATGGAGCCCGGGGCGGTGCTGTTTATTGATGAGATCCACCGGCTTAACAACAAGCTGGCGGAGACCCTCTATTCGGCCATGGAGGACTTCAAGTTTGACATTGTCATCGGCGAGGGCCCTGGTGCCCAGTCGGTGCGTATTGATCTGCCCCGGTTCACCCTGGTGGGGGCCACCACCCGGGCCGGGGGCCTGGCGGCGCCTTTGCTGGCCCGCTTCGGGATCACGGAGAGCCTGGAGTATTACAGCCCGGAGGATCTGAAGCTGGTGGTGGAGCGCAGCGCCCGGTGCCTTGGGATCAACATTGAGCCTGACGGGGCCATGGAGATCGCCTCCCGCTCCCGGGGCACCCCCCGGATCGCCAACCGCTATCTGCGCCGGATCCGGGACTATGAGACGGTGAAGGTAAAGAAGGGAGTCATCACCAAGGATGTGGCTGCCAGCGCCCTGGCCATGCTGGAGGTGGATCCCCAGGGCCTGGACAAGATTGACCGCCGGCTGCTGCTGGCGGTGCTGGACAAGTTTTCCGGTGGGCCGGTGGGCCTGGACAACCTGGCCGCCACCATCAGCGAGGATCCCGAGACCATCGAGGACATGATCGAGCCCTATCTCATCCAGCAGGGTTACCTTCAGCGCACCCCCCGGGGACGCGCCGCCACGGCCCTGACCTATGAGCATTTCGGGCGTTCCGGGGGCAATTTTGAACTGGTTCCCGGATGATGACATCCTGATCCTCCCCCTGCTATAATGCCGCAGATCTGGATTTGCCCGGGACTTTTTGCGTTTTTATGAAAGACTTTTCCCTCAGGATCCGCATCTACTATGAGGACACGGATGCGGGCGGCATTGTCTACAATGCCAATTATGTGAAGTATCTGGAGCGTGCCCGGACCGAGTGGCTGCGGTCGGGGGGCGTGGAGCAGGATGAGCTTCTCCGGCAGGATGTGGCTTTTGTGGTGCGCCACCTTGATCTGGAGTTCCTTTCACCCGCCCGCTTCAATGAGCTGATTGACGTGACCTGCTCGGTGATGAAGCCCGGCGCCGCTTCGGTGGTGTTCGCCCAGAGCGTCTTTGCCGCCGACGGCCGGGAACTGGTCCGGGCCAAGGTGAAGATCGCCTGCGTCAGTCTGTCAGCCATGAAGCCCGTGCTCATCCCTGAGAAAGTTAAAGAGGTTTTTATCAATGGATCCAAATCTGACTCCGGCGACTCCGGCCGGTGAGCTTTCCTTCACTGAGCTGGTGCTCAACGCCAGCCTGCTGGTGCAGATCATCATGCTGCTCCTGCTGCTGGTGTCCGTGGCCTCCTGGACGGTGATCTTCCTGAAGCACCGGCAGTTGAAGAACGCCCGCACTGCCACCGAGAACTTCGAGGACAAGTTCTGGCGGGGCGGATCGGACATGGGAACCCTTTATGAGGAGCTGAACCGGAACCGGGGCAACCTGACCGGCAGCGAGATCATCTTTGTCTCGGGCTTCCGGGAGTTTGTGAAGCTCTATGAGAAGTCCAAGGGCAGTGCTGACGCCAAGGAGATGATCATGGGCGTCACCTACCGCTCCATGAAGGTGGCTCTTTCCCGGGAGGTGGAGGAGCTGGAGACCCATCTGCCTTTTCTGGCAACCGTGGGATCCGTGAGCCCCTATGTGGGCCTTTTCGGCACGGTGTGGGGCATTATGCACGCCTTTGTGGCCCTGGCGGCAGTGAAGAACGCCACCCTGGCCATGGTGGCGCCCCCCATTGCCGAGGCCCTTATCGCCACGGCCATGGGTCTGTTTGCCGCCATCCCGGCGGTGGTGGCCTACAACCGCTTCAACACCCGGGTGGAGAAGCTGGAGAACGCCTACATGAACTTCATGGACGAGCTCTCCACCATCCTGAACCGGAAGATCATCTGAGGCTGAGACATGTCTGTGCGATCAAGACGCAGGGCGGTGGCCGAGATCAATGTGGTGCCGTATATCGACGTCATGCTGGTGCTGCTGGTGATCTTCATCGCCACGGCACCGGTGATCATGCAGGGTGTCCAGGTGGATCTGCCCCAGGCTGAGTCCAAGACCATGGATCAGGAACTTTCGGATCCGGCCATTGTCTATGTGGACCGGGAGGGCCGTTACTCGGTGCAGGTGGGCTCCGGATCAACACCGGTGGCCAGCCTGGAGGAGCTGGCGGAATGGATCCGCAGCTTCCGGGTGAACCATCCTGACTCCCCGGTGGTGGTGAGCGGTGACCGGGCGGTGGCCTATGATGCCGTGGTCCAGGTCATGGTGACCCTCAAGAATGCCGGCGAGAAGAGCGTCGGTCTGGTTACGGAGCCGCTGGACAAGAGCTCCAGGGACAGGAAGTAATTGAACAGGCTGACCCCCGGCAGTTATGTCTTCGCCCTGTCGCTGGCCGTGCTGCTGCACGTCCTGATGCTGCTGTGCATGATCATTGCCAGCCTTGACTGGAGCAAGCCCCAGAAGCCCGGTGCGTCGGGCGGTGAGATCATCACCGCCACCATGGTTGATCTGAGCACCATCGGCGGCGGAGAGGGCAGTTCCACCCCCGCACCAGATCCCCAGAGCAGTGCCGAGTCCCGGAGGCAGGAGCGCCAGCGGGCTGCGGAGGCTGAGATCAAGAAAGCCCGGGAAGAGGCTGAGCGTCAGCGCAGGCTGGCGGAAGAAGAGCTGAAGGCTGCCCGGATGGAGGAAGAGGCCCGGAAGCAGGCCGCCCTGGAAGCACGCCAGAAGGCTGAAGAGGAAGCCAGGCTGAAGGCTGAAGAGGAAGTCCGCAGACTGGCAGCCGAGGAGGCTCGTAAGAAAGCCGAGGAAGAGGCCCGGCTGAAAGCCGAGGAGGAAGCCCGCCGGATTGCCGCTGAGGAAGCCCGGAAGAAGGCTGAGGAAGAAGCCCGGAGAAAGGCCGAGGAAGAGGCCCGGCGGAAAGCCGAGGAAGAAGCTCGGAGAAAGGCTGAAGAAGAGGCCCGCAGGATAGCCGCCGAGGAGGCACGGAAGAAAGCTGAGGCGGAAGCCCTGAGGCTTAAGGCTGAGGAAGAAGCCCGGAAGAAGGCAGAGGAAGAGGCCAGAAAGAAGGCTGAAGAGGAAGCCCGGAAGAAGGCCGAAGCTGAAGCCAAGAGAAAGGCTGAGGAAGAGGCCAGAAAGAAGGCCGAAGAGGAAGCCCGGAAGAAGGCTGAAGCCGAGGCTAAGAAGAAAGCCGAAGAAGAAGCCCGGAAGAAGGCCGAGGCGGAAGCGAAGAAGAAGGCTGAAGCCGAGGCTAAGAAGAAAGCCGAAGAAGAAGCCAAGAAGAAGGCAGAGGCGGAAGCGAAGAAGAAAGCTGAAGCTGAAGCCAAGAAGAAGGCAGAAGCAGAAGCCAAGAAGAAGGCAGAAGCTGAGGCAAAGAAGAAGGCTGAAGCAGAAGCCAAGAAGAAGGCTGAGGCCGAAGCCCGGAAGAAAGCCGAGGCAGAAGCCAAGAAGAAGGTGGATCAGGATCTGGACGACTTCCTGAACTCCCAGTTTGAGCAGGGATCCGGCAGCGGCAAAAGCCAGCAGTCCGGAAACTCTGGCAACAGCAGGGGCTCCAGGGAGAATTCCGGCGACCGGCTTTCCTACCAGTCCAAACTGCAGGGATACCTGTCCGGCAAGATCACCGGCAACACATCCATGAACGGCAAGACTGTGGTGCTGACCTTCAAGGCCAACCGCAACGGTCTAGTTTACCGGATCATCGGTTGCAAGGGTGACGCGGACGTGTGCGCTGCTCTGCAGCGGGCCATCACCAAGACCTGCAACAACAAGATCCCGCCCATCCCGGCAAGCATTTACCAGGAGGACGGCATCAGCCTGAGCTACACATTCAACTCCAGGTGATACCGGCAGGATCGGTCTGATCCGGGATCGCCCGGATCAGGGGGGGGGATCGGCGGCAGGGTGATCCCTGGGGATTTTTGACATGAGGAAGAGCGTGAGAAAGTTTTTCATTGCCCTGGCGGTGCTTTTTCTGGCACCGGCCCCGGCATCAGCACTGCTGGAACTGGAGATCACCGGAGGAGTGGATTCCGGCTATCCCATCGCTGTGTCCAGCTTCCCGGACAAGACTGATCGGAATGCGGGGGCAGAGCTGTCCCAGATCATCCGCCGGGATCTGCAGTTCTGCGGCAAGTTCACCCCCATGGCCCGGGGCGACATGCCCCAGAACCCCGGGGTGTTCAGCGAGATCAACCCCGGACTCTGGGGTGACCGGGTCAATGCAGTGGTTTCCGGCACGGTGACGGCTGCCGGGGGAAAGATTGTGCTGACTTATCAGCTTCATGATCTCACCACCGGGGCCAACCTGCTGAACAAGAATGTGTCCTTCGGTGCCCACCAGATCCGCCAGGCGGCCCATCTGGTGTCCAACCAGATTTATGAGGCCGTGCTCCATGAGCGGGGCGCCTTCCTGACCAAACTGGCCTATGTCAGCGTCAACCCCAAGCTGGATTATCCTTACCAGCTGGTGGTCTCTGACTATGACGGCTACGGTGAGAAGGTTATCCTGCGCTCCAAGGAGCCGGTGATGTCCCCCTCCTGGGATCCCACCGGCAGCCGGATTGCCTATGTGAGCTTTGAGTCCAAGCATCCGGCCATCTACATCCAGGATATCCGCAACAAGTCCCGGATCACCCTGACCAAGTTCAGTGGCATTAACGGCAGCCCCGCCTTCTCCCCCAGAGGGGACAAGGTGGCCCTGGTGCTTTCCAAGGACGGCAATCCGGAGATCTATGTGGCGGATCTGGCCTCCAAGTCCTTAAAGCGCCTTACCACCAACCGGGTGATTGACACGGAGCCGGCCTGGAGCCCTGACGGACGGCACATCTATTTCAGCTCCGAGCGGGGTGGCAAGCCCCAGATTTACAAGGTGGCCGCCGACGGATCCGGCGAGCCTGAAAGGGTGACCTGGGAAAACAGCATGAACCTGAATCCCGCTGTCTCTCCTGACGGCCGGAAACTGGTGATGATCACCCGGGATGACACCGGCTACCATGTGGCCAGCCAGGACATTGACTCCCGCTATGTGACCATCCTTTCCCGCAACCGCTATGACGAGCGTCCGTCCTTTGCCCCCAACGGCAGCATGATCATCTACAGCACCGTGGTCAGGGGCAAGAAGAGCCTGGCCCTGGTGTCCTCCGACGGCCGCTTCCAGGCTAACCTTCCCTCCAACACCGGACTGGTGAGTGCGCCCGCCTGGTCACCGTTCCTGAATTAATCCATGAGGTTCACGAGCATGAAGCAATATTCCCTTTTGGCAGCCGCCTTCCTGGCCCTGTCACTTTCTGCCTGCACCAGCAGCAACTCCGCCAGAATTGAGGACGGCTCCTCTGGCATTGACTCCTCCATGATTGACGACTCCACCCTCACGGTGGGTGTGGAGAGCACCGACAATTACAATCTGACTCCTGAGGAGCGGCAGAAGTTTGAGGCCCTGAAGAGGGACAATGTCATTTACTTCCCCTTTGACAGCGACCGCATTGAGTCCAGGTATGTTCCCCTGGTGCAGGCCCATGCTTCCTTCCTCCGGGATCATCCGGAGATCAGCGTGATCATTGAGGGCCACACCGATGAGCGTGGCACCCCGGAGTACAATGTGGCTCTGGGTGAGCGCCGGGCCAAGTCCGTAGGTCTGCACATGCAGAACCTGGGAGTTGACGGCCACCAGATGTCCATCGTCAGCTACGGCGAAGAGAAGCCCGCCGAGTACGGCAGCACCGAGGAAGCCTTTTCCAGGAACCGCCGGGCGGTGCTTTCCTACTGATCTCCGGCCGTCCCAGGTGCTCCGGCTAAGCGCGTGCTGAATGATCTGTCCGGAGCCCCTGATCTTTGAACCTCATACCGTGTTCCGGTAACCCTCGGGCGTGATCCGGAAGGAGCGATAGCAGATGATCCTAAAAAGATCTGTGGCAGCCGTCCTGGTGCTGCTTGCCTTTTCCCCAGTGTGCCGCGGGGCCAGTGTTGCCGATCTGGAAAGGCAGGTCAGGGCCTCAGAGCAGGCCAGGATCTCCATGCAGCATCAGCTGGAGCAGATGGGCAGTGAACTGAATGCGGTTTATGGCAAGCTGGAGGAGGCCGGCAACTCCATCCGGGAGCTGCAGCGGAACCAGCAGGATCTTTACCGCCAGATTGATGAGCTGAAGTCCCGCCTGGCCAGTGCCACCGCCGCTCCTCCTCCTGCGCAGCCTGAGCCCGCGAAGAACTCCGGCTCCAAACCGGCACCTTCCGCCGGAAACGGCAAGGAGGCCTACCAGGATGCGGTGAACCTGATCATGGTGGACAAGAACTATCCTGCCGCCTCCAAGGCCTTCAAGGATTTCCTGGCGAAATACCCTGACTCCCCCTTCAAGAGCAATGCCCATTTCTGGCTGGGCGAGTCCTGTATGAAGCAGAAGAACAGCACGGAGGCCAAGCAGAACTTCCTGCTGGTGGTCAAGGACACAGGCTCCAACAAGCGGGCTGAGGCCCTTTACAAACTGGGGGTCATTGAGGCCACAGGCGGCGATCCTGACAAGGCCAAAAAGTTCTTCTCCCTGGTGCTCCGGGAATATCCCGGGACCGCCACGGCCCGCCTGGCCCAGAATGAACTGGATCGGCTGAAGTAACTTCCCTTTTTCCTGTCTCCTGTCCGGATGGATGACGGGCACACTGCCATCAGCAGCCAGGTGAACTTCTGTCTTCACTGACAGGGGAACTCCCCGCCGGATGATCCTCTGATCTTCCTGACTGGGAGTCCGCTGACGGCGGACCCCTGTCCTTGTATCTTGTTTTCTTTTCTCCTCGCATCCGGGTTGTAGTCACTGTCCTCTGCGCTTTCCGGATCCACCAGGTGCCTGCCGGGCAGTGCAGATCTTCCGGCATCTGCCTGACGGGACTCCGGTTACCCCTTAAGCATGCTGTTGGTTACCAGCAGATGCTTATGCTCAGGCTTTTGCCGGTGCTGACTGCTTATGCCGGCGGGAGCCGGATCCGATCTGATCTGAGCTGAGCTGAGCTGATCTTCCGGAGAAGAGTTATCTCCTTCCATTAGCACAGTCCGTGTCAGCACAGTCCGTGCTTCCGGCAGGTGGAGGCGGGATCGATTTTCCAGATCACCCGGCCGAAATCCCCTTCTTCCGGGGTGAGGATATAGGTGATCCCGTCAAGTTCAGTGTCCCTTTTGCCCTTTACGGTGATCCTGCCGCTCTGGACATCCACCTCACCCACCATGGAATACCAGCGTCCCAGGGCTTCCGGGGTGTCGGCGGGGATCTCCCATCTCAGGGTGCTGTCCGGATCGGCCTTTGCCCCACGGGAGCATTGGCTGATCTGCTCCCATCCTGCGGTGATGATGCAGAGTTCTGTCTGCTGCAGGGGATAGCCCGCTGCCTCCACCATCTGGGCAAAGTGGCTTTGGAGGGTGGGGCGGGTCTCGATGCTGCCTTTGAGGAGGGGGGTGAGGACGGCATAAAGAATGACTGACATGGCTGCCAGTAGAAGGATGGCAAGGATAATGCGGATCCTGCGGAAGGCGGGCTTGGACTGTGCACCAGGGGACGCTGTTCTGCTCGGGGAATGGTCTTCCTCCGGAGATGCGGGCTCAGATCTGGCCGGCTCATGGGCTCCCGGAGCAGAGCAGTCAGTCTCCTGATCGGTCAGAGAGGAGCCCCCTGTCCCGGAAACTGCCGGATCGGCAGTTCCCTGCTGGGTCTCTTTGCTGGCTGCTTCCTGCTGACTTGCTTCTGGCGCAGGGCCTCGGGTCATCTTCGTTTCTCCTCTCATGTATGGTGTCAGGTAGGTTGTTTGCCGGATCCAGGATAGCAGGATAGCAAGTGCGGCGGATCGGCCAAGATCCGGCAGTGCTCTTAAGATCGGAAAGGCAGCGGCATCAGTTTTCCAGTGACGGGCATGATCCTCTTTGCCATGGTATTGTGGCCGGGTCCGGCTGGCAAGCAACTTCCCACAGGCTTGCCCTGGAGCTCTGGTTTGGGCTTTGGCGGCATCATTTCTGTCATGGGGCTTTTCCATGTGTCCGTTTATTCGGCAGGCAGTGCGGGGTGTCACAAAAAACATTTGCAAATTTCCGCAGATCCTTTAATATCCGATTTTCGACAGTTGACTGAGTTTAGGGTGCCCCAAACCCTTGTGCCATCA
>ERZ842401.5295-NODE-5295-length-14413-cov-4.175791_pt1 | contig 14413 bp, 12 predicted proteins | sample MGYA00521270_ERZ842401 | MGnify/ENA primary metagenome ERZ842401 (study PRJEB31892, sample SAMEA3878208) | bioreactor metagenome | biome: Moose rumen | place: Sweden | collected 2011-10 | study: EMG produced TPA metagenomics assembly of the PRJEB12797 data set... | reverse complement strand
TGAAAAGCTTGCTTTTCAAGCTATGACGACAAGGCTCCCTTTATTGACAAGATTTTTTGACGATGTTAAGATACTTATAATACCTAAGATAGATGGAGGCGTATAATTATGAAGAAACGCTTTTTGAGTAATTTTGCGGGACTACTACTTTTAACTGTAGTTGCTTGCTCTAATCAGGTTGCTAGGACTGATGTGAGTAGCACTACAAAGGCTAGCCTGCAACACGATCTTAAACTTATTGTTACAAGCGACATACATGCTGGAGTTGACAAGAACTATACCCTTGCAGGGGTTTATGAACTTAGAAAAGAATATGAAGAGAAAGGCGATTATACCTTGCTTATAGATGATGGTGATCTGCTTCAAGGGGAACTTATATCGAGTATGAGCAAAGGCGAAGACCTTATGGACATAGCAAATGCGGCAGGGTACGATATTATGACTATAGGCAATCATGAGTTTGATTATGACATGGATCAATTTTTTTCTAATGCAGCAAAACTTAACTCATCATATATATCATGTAATTTTAATAAGGATGGAGAACTTCTTTTTAAACCTTATGTTATAAAGGAGTTTGACGGAGTGAAATTTGCCTTTATAGGAATCACTACTCCAGAGACTTTGACTTCATCTACACCAAGGTTTTTCCAAGATGAGAATGGTAATTTTATATATGGATTTTTTCAAGGAAATGATGGCGAGACACTTTATAATGTAATACAAGAAAATATAGATGCTGTAAAAAGGGAAGGTGCAGATTATGTAATTGCAGTTGCACATGCGGGCGAGAAAGAGACATCTATACCATATAGATACAATGACATTATATCTCATACTCATGGATTTGATTTATTTCTTGATGGACATAGTCATGATACGGATCAAGTTACTATGAAAGATATGGATGGACATGATGTTTTTAGGATGGGAGTGGGGACAAAATTATCTTGTGTGGGCGTGGTGACATTTACAAAAGAAGGAACCATAGAGCATGAGTTGATTACTTATGAAGCACCAGCGGAAGGAGAGATGCCAAAAACATATGATAATGAAGTAAGTAGGTTGATTGCAGAAAAAAGTGCAAAGATAGAAGATAACATGGCGCAAGTTATAGGAAGTACGGATTTTCCACTTTATATATACGATCCCAAAGCTCGTGATAATGCTGGTCAACCTATAAGGCTAGTTCGAAGAACGGAAACGAATCTTGGTGACTTTATTGCAGATGCATATAAGTTAAGAACTGGAGCTGACTGCGCATTTGCTAATGGTGGAGGGATAAGAGATGACATAAAAAAAGGTGATATAAAAATTATAGATGTCAAGACGGTGCAGTCATTTGGAAATACAGTTTGTGTAGTTGAGGTGACAGGGCAGCAGATACTTGATGCTATGGAATGGGGTTGCCGTGTAGTTCCAGCAGAGAATGGAGCCTTTCCACAAGTATCTGGTATCACATTTGATCTTGACACATCTATACCTGATCCATGCAAAATAGATGATAATGGAAATTGCATCGGAATAGATGGCGAGAGAAGAGTTAAGAATCTTAAGATTAATGGTGAAGATGTAGACCTAATGAAGAAATATAAGTTAGCGACATTTGATTATATTGCAATTGAACACGGCAATGGTTATACTGCATTTGATGGTTGTGACATAATAGATAGAAGCACTGCAGAAGATTTTACAATAATAATTGATTACATTAAAGAAGATCTTGGTGGTAAGATACCATCAGAATATGCCGATCCATATGGGGATGGCAGGATTAATATATCATAATATGAAAAGATAAAAATGGTGACCAAATGGTCGCTATTTTTATATTACATAGTTGCCGACTATCTTAAGTCTATCGCAGAATGTGTTGAGCGCGACAAACATATTTTTAGCATCCTCTGATTCGAGGTCACCTTCTATTTCACAGAAGAAGTAATAAGCCCACATGAGCCCTTTCATAGGGCGGCTACGCAGGTTTCTCATATTGAAGCCATGAGCACCGATGATATCAAGGCATTTTGCAAGGGCTCCTGCGACATTTTTAACAGTAAATACTATCACAAAGTTTTTCTTTGATTCACTCACACTTTTATAATTAGAAAGTATTCGAGAGAAGGAAGCGAAACGGGTGGTATTTATTACTGAATTATTGATTTTTTCTTTTAAAATCTCAAGATTGTAGGCATCAGCTGTCTCAGCACTTGCTATAACAGCCATAGTTTTGTCATTTAAATCTTTCAACCTTTTTGCTGCAAAAGCAGTGTTGACTTCATCTATGGTTTTAAAATCATGTTCTTCTATAAACTTAGAGCATTGAGCAAGGGCCTGGGGATGAGAAACTATAACTTTAATATTAGAAAGTTTGGTGCCCGGTAAAACTATAAGGTTGTGTTCAATGCCTAAGTCGTAGATTCTATTGATATATAGAGACCCAGAGAAGATTAGATCCATAACTTCTCCAACATCTCCTGCAAAAGAGTTCTCTATAGGAAGGACTGCTCTATCTGATTTACCATCTTCAACTGAAGTAAATGCTTTAGAGAAGTTACTGCATGATATAAGTTCGCAGTTTGGATACATCCTTTTAGCTGCTATATACCCATAAGCACCTTCTATACCGCTATAAGATATCCTAAGTCCAGTAAGGAGGCTTCGTTGATACTCTTTAGAAATGTTCATGATAGTCTTCATAAAGTTTACATAGTGCGATTTTAAGGTCTCATCTTCTACGAGTTTTAAGTTATTCTCTAATAGAATTTGCTCACGACTAGCATCTGTAATAGGAAGGGAATTCTCTTTTTTGTATTCAGCGATGTCTTTACTTATGTTCATGCGGTCTACAAAGAGTCTAGCCATCTCAGCATCGATTTCGTTGATTTTTTTTCTTGATTCGTTTAGATCTTTCATAATTATCCTTTTTTTGGACCCCATAACTCACTCTTACGAGGTAGAGTTCGCCCATATAGTTTTATTATTTTCTATAAATATGAGTTATATAATTTTTGGAATTGTGGGATGGAGTCAATGATCTTCTTTTTGCTCTGGCAGAAGGCGATGCGGACATAACCTTTAACGCCAAAACTTGCACTTGGAACAAGTAAGAGATTATATTCCAGTGCTCTATCAGAAAAACTCTGGTCATCATCTTCAAGTGCTTTCATCATCATATAGAAAGCACCATCTGGTCTTATAACATGGTATCCAATTTTTTTAAGTTCATCATATAACAAATTTGCATTTTCTTTATATACATTTATATCAGAAGTAACGCCGAGAACTTTAGGGATCATGTATTGGAAAATACTTGGTGCACATACATATCCAAGAGACCTACCTGCTCCGCATATAGCAGCGAAGAGATCGTCTTTATCTTCACATTTTGGATTAACTAATATGTATCCGATTCTTTCTCCAGGAATAGATAGTGATTTGGAAAAAGAATAAGTGATTATAGAGTTATCATAATAGTTAGTGATAAAAGGGTATCTCTCATTATCAAAAATTAGCTCTCGATATGGTTCATCGGAGATTAGATATATAGGATGACCATATTCTTTTTCTTTGTTTTTAAGTATCTTGGTGATTTCTACTATAATATCCTCTTTGTACATTATGCCAGTAGGGTTATTAGGTGAATTGATTATGATGGCTTTAGTATTCTTGGTTATTTTACTTTCGAAATCAGCAGTATCTAGATAGAAGGTATTATAATCTGGATAGCAAACTATAGTTTTAGCTTTGGCATTGTCTATGAAGACTTCATACTCTGGAAAAAATGGTGCAAAAACGATCACTTCATCATTTGGACTTGAAACTATAGCACGAAGTGAGATCGAAAGGCCTGCGGCAGCACCTACAGACATATAGATATAATTGGCATCCGTTTTGACATCATAGGTTTCATTAAGATAAGAAGAGATGCTTTGGCGGACATTCATATCGCCAGCAGCACTTGTATATCCGTGAAGGATGGAATTGTTCGGATGATCGCTTGAATCGTTAATGAGAGCGATAAGCGACTCGTTAAGTATGGCAGGGCTTGGAACACTTGGATTTCCAATAGAAAAATCAAAGACTTGGTCTTCACCGTATTTTTCTTTTAACTTTTTTCCTTGTTCAAAGAGCTTTCTTATAGCTGATGGCTCTTTCCCACGGTAGAGCATTTCTTGATTAATCATATATAAACCTCATAATATGCATATTATTATAGTAGATTTGCGAGAAAATATCTATAGAAAACAAGGATTTTGAAAGCTTTTAATCAAGCATTACTTAATATAAGGTATACCATATATAAGTTATTTTAAGTGAAAAAAACTAGATTTTGTGGTATAATTTATATGTTGTTATTGCTTTAATCTAAGGTTAAAAAAAGTATAATAAAAAAAAGAAGGTTAAGATGAAAAGAAGTTATAAGATAATTTGTACATTATTACTTTCTATAGTGGCTATAATGACATTGCTTGTGCTAGAAAATGAAAAACATGAGGTGACGAGGGCAGCTTCAGTTATGCATTCTTCTAGTACGATCGTTGCAAAAGAAGAGCAAGAGAATGCTGCTATGGAGGCACAAGTAGATGCTGGTTTAGATGAAGTTGGCATGTCACTTACGCCGGAGCAAACTCAAGCACTTGATGAAGAGAGAACCAGCGCGAATTTAAAAAAATATAAAAGTGTCACTGAAAAAGATAAACATTTCTTTAAAGAATTGGAAAAACTATATCACGGAGAAAAGAATACCAATAAATATGCAGATTTTGATATGACGGCACTTAAGGAGAAGATAACTGAAGAGTATTATCTAGCTCGTGATATGGCTCTTTGCGGAGATAGCTACTGCGGATTGCTTAGTAGATACATGAGGAAAAGAAAGAATTTTAAAGGAGAAGTATTTGCTGAGGCTGGTAAAAGTGTTGTAGCAAATAAACAAAAATATATTGATGCGATAAATAGTGATAAAGATATCATTATATTATCTACTTCAGTCAATGATGTTCTTGTGCAGACAAGTTTAAAAGAATTCAAAAAGACTATAGAAGAATTATTTAAATTGTCTTATGAAAAAGGCAAACTTTTTATCATACATACCAATACAGATTTCATGGGAAGAGATAGTATCACAGCAAATAATTCTATGAAATATGAATTGTCACCAAAGTATTATGACTGGGTTATAATTACAAGTGCTGCAAAGTATGGCAATATAATATATGTTGATTTAAATGATATAGCAACGCCTGAAGCTCTTGTTGATGGTATACATTATGGTGAAAGTTTTTATAATATATTAATAGATAGAATATATAATGAGTTGCAGCAGAAATTCGGCTTTTAATGATTAAAAAAAGGTAATATTGCATAAAATCTTGCATTTATTCATAATTTCTGCATAAATATAAAACTTTATCTTGACAAAACACATATTTGTGATATAATTTTGCATAAATATTCACAAATAAGTGTTTTATTTTTTTTACAATAAATTTTTCGGAGGAAAATAATATGAAAAAAATTTTATCTTTAATTTTAAGTATGTTAGTGGTATGTAGTCTTGTTGCATGTGGTAACAGTACTACTAGTACAAGTTCAAGTTCAAGCTCTTCAACTGGAACAGAGAAATTAATTATGTGTACCAATGCAGAATTCCCACCATATGAATATAAAGAGGGCGGAGATTTTAAAGGTATCGATGTTGAGATTGCGAATAAGATTGGTGAGAAACTTGGTTGTGAGATCGAGATACTTGATATCGCATTTGATTCACTTATACCAACTGTCAATAGCGGTAAAGCTGATTTTGCTATGGCTGGTATGACAATTACAGAAGACAGAAAAGAAAATGTGGACTTTACAGATACATATCAAAATGCAGTTCAAGCAATAATAGTTCCTATCAATAGCGAAATAGTTGATAGCAATGATATGTATGACAAAAAGATAGGTGTTCAGCTTGGAACTACAGGCGACATATATTGCACAGATGATTTTGGTGATGAGAATATATCAAGATATCCTAAGATCGTAGATGGTGTGCAAGCTATGAAGACAGGATCTATAGATGCATGTGTAGTTGATGACCAAGTTGCTAAAGCTGTAGTAGCTGGAGATGAAGGATCATTTAAGATACTTGAATCACCTTATGCAGAAGAAGAGTATGCTATAGCAGTTAAGAAGGGTAATTCAGAGTTACTTGATAAGTTAAATGGTGTCATCAAAGAGATGAAATCAAACGGAGAACTTAAAGCAATAGTTGATAAGTACATACAGTAATTATGATAGAAACATTAAAAAAGGCAATAGCATTAAATTTCATCAAAGACAATAGATACTTGTACATAGTGGATGGCCTAAAAAACACCATGATTATAACTTTGTTTGCAACTATCGTCGGTATAGTTTTAGGCCTTGTCATAGCACTAATAAGGACAACCTATGATAACACTAAGAAATTCAAAGTATTGAATTCGATCTGTCAAGTTTATATAACAGTTATAAGAGGAACTCCTGTAGTAATACAACTTATGATCCTTTTTTTTTGTATATTTACATCAAGAAATACAAGTGGCATAGTGGTTGCAATTATTGGTTTTGGGCTTAATTCAAGTGCCTATGTGGCTGAGATATTTAGGTCAGGACTTATGTCTATAGATATAGGCCAGATGGAAGCGGGAAGATCCCTTGGACTTTCATATGTACAAACCTTAAAACTTATCATTGTGCCGCAGGCATTTAAGGTTGTCCTTCCAGCACTCTGTAATGAGTTTATAGTTCTTATAAAAGAGACATCGGTTGCAGGTTATGTTGCCGTACAAGATCTTACTAAAGGCGGAGATATCATAAGGTCAAGAACATATGATGCGTGGACACCACTTCTTGTGGTTGCAGGCATATATCTTCTTCTCACCTGTGTATTCAGCTTTTTTGTTAAGAAACTTGAGTTAAGTCTTAGAAAGAACGAAAGGAATGCTTGATTATGGCTGAAGCAAAAAAACTTATAGAGATTAAAGACTTATGTAAAAGTTTTGGTGGCCATAAAGTGCTTCAGCATATCACTACAGATATATATGTTGGAGATGTACTGTGTCTTGTGGGCCCTAGTGGCGGTGGTAAGTCAACTTTCTTAAGAACGCTCAATCTACTTGAAGAACCAACTAGTGGGAATATATTTTTTGAAGGAATAGACATCACTGATAAGGCTACTAATATAGATGACGTGAGAAAGAAGATAGGAATGGTTTTCCAACATTTTAATCTTTTTCCGCATTTAACTATACTTGAAAATATGACACTTGCACCTATCAATGTCTTAAAGATGAATGAAACCGAAGCAGTCGATAAGGCGAAAGAACTTTTGAATAGAGTAGGACTCATAGATAAAAAAGATACATATCCTAATATGCTTTCAGGTGGACAGAAACAAAGAGTCGCAATTGTAAGGTCACTTATGATGAGTCCTGATGTGATGCTTTTCGATGAACCAACTTCAGCCCTTGATCCAGAGATGGTTGGAGAAGTTCTTGATGTTATGAAGGAACTTGCTAAGACAGGAATCACTATGGTTGTGGTAACTCATGAGATGGGATTCGCAAGAGAAGTTGCCAATCGTATAGCATTTCTAGATAATGGAGTTTTCGCATATGAAAACTCACCAGATAAATTTTTCAATAATCCAAACAACGAACGACTTCAAAGTTTCTTAAGCAAAGTTTTGTAGGAGCATTGAAGCGCCGAAAGGTTAAAAATGTTAGATAAGAGTAAAATAAAAAAAATAGTCCTCGCATATAGTGGTGGTCTTGACACATCAATCATAATTCCTTGGCTTAAAGAGAATTATAATAATCCAGAAATTATAGCCGTGTCTGGTGATGTAGGCCAAGGTGATGAGCTTGTTGGACTTGAAGAAAAGGCCAAGAAAACTGGTGCAGCAAAATTATATGTACTAGATCTTAAAGAAGATTATGTAGATAATTATATAATTCCTACCATGAAGGCAGGGGCAATATATGAAGATTATCTACTTGGTACAAGTCATGCAAGACCTTGTATAGCGAAAGGCCTTGTTGAGATTGCTACAAAGGAAAAGGCGGATGCTATAGCTCATGGTTGCACTGGCAAAGGCAATGATCAAGTGAGGTTTGAATTAGCTGTAAAGCATTTTGCGCCTGACATGCCCATAATAGCTCCATGGAGAGAGTGGAAGATAAAATCGAGAGAAGAAGAGATAGATTACGCAGAAGCACACAATGTCCCACTTAAGATAAGTAGAGAGACTAATTATTCTAAAGATAAAAATCTCTGGCACCTTTCTCATGAAGGGCTTGACCTTGAAGATATTGCTAATGAACCTCAGTATGAGAAAGATGGATTTCTTGAGATGGGAGTATCACCAATCAAAGCGAAGGATGAACCAACATATATTACTTTGGAATTTGAGAAGGGCGTACCAGTTGCACTTAATGGCAAGAAAGAGAAGCCTCTCGATATAATTTTAGAGCTTAATAAAATCGGTGGTGAAAATGGTATAGGTCTAATTGATATAGTAGAGAATAGACTAGTTGGCATGAAGTGTAGAGGTGTGTATGAGACTCCTGGAGGAACTATACTTTATAAAGCTCATGAGACGCTTGAGACTGTATGCCTTGATAAGATGACACTTCACGAGAAGCAAAAGTTAGCGATAACTTATGCAGAACTTGTGTACAATGGGCAATGGTTCACACCACTTAGAGAAGCGCTAGCAGCATTTGTAGATAAGACTCAAGAACATGTGACAGGAATTGTAAAATTAAAATTATATAAGGGTAATATAATAAAAGCAGGCATAGAAAGTAAGTACTCTCTTTATGATGAATCTATATGTACTTTTGGAGAGAGTGATTATAATCAGAAAGATGCAGAGGGCTTTATAAATCTATATGGTCTTCCAATACAAGTTCAGGCAAGGCTAGATAATAAAATAAAGTAGTGAGCGCTCGCATAGCTCGCGCGTACATGCGTAAGGGCAAGCAATGCAAGCCTAAAAGGAAAATGTAGGGGCGAGCACTGCGAGCCCGAAGGGATGGATATGAGTAGAAAACTATGGGCTGGACGTACAAGTGGCAAAACCAATATACTGGCTGATGAATACAATTCATCTATAAAGATTGACAAGCGAATGTATAAAGAAGATATAGAAGGAAGCATAGCACATGTTGCTATGCTTTCCCATTGTAATATCATAAAAAAGGCGGAAGCTAAAAAGATAACGGATGCACTTATTAAGATTAAAAAAGAGATAGAGTTAGGCAAGCTTAAAATTGATGATAGTGCAGAAGATATCCATATGTTCATAGAGGAAATATTGACAAAAAGGATAGGGGAGGTTGGAAAGAAACTCCACACAGCGCGAAGCAGAAACGATCAAGTAGCGCTTGACACAAGACTTTATGTTAGAAAAGAGATTATAAGTATCAATTTCTTGCTTGATAAATTAATTGAAGTTATAATAGATATAGCGGATAATAATAGGGAAACTATCATGCCAGGATTTACACATCTTCAGAAAGCTCAGGCAGTGACATTTGCACATTATATACTTGCATATGGGATGATGTATAAGAGAGATATGGAAAGACTCTATGATCTATATAAGAGGGTCAATGTATCCCCTATAGGAGCATGCGCACTCGCAGGAACGACCTATAAGACAGATAGAAGATACGAAGCGAAGCTTCTTGATTTTGATGGGTTAAGTGAGAACTCTATTGATGCAGTATCCGATAGAGATTTTATAGTAGAATTTGCATCAGACCTTTCTATCATTGCTATGCATCTATCAAGACAGGCAGAAGAACTGATAATATATACAAGTAGTGAGTTTAACTATATAGAATTATCAGATGAGTTTACCACAGGATCATCTATCATGCCACAGAAGAAAAATTCTGATATGGCTGAACTTGTGAGAGGAAAGACAGGAAGAGTATATGGCAATCTTGTAACTATACTCACGATACTCAAAGGCTTGCCACTGGCATATAATAAAGATATGCAAGAAGATAAAGAATGTATATTTGATTCTATAGATACTGTGAAAAAATCAATAGAAATATTTATACATATGATAAAGTCTATGAAAATACATAAAGATAGGATGAGAGAAGATGCATTAGTTGGTTTCATCAATGCAACTGATCTTGCTGATTACCTTGTGAATAAAGGGATGGCATTTCGTGATGCATATAAGGTATCTGGAAAGATAGTAAATTATTGCATTGAACAAAGTGTAGCTTATGACAAGCAATATACTTTAGAAAACTTACCACTTGAGACATATAAGAAGTTTTCTAAAAAGATAGATAGGGATGTATATGATTTTATAAAACTTGAAAACTGTGTTATGAAGAGGATGAGTCTTGGCGGGACATCACCTAAAAATATAGATAGGCAGATAGAGTTTTTGAGCAAGTGATAATGAAGCAAGAAGTATTTAAAACATGGACCTTGGTTCTGCAACTTGGCATATCTATACTTGTGCCGATATTTTTGCTTGTGGCTTTGGGGTATATACTGAGAGAGAAATTGAATATAGACGTGATGCTAATATGTATCATATTAGGCGTTTTAGTGGGGGTTAGAAACACCTATGTAATTATTAAGAATTACTTAAAAATGATGGATTCTAATAAAAATAAAGAAAGTGAACTTATGAAAAAGCATAGGAATTCTTTGAGATAAGGGCTAACTATGATATAATAATTGTAGTATATATACGGAGGAGATAAACAATGGTATCTAAAAGATATTTTAAAAAGATTATCTCGATTTTATTATGTGGAAGTTTATTATTTTGCAATATCGTACCTGCGTTTGCAAATGATAACAAAGCGATTGATGTAGCAACCACGTCTGAATTTGGCAGGGAAGAGGCCGTAGAAGAGGAGCTTTCAGAAGAGGCTTTGGAAGAAGAATTAGAAGAGACGGAAGAAGCAAGCTCGTATAAAGAAGTTGTTGAAGAAAAAGCCGAAGAAGCTGCTGAAGACGAAGAAGAAAAAGGAGACATCTTAATAGATGGCGAATTAGAAACAGTATATACAACTATAGATAAAAAAGCAACAGTTAGCGAAACGATTTCATATGGTGATGCTTATATCGCAACTGAAAGTGAGATTGAGGGTGAAGATGAAGAGTGGAACAATGCTCTCATACCAGTTAAGACTAAGGTTGACAAAGTAAAAAGACCATTTAATATTTTATTTGGCGATTCTAACCTACCAGGTAGTTATGATGGAAGAGATAAGACTAACAGAAACGGCTTATCGATATTACCTCCAATAAGAGACCAAGGTGGTTTTGGTACTTGCTGGGCATTTTCAGTTATAGGTATGGTCGAAACATCGTTAAGAACGAAAGGTCTTGTATCAAGTGATGATGATTCAGATTTGAGTGAGGCAGCACTTGCTTACTTTACGCTTGGTCTTAAGAATGTAACTAATTCATCTAATATAGATAAGCCTGGAGTAGAAGGAAAAGATTATACAGAGACAAAAGATGATATGGATTTTGCCAATGATGGTGGAAACCAGATGGAAGCATTACTTACCGCAACCACCTACATGGGAGTAGTAAAAGAAAATGATGATACATCATATGAGAGATTAAATGGGTATAAATATAATATTGGTGAGTATACACTTGATGGCAGATATGCTTTTAACAACAATGATTTTGAAATTAAGAATGTTGAGTTTATAAACAAAAATGATAAAAACCTTATAAAAGAAGCCGTTATGAATAACGGTTCAGTTGCTGTGAATTATGCAGCAAACAAAGGAACAACGAGATCATACACATTTAATGGCAAGTCAAATGAAAAGTTCTATTCAACCAATGGAAACCATGCAGCTAACCATGCTGTTTTGATAGTTGGATGGGATGATTCAGTTCCTAAAACTTATTTTGAAAATGAACCAAGCAGTAATGGCGCTTGGCTTATAAGAAATAGTTGGGGATATAGCGATAGTACTAATTATGGATATTTCTGGATGTCATATGAAGAAAAAAGTATAGATGATACTTTATATTCTATAGAGGCTATGGAGACTGATACCTATAAATACAACTATCATTATGATACTACTAGTTATGAAAATGATTTCAGTGGTAAGTATACCATAGGTAATATATTTAAAGTTAGCGATGACGAAGATCAAGTACTTAAAGCAATTAATGTAGCTATATCAACCACAAATAATAAATTTACCTTAGAGATATATACTAGAGATGGTGTTATGATAGAACCAACTGGTGGTACTAAAGTGTTATCACAAGTTGTGACTAGAGATATAGCAGGAATATGGACTATCGATTTAGACAAAGACATATTGTTAAAGAGAAATTCGTATTTTTCTATTGTGCTTAAACCTACAAATACTTTAAAGGTATATGTAGATGATACTGTAGTAAATGATGGATCTGAGCAAAGAGATTTCTATAATGAATCATATATTGGTCAAGGCTTTGTGCTTTCTGGAAATAAATGGGTTGATTTAAATCAAGAGATATTAGAGTATAAAAATGGCACATATTATGGAGCTAATTTTAGAATAAGAGGTCTAACGAACTCAGCAACTAAGATTCATTTCAACGCAAATGGTGGAGAAGGCACCATGCGTGACCAAGGTGCGCTTGAAGGAACGACTGTAAAATTAAACTATAATACATATAAGAGAGATGGATACATATTTGCTGGATGGGAAGACGGAGATGGAAATAGTTATGATGATGCAGGCAGCATCAATTTTGATGGTGAAGTCACACTTTATGCTAAGTGGGAAGCTGGCCACAACATAACTTTCCTTCCTGGTGATGGTAGTGGCTTCATGCAAGTACAAGGCGTAAAGGAAGGCGAAAATGCTATACTTCATAAGAATGCATTCACAAGAAATAATTATAATTTTGCATATTGGCGTTCAAATAGTGGTAAAACTTATACTAATGGACAAAATATCGGAATATTGAACGAAGATATAACACTCACTGCAAATTGGACAAGGGTTAGTGGTTCAACTCCCAGAGGTGGAAGTGGCGGTGGCGGCGGAGGAGGTGGCGGCGGCGGTGGCGGCGGAGGTGGTGGCGGCGGTGCAGCCGCAAGTGGTGGAGGCACTATGTATGTTGCAGGTGGACCTGGAGATGAAAAGGAAGCTACCGCAGTAGCAACAGAGCAGCTTGCAGCAGTCGCTGCTCCAACAAATGCGACATCACTTAGTGTAAATTCATCTAATTCTGCTTGGACAACTGGCGCGAATGGGAAATGGCATCTAAATGTTGTCAATGCGAATGGACAAGTTGAAGAGGCCAAAAATCTATGGGCTGTTATTAGTAGCGTTGTAACAATTAATGGTGTACCTACAACGACTAAGGCTTGTTATTTCTTTGATGCAAATGGAGATATGGTAACAGGCTGGCTTACCGATGCAAATAATAAAAGATTCTTTTTTGAGACTGCAGCGACTTCAGAACAAGGAAAGATGGCTACTGGTTGGAAACAGGTAGAAGATTCTTGGTATTATTTTAATCAAGATGGTTCTATGTTTACAGGTGGCGTGACACCTGATGGATATAATATTGGTAGCGATGGCAAGTGGACAAGTTAGATGGAGAAGATTGATAGAAAATATGATTTGATACTCTTTGATCTTGATGGGACAATATTTGACACGGCTGAGACTATCTTAAATTCGCTTAGAGCAACTATAGAATATGCTGGTATTAGAAAGCTTACGAAGGAAGAAGAGTGGTCTTTTATAGGGCCGCCAATTTTAAAATCGATAAAAAAATATTATCCTGAATTAAGCGATGAGGAGATCGATAAACTCGTAGAGTATTATAGAGCATACTATATAGATAATGAATTGTTGAAAGCCGAACTTTTTCCAGGAGTACTTGAGACGATTATATCGCTTCGAGATAATGGGTATAAGGTAGCGCTTGCAACTTATAAGATTATGAAATGTGTTACTCCGCTCTTTGAAAATAAGGGTATGACAAAGTATTTTGATAGCATAAGGGGCTCTGTGGCTGAGTCAGGACTTACAAAGGCAGATATAATGAAGCTTGCTATGGAAGATTGCAAAGTAACAGATGTAGATAGAGTATGTATGGTAGGCGATACAGAGTATGACTTACGAGGTGCTATAGCGTGTGATATGCCATTTATCGGAGTAACTTACGGAGCTGGAATTAAAAATCTAACCGAGGAAGAGAAAAATTATAAGAAGTACATAGCTTTGGTAGACAGGGCGGAAGATATACTGAAGTATGTATAAGATAAAAAGAGTATAGTTTAGCAGGCTGTGAGCCTGCTTTTTTTATGCAAAAATGCTGATTTTATGCAGAGACCCCCTATGCCAACCCCCTATCTTTTCAA
>ERZ842401.5294-NODE-5294-length-14414-cov-4.721638_pt1 | contig 14414 bp, 13 predicted proteins | sample MGYA00521270_ERZ842401 | MGnify/ENA primary metagenome ERZ842401 (study PRJEB31892, sample SAMEA3878208) | bioreactor metagenome | biome: Moose rumen | place: Sweden | collected 2011-10 | study: EMG produced TPA metagenomics assembly of the PRJEB12797 data set... | reverse complement strand
CCTGTCGGCAAGGAAATCGACAAGCCGCTGGGCAGGGGCTTTCTGACCACAGCCGTGCTCCCAGGCAAGCCGTTCAAGCGAGCTGCGCCAGTGCAGCCCCGCAAGCGCAAGGCAGCCCTCTTCCAAAGCTATCGCCCGAAAGTCCTGCGGTATGTCCTCAGGCCTTGTCTCCACCACGATGGCGGCGTTGCTCCAGCGGCTGTTGCGCCCTGCGGCAGACATACCGTTGATGACTATTGACTGCGGCGCCGTAGCGCTCGGTACGACAAAACCACCGGGACACATACAGAAGCTGTACACCCCCCTCCCCTCCTGCTGGCTCGTCAGGTGGTATTCCGCGGCGCCAAAGCCATCAGGGTTCCTGCCGTGATACTGTATGCTGTCGATGAGCTCGCGGGGGTGTTCCACACGCACCCCCACCGCAAAGGTCTTTGCTTCCAAAGCCTGTGGCGCTGTTCGGGCAAGCAGGCGATAGATATCTCCCGCAGAATGTCCGGTAGCAAGCAGCACGGCATCTCCCTTTAGCTCCTGCTCTTCACCGGTTTTTGTGTGCTTCGTGCGGACTCCGATGACAGAAAGAGAGCCGTCTGACGTCTTTTCAGTGATAAAATCCGTACAGCGGGTGTCAAAGCGAATTTCACCGCCCAGTTCCAAAATTTTCTCTCCCATGGCATGCACGATGGCGGGTAGCCTGTCCGTGCCGATGTGGGGGTGGGCATCGGTGAGGATGCGCTCATCCGCTCCAAAATGAGCGAAAATCCTCAGGATGCGGCCAATATCTCCGCGCTTATTGCTCCGCGTATACAGCTTGCCGTCGCTGAACGTCCCTGCCCCGCCTTCGCCAAAGCAGTAGTTGGAATCTTCCCCCACAATGCCCTTGGTGCTGATGGCGGCGATATCCCTCTTCCGCACGGAAGCGAGGGAACCGCGCTCGATGATGACAGGCTGTATGCCGCTTTCCAGAAGCCTGAGCGCGGCAAACAGTCCCGCAGGTCCCGAACCTATGATGAGCACGCGCTTCTGCCCTTCCGCATGGCGCCAGACGGGAAGCTGCGGCTCCGCTTCGGGAGGCCTTTCCCCTCGATACACACGGTAGCGCAGGACGAGTTTTACCCGCCCGTGCCGTGCGTCCACAGAACGCTTTAAGCGCTGTGTAAAAATTTCTTCGTTTTCGCTGATTTTTTCTGCGCAGGCTTTTCCGATCGCGTTCAGTATTTCCCGCTTGATATAAGTTTCGTCCTGCTCTTTGTCCGCAGGAATGGTGATGCTGAGTTCCTGAATCATAAAACTAAAACGTCATGTCCTCTCACTGATGATGAAACGGGGACGCGCCTTCGTCTCCATATATATCTTGCCTATATATTCGCCGATGATTCCCAAACTTATCAGCTGCACGCCGCCAAGGAAGCAGATAAGAGAGGCAGTGCTCGCCCAGCCGCTTATCGTGTGGCCGGTAAAGTACCTGACGAATGACCAGACTATGCCTATGAAACTCAAGCAGGCAACAATACAGCCCATGCCGGAAATGATGCGGATTGGCTTGACGCTCAGGCTCGTGATTCCGTTAAACGCGAGTGAAAGCATTTTGCCAAGCGGATAATGGCTCTTCCCCGCAAGCCTTTCATGCCGCTCGTAAAAAACGGAAGTGCTCTTAAAACCAAGCAGGGGGAACATCCCTCGGAGGAAAAGGTTCACCTCTTTGTAATGAGAAAATTCCTCCAGCACCCTGCTTGAAACAAGGCGGTAGTCCGCATGGTTGTAGACTATATCCGCCCCCATACCGCGCAGGAGTTTATAGAAGGTTTCCGCTGTAAAACGCTTGAAAAAGCTGTCCGTGTCGCGCTTATTTCTACAGCCATAGACTATTTCATAGCCATCACGGTAGGCATCCACCATCTGGTCAATGGCATTTATGTCGTCCTGTCCATCGCAGTCTATTGAAACGCTTATGTCGCAGAAATTCTTTGCTTCAAGCAGGCCGGCAAGCAGTGCATTCTGGTGCCCCCTGTTCCGCGACAGGGAAATTCCCTCGTAATGCTCATCTTCAGCGGAAAGCTGCTTTATGATGTCCCAGGTAGCATCCGAACTGCCATCATTGACAAAGAGAACCCGGCTGTCACGGTGGATTTTGCGCTCCTCGCAGAGCTGTATGAGCTTGTCTCTAAAAAGACCGCAGGTGACGGGCAGAACAGATTCTTCATTATAGCAGGGAATCACGATATACAATACAGGGACCTGCCGGCTCCTGCCCTCAGTTTCATTGTCACCCATAAACCCATCATAGCGGATTCCCCCGCTTTGTGCAAGGCACAGCCCTCTTGGTTTATTGTAATCCATACACGGAATAATATGATTTTTATAATAATAATATATTAGACAATATGCTTTTCTTGCTCTATACTGGCATCATCAAGTGCAGGACAAGGCAGTTTATGCCGCACCGCAGCTTCAGGAGGTATATATGATTGCAACAGCATTGGAGTCGTTCATGTTGATTTGTTTTGGATTTTCGTGGCCGCTTTCTCTGCTTAAGAATATCCGCTCACGCTCCGCAAAAAACATGAGCCTTCCGTTCATCCTGCTCATCGTGAGCGGGTATGTGGCAGGCATCAGCGCAAAGCTGCTGAACGGCCAGACAAACTACGTGCTTGTCTTCTACTTCCTGAACCTGTTCATCGTCGCGTTGAACATTCCCGTCTATCTGGTGAACAAGCGCTACGACGAAGGCAAGGAGCTCGTCTTCTTCAAGCGGCTCCACCAAATTGCCTACTATGACACACTGTATATCTTTGAGCTGATGGCAAAATTCCGTCACAGCATGCAGATAAATTATAAACTTTCTTTTTAGAATGGAGGAAAAACAAATGAATCAATTGGTTAGCGAATTCAACAACAAAATTAGCGGGCTTAAGCAGATGGCAGGCGACTTGCAGGCAGACTACCTGAAGGTGGCTTCTTCCGAAGAATCACTGCTCATCGAAAATGCAGTCCGCTCTCTGGAAGACGCAGAGCGCAGGATCCACAAAGCAGTATTGCTGGAACAGAAACGCTCCGCCTAACATTCCACATAATGCAAGTGCCATCGGGCAGTGTCCGGACACTTGCATTTTTGTTTATGGAATGATATAGTAAAACAGAATAACATCAAGCTCGAAAACTTTCCCAAAGCTGACTACGACAATCCTCCAGCAGAGCGCGCCGTGCTGTCTGCCGCGTAAAAGCTGAGCGAGGGCACGGATACCGTCATGCAGACCATCAGCCGGATTGGGGAAAAGGCGATGGCGGAAAGCTGATAGCTACCTCAGATTAGGGGGAAAATCATATCGTAAAGGTGTGACTTCCCCCGTAGTTATCCTACCGACACCAGTACACATTGTCCTTGCGCGGCGCAGCGGCGGTGCTTGCACCGTCGGCGTAGCCCAAGGCAACGTGACCGATTCCCTCAAAATCTCCCGTAATTCCCAAGTCTTTCAAAATCTGTTTCCCAAAGTCAGAATCGAATTCCTCTTTTGCACGGTGAATCCAGATGTTTGCAATGCCGAGGCTTTCTGCGGCATTCATGAGGTTTCCCATCACGAGGGAGCCATCATACAGGTAGGTGGGGGAAGATTTGTCAGCGACAACAATCAGGATGACCGGAGCACCGTAGAAGGGGTCAAAGTCTGCTGATTTTCCCATAACCTTTGCGTTCTCCGCACTGATTTTGTCGCGCAGCTCTTTGTTTGTAACTGCGATGATTTTTACCGGCTGGCGTCCCATGCCGCTTGGCGCGTATGTTCCTGCACGGATGATGGTTTTCAAATCCTCTTCCGAAGGCAGCTTTCCTGCGATAAATTTCCGGCAGCTGCGCCGGCTTTCCAAAATCTTTAACGTTTCATTCATTGATTTACCTCTATTGCCATCATATACTGAATTTTGATTGTGTGCAATCTTATGCAGTAACTTTTTGCCTCCTGTGTTGTTTTATAAAGCAAGAGGTGAAATTATGAAAATGAAGAAAACTATCACGCTTGTTGGGCTCTTGCTCTGTCTTTCTGCACTTAGTTTTGCCCGCGGCATAAAGACAGGAGACAAAGCGCCTGATTTTACGCTTAAACTGTCCGATGGCAGGACAGTGAGCCTGTCGGACTATGAGGGCAAAGCTGTCCTGCTGCATTTTTGGGCAACGTGGTGTCCGCCATGCCGTGCAGAACTGCCCGAAATGGATAAGCTCGCAAAGCAGCTTGACGCTCAGGGAAATGACAGCAAGCTTGCATTCCTTGCTGTCTGCATATCCGACACCGAAAAGTCTCGGGCAAGCTTTATGCAGAAGAATCAATATACCTTTACCGGAGGCCTTGACGCGCAGGGAAAGCTCGCTAATGCCTATAGCGTAGAGGCAATCCCCACGAGCGTCCTGATTTCGCCAGACGGCAAGATAGTCAAGATGCACACCGGCATGATGAGCAAGGCGGATCTTGAATCCTTTGTGAAAGGCTATGCGGATTAACTTGCAGCGGGGCACCGTACTGCTCCTCGCTGTGGGAGCGGCATTGCTTGCCCTTGGCATTGCCTGTGGCGATACCGCAGCCATCTTCCGCAAGGCTATCTTTATCTGTCTGGAGTGCATAGGCATTGCGTAACAAAAGGCAGCTCATACAGTTTCTCTCTATGCTCATTTACAATGCGGATGTAAAGCATTGGTTTACCGGAGGCATTTCGCGCTCCGTCGGCAAGCGCGTTTGCGTTCCCGGCTTGAACTGCTATTCCTGTCCCGGAGCCATTGCCTCCTGCCCGCTCGGGGCATTGCAGAATACGCTTGCAGGGGGCAGACTGCCTTTCTTTATGACGGGCTTTCTGCTGCTTACGGGAACGCTTGTGGGGCGCATGGTCTGTGCGTTTTTCTGTCCTTTTGGGCTTTTGCAGGATCTGCTGTATAAAATTCCCGCCAAAAAGTTGCGCCGCACTGCCGCATCACGGCGCTTAGCCCGTAAGCTCAGCATAGCGAAGTACATCATCCTTGCCTTGCTCTGCATTGTGCTTCCGCTCGTCTTTTATTTCAAGGACGGGCAGGGAAGGCCGTTTTTCTGTTCGTGGTTCTGTCCCTCAGGCACAATCTTTGCGGGCATTCCGCTCGTACTTCTGAATGAACGGCTCCGTGAAAGCATAGGCTGGCTCTTTACCTGGAAGACTGCTGTCGCGCTGGTGATTGCGTGCTGTTCTATTGTGATTTTCCGTCCGTTTTGCCGTTTCTTTTGCCCGCTCGGGGCGATATATTCTTTTTTTAACAGATATGCGATTTTTGGCATCCATCTGGACAAAGAAAAATGCACGAACTGCGGAGCCTGTACTGCAAGCTGTAAAATGGATGTCCTGCGGGTAAACGACAGGGAGTGCATCCGCTGCGGGGAATGCAAAAAGCGCTGCCACTGTGGCGCGCTGACGTAGCCCTTTACAGAGCTTCAATCTACATCATCGAGCCGCAGTGTTGCCGACTGGTATTTAGGCAGAAATTCCTTTGTGCCGCAGCTGTCGAAATTTACATAGATGACATATTCCCCCTGCACGGAGCATGCGCGCACAATATAGCCGTGCCCATATTCTTTGTGAGAGATTCCCGCTCCGACATAGTACTTCTTTGCAAGTGGATCCTCATAGCTGCTTTCTTGCAGTGAAAAAAAGGCTGGCGGCTGTCCCAGGACACGCAATTTTTCGGCGCCTATTTCCGAAAGGAACATGCTCGGATTCATATAACTCATCCTGCCATAGAGACGGCGCAGGGCGCAGGAGGTGAGATATAGCTCGTGCTGTGCGCGGGTAATGCCCACATAGAAAAGGCGGCGCTCTTCTTCCAGCTCTACATCTGCCTTGTCTTCTCGCGGAAAGATGCCGCTTTCCATGCCGGTGATGATGACGCGGGGGAACTCCAATCCCTTGGTGTTATGCAGGGTTATCAGCGTTACGCTGTCACGGGAAGGTTTCTCCTCATCTTCACTTTCCAGTGTTCTGTCAAGCTGTATGTGGTCAAGAAAATCAAGCAGCCCCTGCCGTGTGCAGGGATAAAGGCTCGCGCTGTTTTTCAGCTCGTCAAGGTTTGCCATTTTTTGGGTTCCCGACACTTCGTCCTGCGCTTTGTGGAAATCTTCCAGACCGGATTTCTTTGCGACGGCATCGACAAATTCTGCAAGCTGTCTGCCTTTGCCCGCGGTGCTTTCTGCCGTGTCTGTGAGCATCTTCTCGAAGTCCGCTGCCATATCGCAGAAGGCAGTAATTCCCGTCTGTGCTTTTTTTGTCAGCTTTACCCGTCCGCATCCTTCAAGAATGGAGGTGCCACCGCTTGCGGCAACGATTTTGTCCTGAGTGCTGCTGCCGATGCCGCGGGCAGGCTTGTTCACAATGCGGCGGAAGGCAACCTCATCTCTGGGATTGGCAACAAAGGATATCCACGCCAGCGCATCCTTGATTTCTTCGCGCTCATAGAATTTGAGCGTACCGATTATGCTGTAGGGAATCCTGCGGTGCAGGAATTCCGTTTCAAAGCCGAGGGACTGCGCATTGGTGCGGTATAAAATTGCCCAGTCGCTGAAAGGAACGCCTTTTTCATGCTTGTTCTTGATGAGGTCGGCACAGAACTGAGTTTCATCCTCCTGTGTCGGCAAGAAAACAAGCGTGGGCTTTTTTCCTTTGCCTTTTGCTGCGACAAGCGTTTTGCCCAAGCGTTCCTGATTGTGCTTTACCACGCTGTCCGCACAGGAGAGTATTTCGGCAGTTGAACGGTAGTTTGTTTCCAGCCTGATGAGCGTTGTGCCGGGGAACTCATGCTGAAAGGAAAGTATGTTCTGCACTTCTGCCCCGCGGAATTTGTAGATGCTCTGGTCGTCATCGCCCACCACGCAGACGTAGGTGCCCGTGTTTTCTTCCATACCGGCGATTGCCTGCAGGAGGAGGAACTGCGCGACGTTTGAATCCTGATACTCATCGACCATTACGACGCGGTAACGCAGATGTACGTCATGACGGATTTGTCCGTTATCGCGGATTATCTCGTAAGGCAGCTTTATCAAGTCTCCAAAATCGACATTGCCTGTGTCTCTCAGGCGTTTTTCGTAGGCGGCATAGATGTCGGGAAACAGAGGATCATCGCTTATCGTGAACAGCTTCTCGCTTTCGGGTGTGTAGCAGTAGTCTTTTGCAAGGGAAATCTTGTGCACTGCCTGAGAAGCCTGCTGGCGGGAAAGAGAAGGCATTGCCTTGCCGACAAGCGTCAGCATATCGTCTTCGTCATAGACCGTAAAGTTCTTGTCGATGTCTGCCTTGTCGGCATAACGGCGGAGAAAATAGGCGCCCCAAGAGTGGAATGTCCGTATCTGCGCATATTCGGCGCGTGGTTCCAGTGCCACCGCGCGTTCCTTCATCTCGTTTGCCGCTTTTTTGGTGAACGTGACGGCAAGGATACCGTAGGGATCAACGTGCTTTTCCGCAATGAGGTAGGCAATCTTCGTCGTGATGACGCGGGTCTTGCCTGAGCCTGCCCCCGCCAGAATGAGCAGCGGAGAGCCTTCGTGTATGACAGCCTTCCGCTGTTCTGGATTCAAGACATCCAGATAGTCCTTACTGTCCAATATACACTCCGTCTATATCCAGTTCGGAAGAATGCAGCGCCTTTACTTTGACCCTAGCTCCCGGTACCACTGCACGCACGGCTTCCTCATCGTCAAGCTCATAGCGGATGACCACATTGCCGTCAACTTCCGGCGCTTCAAACCACGCGCGGCCAATGGCAAGCCCGTCATCGTCTCCGCCTTTGTTTTCAATGACTTCCTCTACAAGCACGTCATAGACAGCACCGCAGCGGGAGCGCAGACGCTTTTCTGTTATAGCTGCCTGTATCGCTTCAAGCCGTGCGGCGCGGGCTTCCGCTGTTTTTTTAGGAACCTGTCCCTTCATCTTCTCTGCAGGAGTATCTTCCTCGCGGCTGTAACAGAAGCAGCCCGACCAGTCGCTCTCTATGGCTCGCAGGAAGCGCTCCGTATTTTCCGCCGCTTCCGCCGTCTCGCCGGGAAAGCCAGTGAGAAAGGTTGTGCGGATGCAGCTTTCAGGAAATGCCTCGCGGATGCTTTGCACCAGATGCAGGTAGGAGTCAAAGGAACCTGTGCGATTCATAGCGCGGATAATCTTGTTATCGCCTGACTGGAAGGGAATATCAAAATACGGCAGAAAACGCCTGTCCGTTTTCATAAATGCCAGAATGTCGGGATTGAAGTGGTCGGGATGTATGTAGAGGAGCCGTACCCAGAAGTCCCCCTCTATGCCTGCAATCTGTTCCATCAGCTGCAGGAGGGGGGATTTGCCTTCGCTGAATATGTCATCATCGGCACCATAGCCATAGGCTGCGAGGTCCTGCCCCACAAGGTTTATTTCCCGCACGCCTTGCGCGACAAGCTGCCGTATTTCGTCTACGATTTCCGAAATCCTGCGGGAACGGAGGGCTCCGCGGATAAGGGGAATGGCGCAGAAACTGCAATGGTTATTGCAGCCTTCGGTGATTTTGACGTATGCGCTGCCCTTAAAGGACAAAAGCAGATTCCTGTCGCCACCGCACACGCCCTTCTGCGGAGGACAAAGCACAGGTCGCCCGCCGTCAAACAGGGACTTCGCCGCACTGTCTATCTGCGACAAATCCCCGTTACCAAAGATGCCATCTGCTTCGGGCAGTTCTGTCTCGAAGACCTTGGCATAGCGCTCGGCAAGACAGCCTGCAAGCAAAATCTTTGCGGCAGGGTATGCCGCGCGGGCATCCATAAGCGCGTCAAGGCTTTCTTTTTTGGCGCTTTCAATAAAGCCGCAGCTGTTGATGATTATCAGCTCCGCATCAGCGGCATCGTCAACGCGCTCCATGCCGAGGGCAGTGAGGCGGGAAATGATGAGCTCCCCGTCCACTTGATTTTTTGCACAGCCGTGCTGGTCCAAGAAAAAGGTCTTTTTAGTCAAGTTCTTCCACCACCAGACGGTAACGCCCGTCTTTATCGCGCCGCCAGCGTATGTCTTCTACCTTTACGGCTCCTGCCTTGCCTATTTCCAAATCATAGCTGCGCTGTGCGGCAATGACCTGTATCTTCATCGTATTGATATTGCTTGCCCAGATTCTCAGACCGTTCTGCGAGGTGACGTTGACAATTTCCCCGCTGCGGTAATAACCTTCCTCCGGCTCGCCATTGTCTGAACGCATTCTGAAAAGACAGGGACCGCGGAACGTGATGTTCACCGTAAACGGATATGCCCTTGTGTCTTCCAGAATGATCGTGCGCCCGCTGTTGCCGTTTGACAAGGCGATTTCGTTCCCCGCTTTTTCCACCTGCTGGTCTGTGGACTGGTCCGCCTTCTCCATGAGCATGGAGGCATCTTTGTCTTTGAGCAGCATGCGCACTTCCGCCCCGCGGGAGCCGTCATGCAGGTCAACATCGCTCACATACAGGATGATTTCAGGCATTCCGTCGCCGTTGATGTCTATTTCGCGCTCTTCGCTCAAATCAATCACCTGTGTACCGGCAGGCGTGTCTATTGAAAGCGCCCCCGTTGTGTCCTTTACGGTAAGCACGACGTTCCCTGTGCCGGACTCCGCGGGAAGCAAAATCTGGTCGCCAACGTAGAGCCTTGTGTTCTGCGTGTCGCCATTGAATTCGTACTGTTGCGGCTGGATTACCACCTGCTGTGCAAGCTTTCGTGCCTCTAGCAGCGCGGGCACATTAAAGACAAAGAAGTAAAGCCATACCCCTGCGCCCACCACCACCGCGATGGACAGGATGACGATGAGCGGTATGACGAACTTTGGCAGGTGCTTTTCCAGCAGCTCTTTGGGAGTCGGCGTCTGCTGGAGTTGTATGGCATGATAGAGCTTGATGATGTCGTTACCGTTCAGACCGAGGTATGTGGCATAGTTTTTCAGGAAGCCCACTAAATACGGCTCTCCCGGGAATGCCGATACATCCTCGTTTTCCAGAGCTTCCAGATAATGACGGGTGATAGAGGTTTCCCGTTCAACATCGCTAATGTCCAGCTTTTTTTCTTCCCTTGCTTTTTTTAACAGTGCCCCGTAGCTTTCCATCTTGCATTACTCCGAAAACAGGAAATTATTGTAGGTGTTTGCAGATGACGGCGGATCGTAGAGGAAGCGCTGGTCACTCAGATTTGTGTTCAGATTATAATTGGCAAAATAGAAAGTAAAGCTCACGTTTGCAGGCGTAGTGGCAATGATGCGCCTGATAAGCTTGGTTTCTGGGCTTACGGAGACCTTGATATGGGAAAATGCCTCCGATGCAACTCTTCGTCTTAAGATTAAATTCACTACAAGTTCCGAATTGCCTTCTTCAAGCGGCACTGGCGTCTGGCCTGTTTCGTAGGCGATGTTGTAGTAGCGCTGCATAAGCGAAAGCCCTGTCGGCGTGGCGCTTACTGCTCCGCTGTGGGAGATATTCTGCTCCAGGATGGCGGAAGAACCAGGAAGGTAGATAATCAGCGTGTCCCCGTTGAACAGTATGGTCTGCTCTGCAGGATCAGAAAAATCCATGCGCAGCATTTCAGGGCGTTTAAAGCTCACCTTCCCCTGCATATGGGATTTGTCTGCCGTTATATCAACATCCGCCGTATAGTCCTGTATTGTGGCGTAATAATCGCTTACCGATTTAAAAAACTCGCTCGCAGTCTGAATGGCTTGCGCCGCGGCATGGACGGGGAGCGCAATGCCCAAGGCAACGCCCGTCACCATACACATGAACAGTTTTTTTAGCATAATCATACATATATAATAGAAGAATATGATGTCTGCGTCAATAAGTGCCGCTGATGGCCCACAAAGCAAAAATCGCCTTGGTTGACACAAGTACTGTTGTATGGTATTTTAATCAGTGTTTCAGGGGCTACTATGTATAGTGACAGTCATTTTCATTTCCAGCTTCTCACTGACGGCGACACAGAGCGCGGGGCGGACATCCTCAGTCAGATGGCGCAGAACAGGACGGTCTTTGCGCTGGATATCGGTACCCGTTGCGATGACCTTGCGGCACGGCAGGACTATCTGGCGGACTGCCTTGATTTAGTGGAAGACAGCGTCCTCAAAGGGCGGGCAGAAAAGATGCTCTATTTCAGCGCGGGAATCTGGCCTGATGCTGACGCCATCAATGAACGCGAAAGGAACATGGAAGAGCTCGAAGACCAGATTGCAGATGCAACGGAAGAAGACGGACGCTTTGCAAAGAAACTTGCCGCCATCGGGGAATGCGGTCTTGACCATCATGGGGATTATGACTGGAGCCTGATTGCCGAAGAGCGGGAGCTTTTTGCCATGCAGCTGCGCCTTGCAAAACAGCTACACCTCCCCGTCGTGGTGCATTCGAGGGATGCCTTTGAGGATACATTAGACGTCATCAAGGGAGAAGGTTACGACTGCGGTGTCATCCACTGTTATTCCTACGGGCTTGAAGAAGCAAAGGCTTTCTTGGACAGAGGCTGGTACATCGCTTTTGGCGGAGCGGTAACTTACACAAAGAAGAACAAGATGCACGATATGGAGGAACTGCTGAACTATGTACCCGAAGACCGCCTGCTTCTGGAAACAGATGCCCCCTACCTGACGCCCGTCCCCCTGCGCGGCACACCAAACACCCCGCTGCTCATCAGCTACACCTATGAATTCATAGCCGCAAAACGGCACATCGGCATTGACAAGCTGTGCAAACTGGTTGACGAGAACTGCAAACGACTTTTTTCTATTAAATAATATAAATAATAAAAAGCTCTGGAAGCCCTTACGGACCTCCAGAGCATCCCCCACCACCAAAGGAAAAGCTTTTTAGAACTTTTTGCCGAGAATGGCACGGACAATCGCAATGACCAGACAGGTGCCCAGTATGCCAATGACAAGCGAGTAAATAAGCCCGCCACCACCAATCTTCAGCGCATTGGCAATGCCCGAACCGAGGGCAGAACCCACGATGCCTAAAAGGCAGCTCATCCAGAAGCCATGCTTGCTCTTCATAAAGATACCGGCAAGCCAGCCGATAAATGCGCCCACCAAAATGGTTACGATAAGGCTAATCATCCTTTATCCTCCTGATAAACCAAAGATAGCCCAGAAAACAGAAGTTTTCAAGGCTTCCTCAAAAAATTATGTGCAGTCATTGTAGCACATTTCTACACTTTTTGGTATAGTAAATTTACCATTATTTTTATCAGAGGTATCTTCATGGCATCTATTTCATGGAACAATTTGGACACGCTGGAAAGCTACAAGAAGCTCCAGTCTCTCAAAGGCAAGGTTTCTGTCGCACAGGAGCTTTCACAGTCAGGGGCGGCCCGTGTGGCACAGTATTCCATTCCAATGGGCGGCGGCATGGTGTACAATTATGCGGCAAAGCAGGTGGACGAACAGCTTGTCAGCGTGCTCAAAGAGCTTGCTTCAGAAGCCCAGCTTGTAGAAAAGTATGCCGCGCTCTATAACGGCGAGGTCATCAACACGGGTGAAAAGCGCATGGTGCTCCATCAGCTCACCCGCGGCCAGCTTGGCGGGGATGTTGTTGCCGACGGGGTGAACAAACGCGCGTTCTACGTGGAGCAGCAGAAGAAAATTGCAGACTTTGCCTCCCAGATACATGCCGGAAAGATTGTAAACGAAAAAGGGGAAAAATACACAACCGTGTGCCAGATAGGCATCGGCGGTTCTGACCTTGGTCCCCGCGCCATGTACCTCGCACTGGAAAACTGGGCAAAAGCAAATAACACCTTCAAGATGGAAGCGCACTTCATCTCCAACGTTGACCCCGATGATGCGGCATCCGTCGTAGCCTCGCTTGACATTGCAAAGACCATCTTCGTCCTCGTTTCAAAGAGCGGCACCACGCTGGAAACGCTGACCAACGAATCATTTGTAAAAAATTTCTTAAAACAGGCAGGTCTGAGCGTTTCCAAGCACCTTGTCGCTGTCACAAGCGAAACCTCTCCCCTCGCCAAGAACCCTGACTACATGGCGGCATTCTTTATGGACGACTTCATCGGCGGGCGCCACTCCTCCACATCTGCGGTGGGCGGGGCAATTCTGAGCCTTGCCTTTGGGGCGGATGTCTTTGCCCGCTTCCTGAATGGAGCGGCGGAAGAAGACAAGTGCGCCACGGAGAAAGACATCACGAAAAACGCCGCGCTCATGGATGCGCTCATCGGCATATACGAGCGCAACGTGCAGGGCTATCCCGCAACGGCAGTGCTGCCCTATTCACAGGCGCTGAGCCGCTTCCCCGCGCACCTGCAGCAGCTGGATATGGAATCCAACGGCAAGAGCGTGAACCGCGATGGCAAAAAGATTGACTATGTAACGGGTCCCGTTATCTTTGGCGAGCCGGGCACCAACGGCCAGCACTCCTTCTACCAGCTTCTTCACCAGGGGACGGACATCGTGCCGCTCCAGTTTATCGCTTTTAAGCAGAACCAGACGGGCAAGGACATTGTCATTCAGGATTCCAAGAGCCAGACAAAGCTTGCCGCAAACGTGGTAGCTCAGATTGTAGCGTTCGCCTGCGGCAAGGATGACGCCAACCCGAACAAATTCTTTGCAGGCGGCCGTCCTTCCAGCCTTATCTACGGCGAGCAGCTTTCGCCGGAAGCTCTGGGAGCGCTGCTTGCGCACTACGAAAACAAGGTGATGTTCCAAGGCTTTGTGTGGAATGTAAACAGCTTTGACCAAGAGGGCGTGCAGCTCGGCAAGACGCTGGCAAAAGCCGTGCTCTCAGGCAAGACTGACGGCGCGCTCAAAGCCTTTGCGGACCTGCTGATTACAAAGTAAGCTTAGCAAGATAGGCTTTCGCCTCCTCGCTGCCGTGTTCGGCAGCTTTCTCATACCATTCTCGCGACAGCTCGGCGTCTTTTTGGACGCCGCGGCCGTCGCGGTAACACTTGCCCAGTTTGCATTCCGCTTCGGGATGCCCCTGCCGTGCGGCTTTCTTCGTCCAGTCTATGGCTTTGGCAAAGTTCTGCCTTACACCGCACCCGGGATAATCCTGGGGGCGACCGTAGTAGAGGCTCAGCGCGTACTGCGCCTCTCTGTTGCCGCACTGAGCGGCACGGTCAAAGAGTGCAAAAGCAGCAGGATGCTCAGCAGCCGTTTGCTTTTCAAGCGCCTCTTCATACAGCAGCCTGCCCAGCGGTTCTCGCGCCTGCACCACCCCTTGTGCCACAGCTTTGGCAAAGGCATCCGCAGCCCGTTCGCGCTGCCCCGCACGTTCGCAGAGAGCACCGAGCAGCTGCCAGCCCTCAGGATAGCCGTGCTCCGCAGCAGCCACAAAATCCTTGGCAGCCTCCGAAAGTCTGCCCGCTTCCTGCGCTTTGCGTCCCTGCGCAATCAATGTACGGCAGCGAACATGCTCCTGCACCTTCTCCAGGGCCTCCTT
>ERZ842401.5292-NODE-5292-length-14417-cov-3.590795_pt1 | contig 14417 bp, 12 predicted proteins | sample MGYA00521270_ERZ842401 | MGnify/ENA primary metagenome ERZ842401 (study PRJEB31892, sample SAMEA3878208) | bioreactor metagenome | biome: Moose rumen | place: Sweden | collected 2011-10 | study: EMG produced TPA metagenomics assembly of the PRJEB12797 data set... | reverse complement strand
AACCCCGAAAAGGGTTCTCCTACGAAAAGTTTTGATTGGTTGAGATGAATTATTTTTCGCTTTCCAGCCACTTATAGCAGACTGCTGCCAATGCTGCACCTGCCAATGGAGCAACTATGAATAACCAAAGTTGTTGCAATGCGAGTCCGTTTTGTGAGAAAATTGCTTGGCTGATTGAGCGAGCAGGATTTACGCTTGTGTTGGTTAATGGAATGCTTATCAAGTGGATAAGTGTTAATGCAAGACCAATTGCTAAACCTGCTTGTGATGGTGTAGCGAGTTTGTCTGTTGCACCAAGGATTACAATTAGGAATACGAATGTTAAAATACATTCTATTCCAAAGGCTGCGCCAATGCTTGCATCCAAGTAACCGGGAGCGTTAGCAAAAAATTCTTTGCCGTATCCATTGGCTGCAAATGTTCCAAGAGCGTTTGGACCGTCGAATGTGTTTGTGGCAATTATTGCCAACAATCCTGCAGCAACTATTGCGCCAACAATTTGAGCTGCCCAATATTTAAACATTTCGGATGCACTCATTCTTCCGTTTACATAAAGTCCAAAAGAAACTGCTGGGTTGAGATGTGCGCCAGATATAGGACCGAGTGCGTATGCCGCTGTTACTACTGTTAAACCAAAGGCTATCGCTACACCGAGGAAACCTACATTGCCGAAGATTGCTGTTCCGCAACCACCGAATACGAGCCAAAATGTACCAATTAATTCGGCTACTAATTTTTTTGTTGTGTCCATAATAATGTGCTTTTTGTTAACTTTATAAGTGTTTTAATAGTCAAATGTATTAAGTTTTTTTTTATCTACAAAGTTTTTTGTAGGATTTTTTTTAATATTTTTTCCAAAGTATTGTGTTTTAATATCAAATTATAAGTTGTTTAAAATAAATTCTGTCATTTTTTTGTATAGATGTAATCTGGTATTGCCGCCATAAATCCCGTGGTTTTTGTTGGTGTATTGCATAAAGTCGAAGTCTTTGTCTGCTTGTACAAGTGCTTCGTTTAGTAGTAGGGAATTTTGTGGGTGTACGTTGTCGTCGGCACTTCCTGTTATCAGTAGAAATTTGCCTTCAAGATTGCTTGCATATTTTAGTGGTGAGTTATAGTTATAATTTAAATAGTTATTTTGTGGTAGATTCATGTATCTTTCTGTGTAGATGTTATCGTATAGTAGCCAATTGGTTACAGGTGCTACTGCTATACCTAATTTAAAAATTCCGGGAGTGCGCATCATTGCATTGGCTGCCATAAATCCGCCATAACTCCAACCCCATATTCCAATGCGATTGCCATCGATAAAATTTTGCTGTGCGAGGTATTTTGCAAAGTCGGCAAGGTCTTGTGTTTCGAGATTACCAAGTTGTTCGTAGGTGCATTTTCTGAAATTTTTACCTCTTCTACCAGTACCACGAGTGTCGCAACAAGCTACTATTATCCCTTTTTGTGCGAGCATTTGATGCCAACCAAATTCCCATTCGTCTGTTACCATGTTGTAGTTTGGTCCATTGTAACCTACTGTTAGAACTGGATATTTTTTTGTGCTGTCAAAATTGTTTGGTTTTATTATCCAAGCGTTGAGTTTGATGCCAGACGATGTTGGAAACGTAAAAAAGTCTTTGTGTGCGCCTCCATATTCATCAGTTTTTTCTTTTAAATCGAAGTTGCTTTGTAGTCGTCTTATTCCTTGTCCATCTGTGCTGCGATTTACTGTTATTATATAAGGTGTGGTTGCGTTAGAAAAAAAATTGATAAAATATTTGCAGTTGGTTCCAAATTCAGCTTCGTTGGTTCCTTGACGTGTGCTTAAATTGGTACGTTTTTTTTCGCTTAGTTCCACTTTGTATATGGAGGTTTGCCATTCGTTTTTTCCTACGCCTGTAAAAAATACTGTTTTGTTTTCGCTGTCATATCCGTTTATTTTTATTACTTCTGGGCTTCCTGAGGTTACTGCGTTTATTTGTTTGCCGTCTATGGAGTGTAGATATATGTTTCTGTAACCGTCTTGCTCTGATAGTATTATGAATGTTTTTCCGTCTGGCAAAAATGTTAAGCTTTTTACAATATCATCTTCAATGTATTTTTCTTCGGTTTGGGTGTAGAACACCTTGGAGTTTTTTGTTTTGGTGTTATATTCTATAAGTTCAAGTTTGTTTTGAAGTCTGTTCATTCGCGCAATACATAGTTTTTCTGGGTCTTGCGTCCAACAAATTCTTGGTATGTATATATCGGTTTCGGTTCCAATGTCGGCGGTTTGTGTTTGCTTGGTTTCTATGTCGTATATGTTTACCGAAACTATGGAGTTGTTTTGTCCTGCTTTTGGATATTTATAGGTGTAAATATAAGGATAGGCTTGATATGAGTTGTATTTTAATGGGTGTAATGATGAATAATATTGTATGTCGAAACTTTCTACATTACTTTCGTCGAATTTTATATATGCGATTTTTTTTCCGTCAGGGCTAAATTCAAATGCTTTTGTAAATCCAAATTCTTCTTCATATACCCAATCGGGGCGACCGTTTATAATTTTATTTATTTGACCGTCAGTTGTTATTGCTGTTATTTTTTCGGTTTCAAGGTCTTTGAGGTATATATTGTTTTGATAAACAAATGCTACGTTTTTACTGTCGGGATTAATAGTTGCCAATTCTACTTCCGAGTCTGTTAATTGACTACAGTTTTTGGTTATTGTGTCGTAGATGTAATACTCGGCTGAAAAAGAATTGCGGTATATTGGGTTGTAATCGGTGTAAAATAGAATTTTTGTTTCGTCTTTGCTAAGTTCGTAGTCAACAACATAGTTTATATTGCAATTGCGAGAGAAGTTTACTATGGTTTCTTCTGCCAAACCAGTTTGGTAAGAATATTTTACAATGCAATTGTTTTCGAGTACAGAGTAGCTATTTTGATTTTTCATTGGCGTTATGCCAGTAACATATTGTGGTCTAAAACCAGACAATGCTTTTTCCAACGTTATTTCTTTATCTTGGGCATTTGCAGCACCTAAAAACGTTGTTATTATAAAAAAAATTAATAATTTTTTCATTTTATTAGCTTTATGTTTTTTAATTTTCTATTGTAATTATTACCATTTCTGGGCGGCAAGTTGTACGAATTGGAGGTCCCCAAGTGCCGTATCCCGATGAAACATAGTATTGGGTTTTTCCGCGTTGGTGTTGTCCAAATGAACATTCGTATATGGCGTTGGTTATAAGATTTCCTGGCCAAAGTTGTCCGTGATGAGTATGTCCAGAAAGTTGAAGGTCAATTCCACATTTTTCTGCTTCTTCGAGACGATATGGTTGATGATCCATCATTATTGTAAATGATTCGTTGTCAATGTTTTGTGTTAATTGTTCCAACGTAGCTCTACGTCCAAGAGCGCGTATTGCCGACAAGTCGTCGCGACCTATTATTGTAATTGCGCATGGAAGTTTTATTGTTTGGTCGCGTAGGACGTTGACACCGTTTTGTGTCATAAATTTCAATGCTGTATCAGCGTTACCAATGTATTCGTGGTTGCCGGGAATTACATAAATTCCGTATTTTGTTTTTATGTTTTTAAGAATTGTTCCAGCTTTGCTTTGTATCACGGGTTTTGGGTCGCCATCGAAAAAGTCGCCTGCAATTGCAACAAAATCTGCATCGGCGAGGTTGATGCGGTCTGCAAGAAGTGTAAAATATTTGTCGCCATTAATCATTCCGAGGTGGATGTCGCTTAAAAAAACAAATTTTACTGGTTGTGTTAATTTTTTGTCTGTTTTGTATGTTATTTCTTTTACAATTGGAAATTTTGCATTGAAATATCCACATATTATAATTATTGCAGTTATTATTCCGCCTATTGTACTGAAAGTTTTGGCTGTTTCGTTACCGAAAGTGTATCTAAAGCTAAGCCATTCAGCTTTAAAAGTTAATGCGTTTACAAGCCGAAGTATGTCGATGGCTAAAAAAATTAGAAATGTGTATAACAAAAATGCCATTGCCCATGCTCCTATTATTAATAGAGGTTGGGCGAGTGTTAGGTTGCCATGCATTTGTATCATACTACCAAAAAAGTATGAAAATATTATTAAAAAAAATACTATACATGCAACGTAGCCTTTCCAACTTGAAAAATCAGGGAACAACGGTTTGTAACGGGAGTAACTATAAAAGGTTGCTAAGCCAAAAACTATTATTAATATTAAAAAAAATTTCCACATTTTATTTATTGTTTAGATTTATTATAAATGTACTTTTTACCAAAATTATTTTTATTTTTTTGGATTACAAATTAAAAGATAAATTATAACTTTGCAAAAACAGAAAACTTAAAAATAAAAAAAATATGAAACCAACACTCGTAGTTTTGGCGGCTGGTATGGGTAGCCGTTATGGTGGATTAAAACAAATAGACAAACTTGGTCCTTCTGGTCAGGCTATTTTGCAGTATTCGGTATTTGACGCAGCACGCGCAGGATTCGGCAAAGTGGTTTTTGTAATTCGCAGAGATATTGAAAAAGATTTTAACGAGCTTATTATAAGCAAGGTAAAGAAATCAATTGATGCAGAATATGTATTTCAAGATAAAACCGATTTGCCCGTAGGTTTTTCTTTACCCGAAACCAGAGAAAAACCGTGGGGAACAGCACACGCAGTGTACGCAGCACGTACAGCGGTAAATGAGCCTTTTGCAGTTATCAATGCTGACGATTTTTATGGTAAAGAAGCTTACCAAACCATTGCACAATATTTTTCTACTTTGGATGCTAAAGATAGTGGAAAATATTGTATGGTTGGTTATCCTGTGGCTAATACTCTTTCTGAGTATGGTACGGTAAGCCGTGGTATATGCAACACCGATGCAAATGGAAATCTTACAGATGTGGTGGAGCGTACGAAAATTATAAGAGAAAATTCTAAAATTGTTTTTATTGAGGGCGACAGCAAAACCGAAATTGCAGAAAATTCTCCTGTTTCAATGAATTTTTGGGGATTCCAACCTTCGTTTTTTAAACATTTGGAAACTTATTTTACAGAATTTTTGAAAGAAAATATCAACGCTCCCAAGGCAGAATTTCTTATTCCATGGGTTGTTGACAAACTTATCAAAAAAGGAGATGCTACCTGTAAAGTGCTAACTTCAAATGCAAAATGGTTTGGTGTTACATATAAAGAAGACCGTCCTGCTGTTGTTAAAAAATTTCAAGATCTTACTGATAGTGGCGAATATCCTGCTGATTTTTAATAATTTTTAAATCATAAATTGAAAGTTGGACGTTGTATATTATTCTGCAATTTTCAACTTTCAATTTTCAACTTTCAATTTTCAATTTTCAACTTTCAACTTTCAACTTTCAACTTTCAATTCATTATAATTTCAATAGGTAAATTTACCGCAAATTTTAAATCTTCTGCGTTTTCGAGCGATGTTTCGTCGCCGTCTTCATAATACCATTTTATTGTTAGATTGCTACTTAGCGAAATTGATTTTAGTACGGTGAGTATGTCCACAACTTTTCTTAGCGACGACGAATTGTAATATTCATAATTAAAAACAAACTCGGTGTGGGCGTTGCTTTCTCTGTTATATAGAGTTAGCCAATTGATTATGGGTTCATAAAATTTATCGGTATCTTCGGGCAAAGAGCGTCCTGAAATGATGAATTTACCCATTTCTTTGTCAAGAACCACTCTCGGTGTGGTTTCTGTTGATTCTACATATAGTTTTTCAAGCATTTTTGTTGAAAATTTATCAACCGTAAATATTTTTTTTTTGTTTATTAAAACAAAATTTTTTTTGAGATTTTTGTGGTGGACTTACACCTTATATAATATATTAGTTGTTGATTGTTGCCGTAAGTGAAAATAATTTTTCGTTTTGATTTTTGTTTGTAAAATCGTATTTTATTTTTTCTGAGCTTGTTCTAACTATGTCTATAAGTCCAAGCCCTGAAAAAATTGATCTGTCGGAATGTCCGTTGCGTAGTATCTCTTTGTAATATTGGTTTAGTTCGTCAATATTTTTTGTAGAAATTTTTTGTAAATATTTTTCGAGTTTGTCGGCTTGTTCGTTGTTTACAGTATTTGATGCACTAATAGTGTAACTACCATTGCCACTGCCCATAGAAAATAAACCTTCGTGCCTACCGTTGTTTTCTACTGCATGTTTGGCTATGTTTTGGAGCATCTCTACCAATATGTGATAAACTTTGCGTTGTATTTGTAAATCAGGATTTTGATCGTTGAGGTTGGTTTCGGCTAATTGTAACACTGGATTTACAGCATTGCTGTTAAAATCGCCTTGCATACAGATAAATCTGCCGTTTTGCTCCATTACTTGTTTTATTTTTTTTGCATGCGATATATCAAGTTCTTCGGTTTTTTGGGCTTTATCCATGTTTATGTGTAGTTGGAAATAAAAAAATGAACGCTCATCATTGAGTTTTACAAAATCGAAGTCGAGTTTTTCTTTTGTTTTTCTTACCATTTCTACAAAGCCAAGCCCTGCACCGCCTTGTTTACTAAGTTGTTTGTTTGTAAGAATTTGTACATAAAGATTTTTTAAGTCATCGGCAGAAAGTGAGTTTACCCTTTCAAGTTTTTCTCGCATAGCTTCTATTTTGTTGTTTTCAACAAAATTGCCAGTTGTGATGAAAAATGTGCTTCCAATTTTGCGAACAATGAAAATTTCGCCACTATCAAAGTCGTTGCCTCTACCGCTAAGCCCATAACGAAGTATGTTTTGGAAACTTTCTATTATCAAAAACGAGAGTTTGTTTTTTTGTCCTTCGCTGTCGTTTTCTTGTACGCTTTTGATAAGTTCGGTTGCCATTCCTAAAACTACGTTGTTAAAATTGCCAAGATAAATAAAACTTATTTCATCTTTGGCAAGTTCCTCAAAAAGTATTTGGTTGGTTATATCGTTCATTATTTTTTTGTTTTGCGAAAATTAAAAAAAACTTCGGCATAAAAATAAAAAAATGACTAAATTTGTGGAAATTATTTTTAATTTTTTTTCAACATCATTTTTTTTGTGTTGGATTTTTTTTAATGGAAAAATGTATAAAAATATGATAATTAATTTAAGAAAATTTTTAACTTTTATATTTGTTTTTTTGTTTGCTATTGAGTGTTTTGCAACTCATAACCGAGCAGGTGAAATAGTTTATGAACATATTTCGGGTTATACTTATAAAATTATTGTTTATACTTATTGTTACACAGGAACGCAGGCCGATAGAAATGCACTTGAGGTGGATTGTGGTGACGGAAAAACGATTACGGTTGAAAGAATATCACAAGTTTTGCTTTCTAAAGATTTACGAAAAAACATTTATACTGGTACGCATACATATTCAGGTCCTGGCACATACGTGCTTTATATGGAAGATCCAAATAGGAATGAGGGCGTAAAAAACATTCCAAATTCGGTTAATGTGGTGTTTTCTATAAAAACAGTTTTGTCGGTAAGTGCTTTTGTAGGACATAACTCATCGCCAATACTACTTAATTCGCCAATGGATAAAGGGGCAATTAATCGTGTTTTTGTACATAATCCCGGAGCATACGATCCCGATGGCGATAGCCTTTCGTACAAAATTGCAATTTGTATGCGTGAGAATGCCACAGAAATTGAGGGATATTCTTTTCCGCCAGTGAGCGATAGTATTTATGTTGATCCTATTACTGGCGATTATGTTTGGGACAAACCTACACAAGTTGGGTTTTACAATATAGCTATGGAAATAGAAGAATGGCGTAGTGGGGTTAAGATAGGGTCTGTTTTGCGAGATATTCAGGTTGAGATAATTGATTCTGACAATAAGACACCAGAAATAGAAGATTTATCTAATTATTGTGTTTTTGCTGGTGAGCAAGTTAAATTTTCGGTGCGAGCACACGATCCAGACCCACGCGACAATGTTAATCTTTCTGCCACTGGTGGTGTGTTTGTAGTTGATTATTCGCCTGCAGATTTTGTTGTTCCAAACAATAATAAAAATGATGTAACTGGATATTTTTCGTGGCAAACTCATGTAAGCCATATTCGTCGTCAACCGTATGATGTGCTTGTTAAGGCTGTTGACGATGATGACATTGTTCCGCTTACTGCATACAAAACGTCAAAGATAAGGGTAATTGCTCCTGCACCAGAAGTATTGACAGTACAGCCCACCAATAGTACAATTTCGGTGATGTGGAATAGTGGTGGCAACTATACTGCTTCGGGTTTTAAAGTTTATCGTATTATGGCAGACGATAAATATGAATCGGGTGCTTGCGAAACCGGATTACCAGAGTCGTCGGGTTACGAACTTATTAAAACTCTTGAAGGTATTAACGACACTGTATTTGTGGACGATAACGACGGCGTTGGACTTAAAAATGGATTTAGGTATTGTTATAGAGTAACAGCATATTTTGCTGATGGTGTAGAAAGTATTGTTTCTAATAGAAAATGTGCTGTTTTACCGCGTACTACCATTATGTTTACAAAGGCTACCGTTAATTCTACTGACGAAAATACAGGAGAAATTCATTTGGAATGGACACCGCCAGAAGAGTTTGACCAAACTGCTGTTCCACCGCCATACGCTTATATATTAGAGGCTGCTCATGGAATACGTGATGGTGTGTTTACCAATCCGATTTATTTTGACAAGAGCCTTGATGATACTGTTTATACCGAAAAAAATGTAGATACAAAAAACAAAGGTGGAATTTACAAACTTGCTTTCGCCAATTATGAAAACAATGGTTGGAAAGGTATGGGAGCCAGCGCGCAAACTTCAACTGTGTTTATATCGGCAGAGCCCGGAAGTCGTAAGATTACTATTACTCACGATGCTATTGTGCCATGGGAAAACGACACCTTTATTATATATAGAAAAGATGCAGAAAATGCCGATTTTGATTCGGTTGGTTGGACAAAAAAAGGTACTTATACAGATTATAACCTTGAAAACGGTAAAACTTATTATTACAAAATGAAAACAATTGGGTATTATTCGGCAGAGGGTTTACCAACGCATATAGAAAATTGGTCGCAAGAAGTAAGTGCTATTCCTATTGACACAGTTGCACCTTGTGTTGATTATTCTGTAAAAAGCAATTGTGATGATGTTTATAATCTTATAACGTGGGGCTTAGATTCTGTTTGTGGAGAAAATGATGTTTTGAAATACACCTTATATTATAGTGAAACTATTGATGGTCCACTTGAAGAATTGGAAGATTTTGAACCTAATATCTATGAATACAAACATTTTCCGACGCGTGGAATGGCTGGCTGTTATGTAGTGGCAGCCGAAGATTCTACTGGAAATAAAACAGTTGGGCAAGCCAAAGCATGTGTTGATATGTGTGAATATTATCGATTGCCAAACGTCTTTACACCCAATGCCGATGGAAAAAACGACCTTTATCATCCATATCCTTACCAATTTGTTGACCATGTTGATATGACCATTACCAACCGTTGGGGAAAGGTGGTGTTTAAAACCAACGACCCAGATCTTAATTGGGATGGAACCGACATTGATACTGGAAAACCATTGCCAGATGGCGTTTATTATTATCGTTGCACTGTTTATGAATATAGGCTTACTGGTATTGAGGATAGGGAGATGGATGGTTACATAACCATTTTTTCAAAAAAAATAGATAAGTAAGAGATGAAACAATTTTTGATAACTGCAGTTTTAGCGTCATCGCTTTTTGGTATGGCGCAGGCGCAAAATGCTGCCGATACAATAATGGATGTGCAAAAAGCTGTGTCTGCAATGGAAGAAAACTATTGCGATTCAGCCGAAATTTTTATGAGTAGGGCGTTGGCACAGCGTCAAACTTATCGCAGATTTTTGTTTATGGGCGAAATTTTAATGAAAAAACAAGAATATTCCAAGGCTGTTTCTGCATTGCGTATGGCGGAAAAAAACTTTCAGAATTGCGCACTGCTACCCCTTGCCGAATGTTATGCAATGATTGGCAATACTGATTCGGCATTTTATTTTTTGGAAAAATATTCGCAGAAAAATGACAAGTTGCCTTTACAACGAATAAGCGACGATACTTTGCTTTTTAACCTTAAACATTTGGAAAAATGGACAACTTGGGCAAAAAAAACTACGTATTCGCAACTCGAAAATGATATTTTTTCGGCTGAACACTATGTAAGTGCGCAAAGAACGGGGCAAGCGTTGGAAATTTTAGATAAAATTATAAAAAAATATCCATCGTGTCATAAAGCTTATTACTTACGTGCAAAGGCTTATGTTAGCGATCAAAACTATAAATCGGCTTTACAGGATATTTTGCGAGCTGTAAAATTACGTCCTAAACAAACTGAATATCTTGAAAATCAGGCTAATATTTATTTTTTAAGTAAAAAATATGCACTTGCAGCACAAACTTATGTTTCTGTTTTAAAAATTGATGAATTTGCTATAAAAAATTATTATAATGCAGCTAAAAATTTTTATTTGAGTAGCAATTATGTTGCCGCTATCAAATACGCATCTATGGCTACCCAACTTTATCCTAATGACGAGGATTGTATTTTGCTTTATTCCGAAGTATTGTTGGCTACAGGCGATGCTATTTCTGCATTACAAGTTATAAATCAAGCGGGTATAGAAAAAAAATCCCCAGCGCAATTTTATAGGCTTAGAGGTTTGTGTTACTTAAAAACAGAAACATATAATTTTGCTATTTCGGACTTTTGTAACGCTATAGATTTAAATAATTCATTAACAGATATTTATCTTCATAGAGGAATGGCATATTATCTTATGGGCGAAAAGGATTTGGCTCATAAGGATTGGCAAACGGCTTTGAAATTTAAACATTTTCAAGCAAATAATTATTTACAAAAATACCGTTAAAAATGTCAGTAAGTATAAAAAGATTTTGCAGAATTATACGGGTTTTGTATCTTAAGGGAAGGTTTAAGATTAACCGAAAACTTATTGTATATATGGTTTTTGTAGTTATATCGGCAATTTTTTGGTTTATTAACAAAACAGGTTCTACTATTACAGCACAACTTGACTACGATGTGGAATATTTTAATTTTCCAAAAGACAAGCTTGTTTTACGACAATCTTCAACCTCTAATGTAAAAATTACTGTAACAGCACTTGGAGCGTATTTGGTTGGCCTTCATGGAAAGATGCCGCCATTACGCATTGATTTGTCTAAGATAGAATCGTCGGCTTGGGAGGCGGGGGCTGATTCTACTATTAAACTTATTGTGGCTGATGCTATTAAATCGCAAATAGAAAACCAATTGCCGCTACATTTTAAGTATGTTGATATTAATCCCGATACCATTTGTTTAGAATTTGGACAATCTATATTAAAAAAAGTACCAGTTGTATTAGATGCTGAAATATCTTATTATCAACAATTTAGAAATGCAAAACCTATTTCTGTTTATCCCGATAGTGTGGATATACTTGGCAATATTAAGATAGTTGACACAATTAACGAGATAAAGACAGAATTTTTAAAAATTAAGGATTTACAAGAAAACATTACACGAAAACTAAAACTTAATACACCCGAAGGTATTGTGTGTAGTAATGTTTACACAGATTTGAATATCGAGGTTGAAAAATTTACCGAACAAATCGTGGAACTATCTGTGCGACAGGTAAATGTACCCGATAGTGTTACGATGAGGATTTTTCCGCCAACAGTTACCGTTTCTTTCAATGTAGGTTGGAAAAACTATGGACGTGCTGCTTCGGATATGTTTTCTGTATTGGTTGACTATAAAGATTTGGTTGGTCAATCGGTAAAACCTAATATTCTGCCAGTTAAGCTTTTGAGAAAACCAGATTTAGGGCTTTCGGACATTAAGATAAAGCCAGAAGGAGTTGAATATCTTATAGAGCAGAATAGTAGTTTTAATGATAGTCCTATAGAAATTTTTGCAGAAAAAAAATGAAAATAATTGGAATAACAGGTGGTATAGGCAGTGGTAAATCTACTGTTGCAAAAGTTTTTAATTTTTATGATGTACCAGTTTTTACGGCAGACACAGAAGGAAAGATAATTTCTGATTGTAACCCAATAGCAGTGGAGTCTATAAAAAAACTTTTTGGCAATGATATTTATGTTGATGGCAAACTAAATCGCAAATCTGTGGCAGCACAAGTGTTTGAAGATAAAGATAAGTTGTTGCAACTCAACCAAATAATTCATCCATTGGTAAAACTGAGTTTTGATAATTTTTGCAACAAAAATGCTAACAAAAGTTTTGTTGCCATAGAAAGCGCAATTCTTATAGAGAGTGGTTTTTATAATTTTGTAGATTTTAGTGTAATGGTTTCTGCGCCAGAAAGTTTGCGAATAAAACGAGTAGTATTGCGCGACGGACTTACTCCATTTCAGGTGGAAAGTAGAATTAACAATCAATTACAGGAAGTTGTTATGGAAAAATTTTGTAAGTATAAAATTTTAAACGATGATAAAAGTCTTATAACACCGCAGGTGAAAAAAATTTTAGATATTTTTTCGCATATAAAAAATTCATAACACAAAATAAAACGCAACAAATAGTTAAAAATACAACAAAATTTATAAATTTGCGTTTATAAATAATGAAACCAAACTTATAATTAATTGAAAACTTAAAAACCATGAAAAAATTCGGTGTATTATTATCGTTTATATTTATGTTGAGTTCGTCTTTTTTTATAGTATCGGGCCTAACATCATGTGATCCTGAAGACACCCTTAACATCGATGGCGGTGGTAGCAATGGCAGTGGTACAGAAGAAGATGGCGTATCAGGAAGCATAAAAACTGTCAACACAACTTTAACTTATAATTCAAACCTTAGTAATGCTAATTTAAAAAGCGCATTTTCTGCATCTTCGGGAAGTTCTGTAGCATTATCATCGTCAGATGCTGACATTGTTTTTATGTGGCAAAGTACTTATGGTAACATTGCTGCATCTCCAAACGCTTCTATAATTTCGCAAATAAGATCATATAATAGCATAAGTTATACAGCACCAAGTCGTTATACAAAGATAAAAAAAGTTTCTAATTCAATAAGTTATTATGCCGATATAGAAACTCTTGCAAATATGTCTGTATCAACAGATTATGTATATGATAACAAAAATTTAGGTTATGGAATTAGCAATTTTTCAAATGGCGACGTAATTATTTACGAAACTTCGTCTGGAGAAAAAGGAGCTTTGCAATTGTCAAGTACTATGAGCAAAGTGTCTGGCACTATAACGGTTAAAGGTTATATCTATTTACCAAATTCGTCGTCAAGTTCAAAATAAATTTGTTTTCCAAGTGTTATTGCACAGAAATCATTCTTCAGGTCTGTATTTTCCGAGTTAAAGATATTACTTGCGAAACTTAAATAAATTGAGTTTATCCATAAAAAAAAGTCGTATTTTTTTGATGTTTATCAAATCAATACGGCTTTTTTTTATACTTTTGCGCCGCAATTTTAAGAAAAAATGTGGATACCAATAGTAATTCTTTCGGCAGTTTTTTTAGGTTTTTACGATGTATGTAAAAAATATTCGTTAAAAAACAACGCAGTTCTTGCGGTGATGCTATTGTCGAGTGCAGCATCGATGTTAGTATTTTTACCTTTTATGTTGTTTCCAGAAAAATTTGAAGGAACACCTTTTTATGTACCGTCAACAAGTAGTAATCACCAGTTTTATATATTTTTAAAAGCAGTTATAGTGCAGGTTTCGTGGCTTTGTAATTTTTTTGCAATGAAACATTTGCCTATATCTATTGTAGGTCCCGTACGGAGTTCTGCCCCCGCATGGACGTTGTTAGGTGCTGTTGTATTGCTTGGTGAGCGGTTAAATGTTTGGCAATGGATTGGAGCCGCAATAATAATAGCTTGTCTTTTTTTATATGCGCGAGCAGGCAAGGGAGAAGGAATAAGTTTTACACACAATAAGTTTGTATTTTTTCTATTTCTTGGAACGCTTGTAGGTGCAGGCAGTGCGCTTTACGATAAGTTTCTGCTACGTAGCCTTGCCCTCAATAGAATGGAAATGCAATCGTGGTTTTCTTTTTATCAATTTATAATGGCAGCCGTTCTTGCAGCCGTTGTTTGGTATCCAAATAGAGAAAAAACAGATAAGTTTGTGTTTAAATTAACAATTCCGATGATAGGAATATTGTTGGCAGTTGCCGATTTCCTTTATTTTTATGGGTTAAGTCAAGATGGCGCGATGATAAGCGTTGTGTCGTTGATACGTCGTAGCAATGTAGTAATATCTTTTGCAGCGGGAGCTATGCTTTATATTGTTTCGGGGGAGCTGATTCCTGAGTCTAATGCACTGAGCAAAGGAAGGGCACCCTCTATTGGCAATATTCTGGGTTTTATTTTGGGAATATTAAGTATGCTGTAACAATTATTTCATCAA
>ERZ842401.5290-NODE-5290-length-14418-cov-3.349370_pt1 | contig 14418 bp, 5 predicted proteins | sample MGYA00521270_ERZ842401 | MGnify/ENA primary metagenome ERZ842401 (study PRJEB31892, sample SAMEA3878208) | bioreactor metagenome | biome: Moose rumen | place: Sweden | collected 2011-10 | study: EMG produced TPA metagenomics assembly of the PRJEB12797 data set... | reverse complement strand
AACACATGTTGTCTATAAATGGTTTAAATATTTGTTCTGATAGAGTGCTGTTTTATTCTGATGTTGATTCAATCAGTTTAGAAAGATTTATGGCAAGAATGAACAATAATATTTTGTCTTCTAACTTTATGATTGCTTCTAAATCCGGCTCAACTTTTGAAACAAAAGACGGATTCTTAAGAGTTCAAAGAATGCTAATTGATGCTTATATAGCTCAAGGGATGTCAGAGGAAGATGCACTAAAAGCATCTGCTAAACATTTTATTGAACAACAACAGTTAGTATTAACGGTAAAAAATGAATTAGTAGCAGTGTAAGTAGTAGTTGTTGTATCGTATGTTAGTACTCTTAAAGTGCAACAACATCCATCAACTTTTTCAACACGAAATACATTAGAACACTCAGAACTTACTCCATCACATATTGCTGTGTTATCTTTTTCTATTGGTAAAGTTAAAGCATTACCATTACATAAATATAACATGATTGGTCTAGTATTACATGTACATGAGCTAGCATTACATCCTAAGAATCCACGGTCACATGTATCTAAACAGCTTTCACCAGAACATGCATTTTTTTGTAGAACATTTATAATTGCTAAAATCTCTGCTATTTTTAAACATGCTATAAAGTTTAGAATAGATGTTTCCGATATATAAGTCGGAAATGTATTTTCATGCGATTTTTGCGTGCAAAAATAACTGAAAATATGTTAAAATAAAGAGTAGTTTTGTAAATTTTCAGACATTTTATAAGGATGTCTGAACGAATAAATATATAGGACATTTTTAGAGTAGGGTTTATTAAATCGGAGGAGAACCTTATGAAGAAAAAAACATGGGCAAAAAGAGTACTGGCACTGGGACTGGCAGTGGTGACTGCAGTGACCTCCTGGTCCATAGACTGGAGCGGGATTGGAGAGTCCATATCTGCCGTGGCTGCTGATACCGAGCTGGATCTGGCGGCGGGCGGTTCGTTCTCGCAGATGTTTACATACAGCAATGAAAGTTTTGGCACCCTGTCATCTGCTACAGCTCATATCAGGATAGTTAGCGGTACGGCTACGCTTACCACCCATATCTATGGAAACGCTGCAAATGCCACAGACTATTCCTCCGAGCTGGCGAGCGGTTCCGTGACGGTAAATGGAGACAACTCCGATAAAGATATTAATCTCCTACAAAACATCACTACTTCTATTGCTTTCAGTAAAGATACAAACTATATCATAAAGGTGGATGTAGGATCGATCGTGGGATCATCCGCGATATATGTAGCGGGTACTACATCCTCATACCCCGATGACAACTTCTATGGCTACAAGAACGAAAACGTCACTAGCTATACCATCATAAAACCAACTGAGACAGGAAACGGATCTGCCTCATATGATCTTGAGGGTGCGGAGAGTGCATTTGTGGGAGTCGATGGATCTACACAGCTTTCTGTAAGTGTCCCTGCCATGTACAAGGAGACCATAAGCTACAGCGTTACGAATGGGAATGATTTGATCGAAGTAGATCCTGTAACAGGAAAGGTCACGGGAAAAAATGCAGGACGGGGCTCCGCTATCGTAGAAGCTAACGCAAACGGCGCGACGCCCAAGAAGATTGCAATAGAGGTTTTAAACGCTTCGGTGGATGGCAGTCCGTCATATACCTTTGACGGCACGGCTAAGGAGCCTACTGTAAAGGTATCGAACGGTTCTGGTGATATAGAATCAAGCAATTTTGATGTTGCTTACTCCGGCAATATAAACGCAGGAAATCTCACGGCGACTGTCACGGGGAAAGATGCATACGCAAGTTATTCCCAGAGTATTAGCTACCCTATCAGCGCGGCGGATCTGTCCACACTGACTTCAGATATACAGTCACAGGTGAAGGCTAATCCATACGATATATCGGGCGGCAGTGCCACGGCAAATTTTGATTCCATTACGATAGGCTCTACAGCTGTATCTTTTGTCCGGGGCGTGGATTACGAGATTACGGATATTTCGAGTAAGGAGTCCGGCGGAAATATTGAGAATACACTAACACTTTTGGGTATCGGTAATTTCACCGGCACTACTACAGTGACCCAGACAGGAGCAGGCAGCGGTTCGGATACCAGGATCGATATAAAGAAATATATAGTCGAGACATCGAAGATCGATGTAGAATTTGACAATAATACGACACAATCCGATTACGACACAACGGTAAAAAGTACGAATGTAACCATCGATGACAAACCCATAGCTGATGTGATACCGGCAGGCGTTACATACAAGATCGTATACAAACTCAACAATACGAAAGAGCAGGAGCTCAAGGATGCAGGGACCTATACTCCCTATGTAGTAGGCACGGGAAAATATACAGGATCATATAAGGCAAGATCCGCAATTACCATTAATAAGTTTAAGCTTAACGACGTTACTACTGTTACGCTGGCATCCAACACATTCAAATATGATGACGGAAATGAGATAAGACCGAATGTAACGAGTGTAAAGACCACTATAAACAATGGAGAAAAAACTCTTACCGCTAAAACGGAATACACCATATCCTATAATAATAATACCAGTGTGTCGGAAGATGCAGAGGTAAAGATAACGGGAACTGGAAATTACACAGGTACGGTTTACAAGAAATTCTCCATCATAGGTGCTCTTGATACCGCGAGATTTTTGATATCGGCTGATGAGGAGACATATGGCGCATATAATGGCAATACTATTTCGTACAATCCCAAGTTTAAGGATGCACCCTTTACTCCTACCGTAAGCGAGATAGATTTTGCAGATGGTACACAGATCAGTGACCCTGCAGAGATCAATGCTGCTATAAATCTGGCATATGCGGATAATACAAACGCCGGGACCGCTACGATCACAATATCGGCGAATCCCACAGGCAAATACAATGGCCAGACAGGAGTAAAGGTTTATTTCGATATTGAGAGGGCTGATATATCAGGAGGCAGTTTTGAAATTACATCGGAAAATCCAATAACATATGATGGTAAGGTACATGCGCCCAAGGGCACTCTTACGGCAAAGGTGAACGATGTAGATAAAAGTAATTTTATCGAGGGCACCGACTATACCATAAGCTATGGCGGTAATTATGGTACAGACGGCTATACCTATGCCGGTACATACAAGCAGATGAGCATCACCGGTATTGGCAACTATAAAGGTACTATAAAAGCTTCAAGGATAAATGCCTATACCATAAATAAGTTGGATATATCTTCAGGAGTGACTATCAATGTGGCAAATACCTATACCTACACCGGCGATCCCATAGAGGTGCCGCTTTCCGACATCACGCTTACGATCACATCCACAGGAGAAAAGATCAACAGCAGCTGGTATAGTATATCAGGATACAGTAATGACCATACCAATGCAGGTATAGCGCAGGTATATATAAAAGGAGATGACAGCAAGAGTATCACAGGTACCCTTGCGAGCAATTTTACCATTGATCCGGCAGGTATGACACTGAGCTTTTACCTGAATGGCGAGACGGACTTTTATGGCACGGCAGAGCCGGGTGTATCGCTCACCGATCTCTGGGGCTATAATTACGACGCTTCAAAGGGACCCAGGGCCTGGTATGACTACACAGGCAGTCCCATAAACCCGGAGCCCAAGGTGAAAAACGGGGATACGACCCTTACAAAAAATAAAGACTACAAGGTCAGCTTTAATGCGGCCGGTGTGGACTATACCAGCATCAGCCAGAATACCAGAAACTATGCATATGTCACGGTTACCGGTATGGGCAATTATGAAGACATAGGTGAGGTACGCCTGCGCTTTGGTATCAAGGGGCGGGATATTTCAAATGCAGTGATAGATCCCGTGTACACCGATGGTCAGATATCGGGCTTTTCGCTTACATACAATGGTAATATACTTACAGAGGGCAGCGACAAGGATTATATCGCCACATATACAGGCCTAAATGACGGAAATTTATATAAATCCACTGATTTTCCGGATGTGGCAGGCACATACAGTGTGACCTTTACAGGAAAAGGTAACTACACAGGTACCCAGACCTATGTGAACAGCTCGGGTGAGGAGCAGTTTACCATCGGAAAGAGTGCCGAGTCTCTCACGCCTTCGTTTACCCAAAATGGTTTTGTCGGTTATACCCCCAGCAGTCTCTCTAAAAATGCCGAGACCGGTGTATATGAGGGCACTATACCCTATATAGGAAATGAGGCCAGGCCCCATATAAATCTTAAGGATAATTCCGCGGATGTGGCATATACAGTGACATACAGTGCGGAAAACTATAATGTGGGACAGAGTGTAACTGCTACGCTCACGCCTACAGATACTGCAAAGTATTTCGGCACTGTACAGGTAACGTACACGATCACAAAGATGGTTATTAATAATGATCTTGAGAATAGACTTGGACGTGATGCCTCTATTGACTCTTTTGATAAATCACTTTTATACGTACCGCAGACCGATGGTCAGCCGAAGCAGGAATATAATGGCAATACTATTGTTTACTCCTACAATGGCAGGGCTCAGACCATCTTCCCCAAGATAGTATTCAATGCGGATGCCTTTGGTGAAAACTGTGTGAATATCAATGACGGTGTCGACGGAAAGATAGAGCTTACGCTGGATACGGACTATACTGTACCGGAAGAACACAGATCGGTAGAGTATACCAGTAGTTCTCATGATGTTGAGATCACATTTACAGACAGCGCATCCTTTACAGGCAGCTTTACGAAAATATATAAGTTTACGCAGGCTGAAAAGTCCAGTATTGCATTTAAGGTGGGCTCAGGTACGGGAGATGGCTATAAGCTTTATGGAGACATCATAGAGGGATCTGCTTCAGGCGGTTATGATGGCTATATTTATAACAGTACGGATTCTAAAGGTGCATTTAAGAGCACGCCCTATACCTATGATGGTACGGAAAAGACTCCTATAGAGGATTATATCACGCTCTCGCTGTATAATCGTAATCTTGTACTCGGTACTGATTATAAGGTGGAATATACAAATAATGTAAATGCCAGCGCTAATTCCACGCCGGCTTATGCGACAGCTACCATTAAACTGATCGGATCGGTGGCAGATTATGTGTCTGACGAGGATAAGACACTTACGGTTTATTTTACCATAAATAAGGCCAAGATCCCCGAGAACGCCATCACCATAACCACAGATACGGGCGGCTATGCATACAATGACAGTGTAAGGAACATAAGCTATGATATATCAGGGCTTACTTCCGATATGTATGACTGGGATGCCGAATCGGTATTATCGGCATCAACTCCGGGAGTGTACACCCTGAAGATAAATGGTAAGGGGAATTATGAAGGCTCGGCAAAGGCAGACTGGTATATCTATGCAGATCTGACACAGAACCAGTATTTTGTGCTGAAATACATTGATGATGCGGCAGGACGAAATTATAATGATGTGTTTGTCGATGCCCAAAAAAAGCTTTATATAGGTGTCAACGGAACTTCTTTATATTATGATGATGCACTCGGCACACCTTTTGAAAAGTCGAATATCCGACTCTTTTATTCGGCCAATAATGATGCCGGAAGATGTAATACAGAAGTAATGAAAAACATAAATGGTACAAATGTTGAGTTGGATGGAAACGGAGTAGATTATAAGATAACCGGAACGACTACATATAAGCCCGGCGGAACCTATACCGCAGTATATGAGGCAGTACGCACTTCGAGTGTTGTGAAAAACAGCCTCAGCGGAAGCCGCAGGATGCTGGGTCAGTTTAATGCAAACACTATTGATATCACGGGTGCGGCAGACGGATCGGTCATTGATTATACCGGCAGCGCTGTGGACGTGACGAGCGCTACGCTTACATATAAACCCACATCCACGCGGCTTACTTATCTGACTGAATATACGGCCGTGCCGACAGGCAGTGATTTCACTAATGCCGGTGCAAGCTTTACGATCAAATATACTCCGAAAAAAGACTATTTTGCCAACACAGATTATATCGAACGCAGTTTTACCATCAAGTACAATCTGTCAAGGGCGACAGTGACACTCTCGCCAACATCGCTGGAATATACAGGGTCTGACCGCAAAGGAGATGTGATTGTAACAGTGACCGGACCTGATGGGAATACTATAAATGCTGCAGCATACACTGTGATAAAGGGCGAGGGAGACGGCTCCGCTGCTATTACGGACAAGGGTACATATCCTGTAACGATCCAGCCTGTGGATACATACAGCTATAACAGCAATGTGGCTTACTTCACCATAGAGGGAAAGCCCATGGGTGATTCGATCACATTTGATATGAGTGAGGGTCCCTACACCTATACCGGCTCTGAGTGGAAGCCTGAGGTTAGTAATGTAATGGATGGAAATAAAGCCCTTACCTTTGGCGAGGACTATACGGTAGCCTATACGAACAACATAAATGCCGGCACTGCTACCATGACCTTATCAGGCATAGGCAATTACTCCGGTACAAAGACAAAAACGTTTATCATCCGGCCTAAGTACCTGGGTGGGGTTACCGCTAATGTAGACAAGGTCACTTACAATGGCAAGACTTTAAGTGACAAGATAGGCTCGGGTAATATCAGAGTCTATGACAGTTCGACCCGGCTCACAGCCGGCAGGGACTTTGACCTCGGAGCCATAGCGGCATGTAATGCTGCGGGTACTCAGGATAGGGATGCTGATGATTCATGGCTGGCAGGAGACAGTGTAAAGGTAGTCTTAAAGACAAAGGACGGAGCAAACTATACAGCTGACGATCCGGATACCACCGGAGTCGTAGAGGAGGAGTACGAGGTTACAGTTGCTGATGTGGTGGAGCCCGCCGATATTTCAAAGGACAGTGATGCCCGGATAGAGGGCAATACGGCCACCTATACAGGCAGCACCATTACGGCAAACTTCACTATAAAGCTGACAGGCAATACTGATCCGCTGGAGGAGGGGACGGACTATACCGTGGACTACTCCGGTGCATCGAGTATGCTAAATGCCGGCAAGTACCGTGTGACGGTAGCAGCCAGACAGGACGATGCGGTGACCGGCGGAAACAAGAATGAAAATGGCACATGGAACATCAAGGGTACAAAGACCTTTGACTATGAAGTCCTGCAAAAGGAGCTTCTGGATGATTCCGACAAATACACTATCACCATCCCTGAACATGCTGCATGGACGGGGGCTAGGATAGACCTGTCCGGTCAGATCAGCGTTACGGACATTTCACGCGGTGAGACTCTCGATCAGGGCGCTGATGGGGACTATACAGTCACCTATAAGTATGGTGACGCAGATTCCTGCAGGGAGGCTGCAGGAGCGGATCCCACCCAGGAAAAGGTGCCTACGGTGATCATCACCGGAGTAAATAACTACGGCGGCAGCTTTACGAAACATTTCTCCATAGGAGAGGACATATCCGATGTGGCGGATATCACAGTGGAACCGGGTACATACATCTATGACGGAGTTACCGAGCATAAGATCGCAGGTAATGAGGGGGTTACGGTAGTAAGGAAGGATGATCCTACAAAGGAGCTCACCTATGGTACTCACTATGATGTGACCTATGCAGATGGTGCTGACCTCGTATCTGCCGGCTCAAAGACAGCAAATATCGTCGGAGTACCTACAAACGGATACTATGGTTCGGTGCCTTACACCTATGAGGTGGAGCCTAAGCCGGTAGACAGGAACAGGCTGGATATCTCCTTAGATCTTTCGACCTTCTACATAGGCTCAAAGGAGTATTACTACGCCCAGTATGTTGAGGGTGGGGTAGAGCCCACTGTTACCATAAAGGATCCCGACATCAGGGATGAGGATCAGAATGTTGTGGTGCTTGAAAAAGGTGTGGATTACGAGCTCTTCTATACAAACAACACGCACAAGACCAGCTCAAATCTTTCGGATATGGCTGAGGTCTATGTGACCATGAAGGGCAACTACGAGGACCTTTCCACTCCCATATGGAGCGAGAAGTTCTACATAGACGGAGCCGATATCGGCAGCACCGACGATGTGGAGCTTAGCGTGGGTGAAGAGTTTGCATGGACCGGCACGAGCCTCCTTGACACGATAAAGGGGACTATAAGCATTACCGATGTAAAGACAGGCAATCCGCTTACCGAAAACAAGGATTACTCTATCACACTGAATAAGACGCCCATAGATGTGGGCAGATACACCATCACCTTTAAGGGCATGGGGAATTATTCGGGATATCGTACAGAGGAGTTTATCATCTTTGGTGATCTCTCGGCATCGACCACAAAGATCACCATAGCAAAGCAGCTGTATACGGGAGCAAAGATATCCAATCCCACAGTAAGTGTGGTATGTGCAGGCAAGCAGCTGACACAGGCCTCCGGCAGTACCGGTACGGGAGATTTCTATGTGTCCGATACATGGTCGGTGGACAACTATGAGACATCGGCGACGGCCCGGGTGATAGGAAGAGATCAGGATCTCTACAGATGGTGGCAGGATGTTGACTTTGAGATCGGTTTCACCGGTGACAACTTCGACGTGACCGACAATACGAATAACACAAAGACAGACAGCGGAGTGACCGGCTACACGCTTTCCAGCCAGTATCTCTATACCGGCAGTCCCATAAAGCCTGACTTCAGGCTCTGGGATTCGGGCAATAACGAGATCACCTCAAACAAGAGTAATGCGACCTACTACGATGCCAATGGCGTGACCTACAAGAGCAATAAGGACGGGGATTCCTGTACCGCAGCCGGCACAGTCACAGTCTCCATACCTATATACGCCACCATAAACGGTACGCTTAAGTCCACTACAAAGACGCTGACCTATCAGATCGTGCCGAGGACTATATCGAGCTGTGACATCGACGAGATTGAGGTGGAGACCTATACCGGAAGCGCCATCACGCCTTCGCTCAATGTATATTACAAGAGCTCACTTCTGACAGAGAGCACCAACAGCGGCGGCACCGGCGACTACACAGTGACCTACAGCAATAATACAAATCCCGGCACAGCCAGTGTCACCATAAAGGGATATGGCAACTATACCGGCAGCGTGACCGAGTACTTTACCATAAAGCCTGCGGATGTGACCTCTGTATCGGCTTCCGCCAAGACCAAGACAAAGATGGATGTGTCGTGGTCGGCTGCAAGCAATGTAGACGGCTATCAGGTAATCTACAAGCAGGACGGGCAGCAGCGGCAGGTCAATGTGTCAAAGAACAAGACCTCGACCACCCTTACGGGCATGGATCAGGCCACCACTTATGATGTACAGGTCAGGAGCTATGTCCTCGTAGGCAATACCAAGTACTATGGTACCGCCGGTGAGACCAGCGCGGCCACAAAGCCCGCGACACCTACCATCAAGGTGACACAGCCGGCTTCCGGTCAGGTGAAGATATCCTGGAAGAAGAATTCGGACGCCACAGGCTACGTGGTATACAGGTCTACCTCCAAAAACGGTAAATACACCAAGGTAAAGACCATCACTTCAAAGAACACGACGGGCTACATCAACAAAAACCGCAAGGCCGGCAAGACCTATTACTATTATGTTAAAGCTTATGTTACAAAAAATAACAAGACCACATACAGCGCAGCCTCAAAGAAGGTTGGCATCACAGTAAAGTAAAGGTAGATTTTAGCAAGATGTTGTGGTAGAATATGGCAGGATGCACAAGATGTGTCCTGCCATTTTTTTGAGGATAGTATATGGATATTACAGCGGGAGATAATTTTCAGACAGAAAAAGACCAAAGGCTGCAGGAAGGCGTCAGAAAATTCACCATAGGTGAGTTTACTTTTGATACCTTTCACGAGTATCGTGACGCCCAGGAGGATCTGAAAAAGATATCCTGTATAAATGAGGAGCTGGATGTACACGATCCGGAGGTGGCCGTCAGGATATATACGCTGATCCGTGACGGCAGGATCCACTTCAAGTCGCCTATCGGAGAGCAGTTTACGGACCATATTTCAGATATCCTGGCGGATCAGAATATAGATCTTTTAGAGGACAAGGCGGTGGTGGATGCCGCCGATGTCAAGACCAAGCCTCAGCACTATCTGGGTATAGGCCTGATCATACTTTCGGCAGTGGCATTTTCTTACTTCGGGGTCAATAAGCTTGAGGACTATCTGACCGCTCAAAAGTACAGCAAGCTGGCGGCTGACACAAAGACCGCCGACACCTTAAATCCTCCGGGAGCACAGGAGGATACCGGGGGCAGTGAGGATACTCTTGGCTATTCCATCGGTACCACCTCCCCCTTTGAGTGGCAGGAGACCATAAACCGTGACAATCTCATGATCCTGCCGGAGTATGAGGAGCTGGTGCTCAAAAATCCCGATACAGTGGGGTGGATATCCATATCCGGTACAGATATAAACTATCCGGTGGTGCAGAAGTCCGGGGACAATGACTATTACCTCACACACTCTTTTGAGGGTGAGGATGACAGCAACGGCACTCTTTTTGTGGACTACAGATGCGATATCGTAAATGATCATTCCAACACCATCATCTATGGCCACAATATGAATTCCGGGCTGATGTTCGGCAATCTCGACGCCTACCTCGACCAGGACTACTACAATTCCCACAGGACGGTGACTTTCAATACCATATACGAGCACCGCACCTATGAGATCGTGGCGGTCTGCCTGTCCAGAGTGGAGTATCAGGACGAAAACTCCTACCGCTACTACAATTTTATCCAGGCGGAGAACCAGGCGGAGTGGGATGCTTTTGTGTCCAATGTAAACAAGCTGTCCATTTTCAGCAAGGATGTGGACCTTGCGCCCACCGATAAGGTGCTGACCCTGTCCACCTGCAACAGCTATGTGGAGGACGGCAGGCTTTTTGTGGTAGCTAAAAGAATAGAGTAAACCCTTGCATAATGTGGTTTTTTAGTATATAATACACAATATATTGTGTCCGGGGCAGTGCCCTGGGATTTTGGAGTGATTTTTTTCTTATGAAATTAGGTACGAGAGTCGGCTGGATACTGATAGCCATTTCGATCATCTTTTCGATATGGGTACTTTCCGGCGGCAGGAATGAGGCAAACAAGACCACCGACGATGGTTTTACACTTAATGATGCCGGCACCGAGCTCATTTCCTACAATGGCAATGGCGGTGCGGTGAGCATCCCTTCCGGTGTCAGCACCATAGACAGCGGTGTCTTTGCCAACCAGACCAATATCACATCAGTAAGCATGCCGGATACGGTCACAAATCTCGGCACCGGAGTTTTTTCCGGGTGTACGGGACTTTCAAGCGTATCCCTTAGCAGCAACCTTTCATCCATACCGGCAAATACCTTTTACAACTGCTCATCCCTGGGAAATATATCCATTCCATCTTCGGTGACCTCCATAGGCTCCGGGGCTTTTTACGGGTGCGGAGGTATATCCTCGATATCCATACCCTCAAGGGTTTCGTCCATAGACTCCACCGCTTTTGACAACTGCAAGAACCTCGCGTCCATTCAGGTGGCCGGAGGCAATTCCAACTACTCATCCAGCGATGGATGCCTGTACAATGCCAACGGCACCAATCTCATCAGATGCCCCGAGAATAAAGCTACCATCACACTTTCGCCCAACTGCACGTCTATCGGCAGTGGCGCCTTAAAGGACTGCACCTCCATAGACAGTATCACTATCGGGAAAAATGTCACCTCGATCTCGGGTGACGCCTTTTCGGGTTCGGGACTTCGCACCATATACGGCTATAGCGGCAGCAAGGCAGAGGACTATGCGGACTCTTACGGCTACAGCTTTATCCAGCTGGACAATACCGGCAGCGGGTCTTCTTCATCGGGCGGCTCATCATCCTCGGACGATGATGACGATGATGAGGAGGAGAATGTTGTGGAGGACGAGGACGACGGCTCGGGCAGTGACGATGACGGCTCGGGAGACAGCGGTTCGGACAGCGGCAGCGACTCGGATTCCGGTTCCGGTGACGGTTCAGGCGGCAGCGGCTCCGGCGGCGGCAGCACATCCGGCGGCCCCTCGGGCAGCGGCGGACACAACAAGGACGCTACGCCCAAGACCGCGGACGGTGATATAGATCCGAGATTTATGTTTTCACTGGCTCTGCTTCTCGCAGGAGGGGCGTTTATCGTGGGTTCACGCCGCAGAAAGATAGATTATATCCAGGCCCACAGAAAATAATGCTTGCATTAAGCACATAAAAAGAATATACTTTGTATCGAATTTAATAAACCGCTGGGGGTGCTCGTATGAGCTGAGAGAAAGCAGATGCTTCAACCCTTATCACTTGATCCGACCAGTATCGGCGTAAGGAAGCTTATGATTACCTCCGGCAATGCATGTCAGGAGGTATTATTATGTCAAAAGGTGTTCGTCAACTGGTGTTTTCCGCGGTGGCTATAGCGCTGGCCATGATCACATCAAATATAAAGCTCATACACATGCCCATGGGAGGCTCTGTTACGCTTCTTTCCATGTTTTTTATTACGCTTATAGGATACTGGTATGGTATCGGCGGAGGGCTTTTGGCAGCTGTCGCTTATGGTATGCTTCAGTTTGTGATAGGGGGATATTTTCTCAGTCTGCCCCAGATGTTGTGTGATTATCCGCTCGCCTTTGGTGCCCTGGGGCTGTCCGGGTTGTTTCGGATGAAGTCCGAATCGGCAGGTAGCTTTAGGATGATAGCCGGATATATTCTGGGTGTATTGGGAAGATATGTCTTTTCAATAATTTCGGGAGTGGTATTCTTTGCGTCCTATGCGGCAGACGCCGGTTTTGAGAGCCCGTTTGTATATTCCGCAGCATATAACGGAGCATACCTGGGACTTGAGGCTCTTATCACTGTAATAGTGCTTTTGATCCCTGCGGTACAAAAGGGGATCGGTTCCGTGACAAGGCTTGCGATAGGCGAGTAGCAGCCGGTTATCTGCTCTCGCCGCCCGCGATGACTTCATTGTGCGGAAGGGTCACCATAAAGCTGTTGGAGGTCGAAAAGACCTCGGAGGAATTGTCCATAAAGGAGTCGCCTACATGGCATACGGTGATGGTATTTCCATCGCTGATGCTATCGGCGTCGATGGTGAGCACCTGGCCGCTCTTGTATTCGGTGTCCACCTTTTCACCATCCACATAGACCTTGCTCCACTTGGTAAATCCGTCCCCATAGATGTAGAGCCGGTCGGCGTATCTGTAGGTGCGGTTTATGCTGATGTCGTACATGCCCATGGTGATGTCGCCGTTTCCGGGATAGGGATTGCCGTCCTCGTACATATAGCGCTTCCCGTACAAAAGATCGTACTGCAGCTGGGCTAAATTGAAAAGGAACATATCGCTGTCGGCATCCTGGCCGGCAGCTTTTTTTGCCTGATTATATCTGAAGAAATTACCCTCGTGTATGCCGAGCCGCCCTAAATACTCGGCCAGTACCTGATAAGCGTAGAGGTCCACATCCTTTTTCGCCATGCCGAAGTTGTTCCAGGTGACATACTTTGTCCTGTAGAGATCATGGGTGGAAACCTCTCTCTCGTAGAGGCCCATGGTGGGCAGGTGGTCTCCGAACATGATGACGATGGTATCCTCGCCGGTGGAATCGAGTGCGCTGATATAGTCCCTCATCCAGTTATCCATGTCGTGAAGGCGGTTTATGTAGTACTCCCACCGGTTTGTGACGTCGGTGGTCTTGCCCTTGCAGGTCACCTCTATGGCCGGGTCGTCCTCTATCTTTTTTGTGGGGGAGTCGCCGTGGGGGCCTACAGTGATGGTATATACAAAGTCCGGGCTGCCGGTAGCTGCCATGGCATCGAGTGTGGGCTGTATGAGTATGTCGTCGGTAGGCCATGAACCCATGGGGGTGTAGTCTGTGATATCGAGTGTCTCCTCGCAGATAAAACGGTCAAAGCCCATCTTTGAAAAGGCGTTTCTGCGGGAGTAAAAGTCGCCGCCGTAATTGTGTACCGCTGTGCCGGAGTAGCCTAATGTCTTTAGTACAGAGGCCGCGCTCTCGCAGCTTTCGATCTCCTTGAAAATCGTCTTTTGAGGATATTCTCCGGGTCCGAAGAACTGACAAGTCATGCCTGTGAGGATCTCAAATTCGGTATTGCAGGTGCCGGCGCCCACCACCGGGGCGATCATATGGCCGGTGGAATACTCTCTCTCAAGAGAGTGAAAGAATGGCATGGGATCCTCGCTGCACCTGATGAAGCTCACCTCGTCCACATCGAAGTAGGACTCCAAAAGCACCACTACTATATTAGGGGTGCCGTGTGCCGAAAGGTCGGTCTCGCCGGCGCGTTCATCCGAGTCTAAGATATGTCCGATACGCTGCTTGCTGTAGGCTATGGGACGTGTCATGCCTCGGTCGAGGGCGCTGGTGGCAAAGCCGTAG
>ERZ842401.5289-NODE-5289-length-14418-cov-9.853164_pt1 | contig 14418 bp, 9 predicted proteins | sample MGYA00521270_ERZ842401 | MGnify/ENA primary metagenome ERZ842401 (study PRJEB31892, sample SAMEA3878208) | bioreactor metagenome | biome: Moose rumen | place: Sweden | collected 2011-10 | study: EMG produced TPA metagenomics assembly of the PRJEB12797 data set... | reverse complement strand
ACATCTTCCTCGTCATACTCGTAGTTTCTACGGTTTGAGCAGTTTTGCAGAAGATTCAGATAATCAATGATTTTCTGCACTCTTTTAGAGGCTACTTTTGTAAATCTTTTGCGCCTTAAATTTTCTGACATAATATATAAAATTTGTGATTTCTGCTGCAAAGGTAGTCTATATTTTTGAAATATAGTACATAAACTGAAAATAAATACAAAAATTAAAGAATAATTAACAGTTTTACTTGTTAACATCTCGATATATTGCATACATACAGCAAAATGTGCATATATTTGCAGGAAATTACACCCATATAAACACAAAATTAATATCGTTTGCAAGAAATCAGTATGTTACAGAGCAGGTATTAAGCAGAAAGTTATTATCAAGCATTAACTGCTTTCAATACAGAATCACCAACAATGCGTGCAAGTTGTACAGGAACAGCATTGCCTAATTGGCGCATAGCTTCACCCCATGCACCAGTAATGACATAGTCATCCGGGAAAGTCTGGATACGCTTGGCTTCAAGAACTGTGAGATAGCGGATGGAGCCATCGGACAGACGTACAGTATTCTCGCCACCAGGAACACCATGACCACCAGCCTTGATTGTTTTAGAAGGCTCGTCAATAATGCTTCCTGTATGGCCTGGGTATGACCTCGCTCCTTTACGAAGGGCATGCTCACCATGTCCATTGGGTTCGCCAAGTCCCTCAAATGCATCACGCATCGTTTTCCAAGGTTTCAACTCTGGGGGCCACATACCATAGCGTTCTATCAGCTGATTGCGTACTGCCTGACAGATTTCCTTGCTTTCAGGATTGGCAACATTATGGCGACTCCAGTATTCTCCTGTGACGTACTTGTCCCATAACAGGGCGTCCTCGCTATGCGTCTGCTTGGGGAATGACCATTTAACATTCAAATCGCTACGGAAGCCCACAATAATAACGCGTTCACGTTTCTGGGGTACACCATAGTCGGCAGCATTGACGAGCTGATAGGTAACATCATATTTTACTCCGTCGTAATGGCGTTCGTTATCAATGCCCTGAAGCAAAGAAAGATTTTCGCGCCAATCATCATTCTTCAACTGCACCTCAGGAAATGTCAGCTGAAGGATAATATAACGAAAATATTCTGCAAAAGAATCACGAAGTAACCCTTTTACATTTTCAAAGATAAAAGCCTTGGGCATTAACGTCCGTATGGCTGAGATGGCTGCAGGAAACATATCGCGTTCATCATCGCTACCTTTCGCCTTACCGCCTAGTGAGAACGGCTGACATGGGGGACCGCCCGCAATAATGTCAATACCTTTGTCAGCATAATCAGCAAATGAGAAATCACGCACATCACCCTGAAAAATGATGTTGCGGTCATAATTCATGCGCAAAGTGTTGCAGGCATCAGCATTCCATTCTATGAAGGCCTGATGTCTGGTGCCAGCCAATTCCAATCCCTTGGCTAGTCCTCCTGCGCCTGAAAAAATCTCAATGCTATTCATTCTCGTTTTTATAATAGTCTTTTGCCTTTGCTTCTATATCCTTAAGTGAAGGGTGTTCACCTCTCAACTTATCTGCCCAAGGACGGCCAGAATGAAGGATGTCCCAATCGGACTTTGCCTGATCATATCTGCCGCTTCCTGGATCGTGGTTTCCAAAACCATCGATACAACTGTTCCATATTGGCTTGTATTGACGAATCAGCGAGGCTTCAACAGTTCCTATCAAATCTGCTGCCGCATCTTCCAGTATCATAAAGCGACATCTGAAATCGTCTATATTAAGGTTGTCGGCCTGACTGATGCTATGATAATGCTCGCTCAGGCGGGAGAATAATTCATTTGACGCGTCTTGCAGGCGTGCTTGCCGCCATCCACGGGGTACTGCCTTACCAACATATATTGGCTGCTCGAAACTAATTCGGTTCGCTTCGTACAAATGCTTGTAGAGAGGGCTCTTTCCAATATAATATAGCGCATATACTCCTGCACCAATGAAATTTTCTGGAGGTGGGAGCTGATGAACAGGCGTTCCGTTGAAGAAACGAATTGTGTCCTTGATTATTTCTGCAAATACCTCAGAGCGGAAAACGTGTTTGGAACGATCAAAAATTGCCTGCATATCTTTATTCTTTGATTTTTGCGATATAGATTTATCGCAGCAAAATTACAAAAAATTCCTCAAACCACAACAAATCGGCAGAAATATTAAAGATTTTTTATAAAAATACCCTGCTGACTGGGCGTAATGCTTTGTGCAGCAGGGTTGGATATGGTAGGATCCATCTGTTTTCATTTAATCACACTCTCAAGAATACTTTTTCCCTATGGTAGGCAAGGAAATCGCGATTGGGGATGTGTTCTATAGGTAGTGTTATCTGCTTTCCTGCAATGTTACCAAAGTGTTTATCGAAATATTCCTTGCTTTCATACTCTAACAGGGTTGAAGAGAGACATATCTTGTAATCGTCTGGAGAAATGGTGATATAGCCTTTATCAAAGGCTTTGTCATAAAGCGGAGAAAGACAGATCTATCGTATATATCATAGGCTATCAAAATAACGCTGCATCTCTTCTGGAGTGCGACATGATATTGTCTCACCATTAGCATATTCGCGACGTGCCTTATTGATGGAACGCTGCATGGCGGGAGTAATTGTCTTATCATCGTTGACGGTGGTCACTCGCACAGATGCTTTGCCACGTATCATCTTCAGAGCACGTTTTATGTCTGCCACAAGCGCATTGTCATCCAGAGTGATAATCATCTGGGCAGGCTTAGCTATGGATGTTGCTGTTGCCATAATCAATATATTATACGTTTTCTGCTGCAAAATTAAGAATAAATTCTTATTCTGCCAAGAAAATCGTAATATTTTTCAAAAAATAAGTTATTTTGCATGTTACACATTGCTCAACTTTTCAGAGCTAAGAACTAAGAGGTTAGCGGTGAGAGGTGAGAGGTAAAGATGTAAGATGTAAGATGTAAGATGTAAGAGTTTAGAGTTAAGAAAAAAGGCTTGCGTGTCTCACGACAGGCAAGCCTATACTTTAACCTTATATTCAAATCTAAAAGACTATTGCTTCATGTATATCACGTTGTAGTTGTACTTACCATCGTTTTCCTGTGTCTTGACAAAGTCTGAGGATGGTTTCACTACGCAGTCCCATGCATTCTTGGCATCGTTGAGCTTGGCGAAGGCATTGACATAACGGCCAGGAGCTGTTGTGAACGAAATGGTGGCCTGGTCAAGCATTGGCTTCAGAGCCTCACGGGTGATGGATTCGTTGTAGTAGTTCCATATCTCGAAGGTGATACCGTCGCTATAGTTATCACGCAGATACTTCAGTATGGCTGCATTAACGCCATAGGTCTTGATACGGATGCCGCCAACCTCGAATGCTACAGTAGCACGAACCTGATTGCCATCAACCTCATAGATTATCTCTTCTGCCTTAGGGCTGTGCTGCTCTATCTCAAGACGATGAGAGAGGACGATGTTCATATCGTCGGCATCACAGTAATACTGGGCATCAACAGGTATAAACATCTCTATGTCGGTGGTATCGCGGATGTGGATGCTCAGCTTTGTTGCGATATAGTCATCAACATCTTTCTTATCATTGACAGACAGGTTCACCTCTACCTCGCCACCATATGGAGGAACAACAACAGGATCTACGACAGGAGCGTCGGTAATCTTTGGCAATACAGTAGGTTCTGGCGTGCCATTCTTTACATTGGCAGGGCTGATACGTACAATCCAATCGTCAAACACCCAGTTGCGCTCCACATCCATATTCTTGTTGGCAGGATATACGTCTGTGCCGTGAGCATAGAAGTCGAAGCCGACATAGTAGAAGCCGTCAAGACTAGCGTCTATCTCTGAACCTGGAATAATGATGTACTCGAAGTGATACTTGCTATCGGTAGAGTTATGGTATGCGAACTGCTCATTGCGTCCGTCTGTTCCCATTGTGGTCATCAGGGTAGTTCCTATATACTGCTTATGGGTCTCATCGTCAGTATATACTGTCTGATTGTCGCCAGAGTTGAAGTTGTTGATGTGCTCATACTGTCCCTCCCACTCTACGATGTTGGACTGATATGGCCACCAGCTGATGACTTCTTCCTTGAGGTTATTGAACACCTGAAGATGATCCATATGGTTGCTGCCCAGACCGATATTCTGATTGTAGCCGTCAACATAGCTTGTCTGGCCCTTATAGACCTGCTGAACCCAGAAGTTGAGCCACGTTACCTTATATTCATTCTGGGCATTAACACGCGGGGTGCTGAAATAGTTCTTTACAAGCTCCGTCTCATTTGGATTAATCTCATTAACATTTGTAGGACGCTCCCAGTTCTGATACCACAGGTTACCGTTCACATTGGCAGCACGCGTACCGAGGGTGGAGCCGATAATGCTGTGACCGGAATAGACAATGAATTCAGAAGACTTAACAGGTTCGACAACTGCATCATCAACAGAAGACTTGTTATCATAGATTTTGTCACAAGAGGTAATGGTCATCGATAATGCGACGACTGGGGCCAATAGCCAATAATTCCATGATTTGTTCATAGCAAAATGAATTTATAGTTATTCGATTTATGTATTTTCGACTACAAAAGTAGCAAAATAAAACACTCTATCCAAATAATAGAGTGTTTATTTAACATAAGATAACATTTCAACGTCCAAAACCTGACGTTTTCGGTCTTGGAGTCGGACTTTGAGTTTGTCTTCGATGTTGTTCCGCTCCGTTATCCTGGTTGGCAGTTTCGACGGGCACTTCTTCGTCTTCGCTACTGCCTGTATAATAGCCCTTAACATCATAGGCACCGTCATCACGTACCCGTTTATGCACGATTTCTTTCTTCTGTTCCTTCCACAGCTGTTCATAATCGCGAACATAGTCTGCCTGTGGAACGACATTGGTATCGAACTGCAGTACCACCATGCTGCTATCCTTGAAATTGCCGTAGCAATAGATGAAGTGTTCTGCGTAGCCGTTGTTCTTTATGGTATTGAAATCGAGATGTACGATACCCTTCTTATGTGGCAGGATGACGATAGGCAGGTCATCACGTGCCACGAGGCATCCGCAGGTAGTCTGAACCTCCTGTATGAAAAGAGGATTCTCTGAGATATTCTCCATCTCATAGTCAACACCCATCATCTCACCCTGCACAACAGGATAATAGTGCCTTACAGGGTCAATAATTATAACCTCAGCCGGCAACAGTTCCTTGCTACATCCGCAGAGCGTAAGCAGGGAAAAGGTAAAAAGAGAAAAGTTAAAAGTGAAAAATAAATGACGACGGAGCATATCTTAATTCTTAATTCTTAATTCTTAATTCTCAATTTTCAATTATCAATTCTCAATTCTTAAAACCCTTCTATTTCATCAATCGCCATTGTACGGTCCTCGGTATTACGGACTATGCTGAGGATGAGTTCGCCCGTGGCTGATGACGGTATTTTAAACTCAACCATTGCACGGTCAGAATTATATGCGAGGGGTTGTGGTACAACCTCCCCTATCTTTGCACCACCGCTGGTGAGTACTATCTTCTGTGGCAGAATGATGTGGAACGGTCCGTTTCTGGTCATCCATATGCAAAGTTTCTTCATGCCTGGCACATTCGGAACAGAGATACGCAAGTCGGGCGTTGCCGACGAGAGCATCTGTCCGCAATGGTAGTTTGACGGCAGTCCCAGCAAACCATCGGTCAATATGCTTATGTCGCTGTATTCCTCATCAAGTGATGTAAGTGGCACGAGTTTCTTTCCCAGCAACAGGTTATCGTTTCTTGTTTCCTCAGCATGCTTTGCCATGAAGTCATAGTCCTTCAGGTATGACCGTACTGTCCAGCATGCCTCACTATACACCTCTGTATTCTTTGCTGTCAAAGCAGCAAGATGGTCGTAGAATTTCTGGTATCCCTCTATATTTCCGGATATGCGCAACAGTTCCAGTCGAGTCAGAGACATCACATTACACAGTCTCTCCATTATCTTTCTCTCATTGCCCGATGTCTTAGGTACTGCTTTGCAGAAAGCATCATGGAATTCCGCAAACTCCATTGCAGGCAGGTAGGTATCGACAGCCTGACTGACACCTCCGTAAATAGGCAGCACCTTACCACGCTTTTCTGTCCATTTCTCCTGGAAGAGGACAAAGTCAGCGATGAGTTTTCCTGCAACAGGATAGCGCTTCTCACAATGTTCTCTTATCAATTCCTCAATATCACTATCCGGATCCTTAAGCAAGTCTGCCAGCACCTTAACATGCATATGCTGCATCGTGCTATAGTCGGTGCCGCTACCGTTCAGGAATACGCCCTTCACATTGCTCCTTGCATACATCTGAAGCCTGCGCTGCATGATATTAAAAATGGGGAATGGTGTGAAATAGTCATCAAAGTTGTTTATGTAGTCCCATACATATACGTGGCTAACCTTATCCGACCATTGCTTGAGAACATGTTCAAATTCGGCAATCTGTACATTTTCTACAGGACAAAGATAATATGTTATGGCACTTACGAGCACTCCCGTATTCTCTGGCAGCTTATGGTCTGGCAGACTCTTGGTGGTACTGTAGCTTGATGTAAAGAAGAGATGATTAGGGAAGAGTCTTGCCAGTCTCTCAATCATATTGCATACCGCAGGCGAGGCATCCTTAGAGGTATTACCAGCATCCTTACACAGGCGACACTGGCAGACAATATCATTATCGTTGGGGAGAATGGCAAAACGGTGGGTATCATTCTCTCCATATGTATTTTCAATATAGCGCACTATATATTCATACAGTTTTGCTGACGAGAAACAGAACTGGTCTTTCGTTCGCTGCTGTCCATCCGTCATTGCATACACCAACGCAGAAGCATCCTTGGGCAAGACTTGTCTGAGGTTGTGACCCCATATTCCCCAGTCGTTGTCAACGCTGTTAAGTCCCAGCTTCTTACCTTGCGAACCCAGAGCATCCGGAAGGTAGATTTCCTTATACTCAAACACGCCGTCACCGTCGCCACCCATTACCTGAGCGCAGCAACACAGTAACGGAACCATCAGAAAGGCTAGAAAGGAAGGAGTTTTCTTCATAATATTCAGGTTTTATTTATTAGAATGCCAAATGCATTTGGAGTGTCAGACTATATACATTACGGTATGAGTCATTCAGTATGCCATCTTTGTCAACATACGGACTGAAATAGGTGTTCCAGTTTCCCGTAAGACCCAGATACAGGTGACGGGTCACAAGATACTGTGCATCAAAGCCAATCATAGCATTTGTATGCGATACGTTCTTCAGCGCCGTCTGCTCGAAGAATGACAGTTCAGGGAACGTACCGACACCTGCCAAGAGTGAGACAGAGGAAATGTTGTCATCATTGATGAACAGCTTGCCTTTCAGACCCACATTAAAATATAAACTGTTTCTCAGCGTTATGACATCGACATTGAGGCTTGTCTTTATGCGCTCAGTCCATGTCTTCTCTACAGACGGGGTTAACAGGAAGAGACTGAATTCTCCCAATATTGTCTCTGTCTCACCTTCATCATTTCTGAGGTATAGATAAGTCTTCGGAGTGCGTCTGTAACCCAGTTTGAGCGAGGGTACCCATCCGTGGTCCATAGTGTAGCTTGCAGAAGCGTTGGCACCAAACTTGTTGAAATATTTTGTCGAGACAGCGGCATTTGCCATTCCGCTCCAGCGATGGTTGAACGTATGTTCCCATTGTCCCATAAACTCCAGTCCCACACCGCCTTTGTCTGTGTCATATTCGTTATTATATCCGTCAACACCCTTGTATCTTACCTGACCCAAGTAGGTGTTCTTCTTCTCCACCCTACTGTAGGCTATTGTTGCTATAGAATAAAGGTGAGCCGTTGTCGAGATTTCATCCACTTTATTATTATAGACAGCATGTACATATGAGGCGTCAATATGGTTTTTCAAAGCCTTGAAGCCCAAATAACGCATATGCTGATAGTACTCTGCCTGTTCTGCGTTGCTCGGCTCGTAGTATTTCTTCTGGTAGTCATAGGCGTTGGCAAAATCCTTCATCAACTCATATGCAAGACCCTTCAGGTAGAGCAGTTCCCTATTCTTTCCGTCATATACCAATGCCGTATCTATTACCATCATGGCAGTCTCAGGCATACGCATCTTCAGCAACTCTCCTGCCCACTCGCTAGCTATTCCGGAATGGGCTGAAATGAACAACGGTGATTCATACTCTCCCGCTTTCCTCTTGCTGGGGTTCACCATTTCCAAAGCCTCTGCACTACGTCCCTGTTGCTGCAGGGATATGGCACGTTTTACCACAAAGTATGGTGAGTCAGGATATTTTTCGTAGCCCATCTCTGCATACTTATGGAACAACTCATCCAGTTTCAGCGTCTGACTCATATTGATACAGCATCTCAGGGCAGTCTCACTCTCAGGGATAGCCCTCAGCAGATCCTCCGCCTCCTTAAGAGCATCGCTGTAGTTCTCTTCCTCAATCAGCACGCGAAGGTGGTTGGCAACGGGTTGCTCATAGGCATAGGCATAGCGCTTCCTGTTAGAATAGTCCATATCGGAAGCCTTCAGGAACAGTTCCTTTGCTTCGTCGTATTTGCTCTGTTGTGCCAGACTGATGATACGCATGGATACGGCGGCAGGCCATGACTCGTGGTTTACAGGCATCAGATCAAGTGCCCTCTGCAGGTGCTGGTCGGCATCAGCCCATTGTTGCTGTTCCATATCAGTAACACCCAGATGCAGCATCATTTCTGCATAGGTGCCCTTCAGTTCTTCGTCGTTAGGGCTGCTTAAGTAAAGTTCCTGCAACACTTTTCGCATAGCATTCTCGTTACCTGTACGCTTCTCCAGTTCATAGAGTTTCATCAGCAGCGGAGTGGTTCTGCCCTGACGTCTCATAGCATCACTCAGGTAAGCACGTGCATCGTCGTAGTAGCCCCTCGTGAGTGAAGTATTGAGCAGATATTGGAGCGCTTCATTGTCGTGGGTCTCGGCATACAGCTTGCCGTACATCTCGTATGGGTCATGAAGGCGTGCATCGGCAGCTGCCTCCTGAAGGAGGTCTGTATATACGCTGCTGGAGGCATTCTTACGTGCTATCTTTAAAGCCTGCGAGTAGTTACCCATCTCTGACAGTATGCCGATAATCTTGTTTGTCAGGGTGGCATTATTGGGGAAGTATATCAGTCCTCTGTTACCAACACCGACAGCACGTTCGTTGTCGCCCATGCGTTGGTATAATTTCATCAGTTCGATGTAATATTCAAGGTTATTCGGGTCTATGTCAATCCATTTCTCCAACTCCTGAGCCGACTCCTCCAACTTGCTTTTCTTCATCAGCTTGCTGATACTGTTGCGATGCAGTTTTACGAGGTCATTCCTTACCACGCTGTCATTGGGATATACGCGTGCCAGACGCTCCAGGGCAGCATCAGCCTCCAGGGTGTTGTGTATCTTGCGGTATAGGGAAATCTTCCTGCGCCACAGGTCGCGGTCGTAGGGCTGGAATTCCAACAATTCGTTAATATAACAGATTGCGCTGCTGTAGTGTTTGGAATCGTCCTCTACATCCACCATAGCACGCTTGGCTCTATAGTGCTGGTCATCGGACTGTATGCATCGTATAAGGTTATAGCGTGCCTCCTGCAGGTGACCTGTCACGTAATAGTAGCGTCCGTTCAGATATCTCAGGTCAGCATTTTCGGGATATATCTCCAGTCCGTGGTCTATCTCACGCTTTGCAGCAGTCCAGGCATTAGACTGTATAAAACTCTCAGCCCTCTGTATATAGTAGGTAGCCAGATGGGGCTCTTCCTGAGCAGCAGCCGTCAGCGTTACGAGCATAAAGGCTATTGCCATCAGACTCCTGAGGATAATTCTGTGTATGGTATTTTCTGTATTACGCATTTGTAGGTTTGTTTTCTTGTTGTTCCTGTGGTTTCTTCTTCTGTTTCTTCACACCAGTACGCTGTATAGGTTTCCATACGGCGGTGGCTGATGATATGAAGTTCCAGTAACCTATGTTTGAGCAGAATGTAACTAAGGGGTGGAATATGAAAGGTTCGATTATTGCCGCAAGCATCAACTTGGCATATGTCCTCTTTCTGTTATACCAGTCCACAGCCTCTGTGGAATAGTCGAACGTCAGCACGCAGACAGCCATCAGTACTGCAAACAGGTATATCATACCGAAGATGATGAATGCTGTGTCCCAGTTAACACCACCGATGATTATCAGCCATATCATGAAGAAGAAGCCTAATATCTCGAGCGTGGGTGCTATGAACTCAAACAGGAAGATGTAAGACAGCGTGATACCTCCGATAGGTCCGTAGTGGAAGTTGAAGAAGAGCTTGCGGTGGTGGGATATAATCTCGAACAGTCCGCGTGCCCAACGTGTACGCTGTCTATAGAATGACTTCAGCGTACTCGGTCCTTCTGTCCAACAGCATACCTGAGGCACCTGTGCTACACGGAATTTCAGACCGCTGTTTTTCATATATGTCACCATACGCAGTAGCATATCCATATCTTCAGCCATTGATGTCTGGTCATATCCACCAGACTTTACCACCACGTCAGTATCAAAAAGTCCGAAGCCTCCAGAGATATTCGGCAGGGCGTTTATAGAGGACCATCCCAACTTACCTACGAGGAATGAGCGCAAATACTCCATCTGCTGGAACAGCGGCAGAATGCTCGACGGCTCTCTGGCTTCTACCACACGTCCGTCACCAATCACACAACCGTTGTTCATAAGCATCGTGGCACTCACACCAATCATCGGGTCATGGCTGTTTATCACAAGCCACATCATACGGTACAGCGCCATAGGCTCTATGATACAATCCACGTCGGTACATACGAAGTACTTGTTACTGCATACGTTAATGCCTGCATTCGAACCGTCACTTTTACGTCCTCCATGCTCTTTGTCAACAACTACGAGTTTGCTGAATCTCGGATCTGTGGATTTCAGCACGCGTTTGATAGGCTTTGAGGGCACCTTCATAGCAACGTCATACGGCACTTCCACCATACTGAACTCTTCAATAAGCAGTTCCATCGTGCGGTCCGTACTGGCATCGTTCACAATGATTATTTCATAGTTCGGATAGTCTATCTGCATCAGCGAATTAACATTATCGATGATGGTGACTTCCTCGTTGTAGGCAGGCGCTATTATTGACACACCAGGAGTCAGCGGCGAGCCCTTCATGAGGTATTTCAGCGTCTTGTCAGATGGCATATCTATCTTAGACCTTCTCTGAGCCCTGTAACTCTGAATAACAAGAAACAGATAGCTCAGCAATATCGCGATAGAATATCCGAATATGATATAACAGAATGTATAGTATGTATTCAACCACATAAGTTTGGTTCAAGGTTCAAGATTCAATTATGAATTATGAATTATGAATTAAATATACACTGTCTCCACCGAAGGATGATAAGCCTGCTCTTTGTCGAGTCTTATCTTTTCCAGCGTAATTGGGTTATTGAAGAATGAGAAGAACTTCTCGTCACGCTCGCTTTTTTGTGCCTCCAGTTCATAGAAGCGCGCCTTTCCCTCCTCTCCATAGTTATACAGACATCGCAGAGCCTCGAAGCGCACGTGCGGATTCGTTGCCTCCTTAAATTCCTCCACAAGCACCTCCAGGCTCTTTCCCGTCGCCATACGTGTGATGGCATGCATGATAGCCACTTTCGTGTCATCAGGCTGCATTATCATGGAGTCCACGAGTATCTTCTCGCCATCCACATAGTGCAGGTAGCCCCATGTGCGCGAAATCTCCTCTATGAGTTTCTTATGGTTATTCTGCTTGAACAGATCTACCAGCTGTGGGCAGTACTCCTTTTGTTCAAAGCGTCTCATCAGCCTCACAAAGACACATTTCGTATTAGGGTTCTTCTGATGGTGAGCCCAGTTGGCAAGATTCGGCAGCCTCACACCGTTCTTTCTGCGGCGCTGAAGCATAAAGCCTATCTCAATCTCGTCGTTGATACAGCAGTTGTCATCAAAGAATGATGTCTCAAAGTAGTCAAGGTCGCTGTCCGAACTTGACATGATGGAGGCATACATCGCCAGACGCTGTACGTATTTGTTCTTTGCCACGCGCAGTTGATTCACCACCCAAGGACTGACGTACAGCCTGAAGGTACGCAACATCGACAACGCATCACGTTTTCTTCTGTAGCTACCCATATTCGTAGCGTTCTCAAGGAATTCGCGCAACGAGAAGAGGTTTATCAGCTGGTGCAGGTTATCACGTCTGCCGTTGGCTGCTTTGTCAGAAATACACTTACTGTATATCAGTTTACAGAAGAGCATCTTCTCCTTGCTGTCGCGAAGTATGTCTTTGTTTTTACTCAGCTCCTCCCCAATTCCCAGCAAATCTATCACTTCTTGACGTGTCATCGTAGGTTTGCAGTCAGCAGACAGTAAATATTCTATCTGCTTGCCGAAACGCTTTTCCAGATGTTTCGTCCTCCTGTTCCTGATAGTACGGTGTCTTACTCTACCAGCCGAAATACTGATAAGGGTAAGAATGCCTATGACGCTGCCCGTTATAAATATAATGGCAATTCTTACCTCTATAGGATACTCACGGTATTCTTTGTAGAGATATGTCAGCCAGTACGTACCATACGCCAGCGCCATGTAGAAATAATATGTCAGCCAAGAAATAGTATTCATTCAGGCCTATTAGACTATCCAGCGGGCAAAGGTAGTAATTTTATTTTGAATAAAAAAAACAAATGTATCTTACCCCTTTTATATTTAAAAAAATGTTATTATTTGGCCAAAAAACTTGCTAATTCAAAAATAATCATTATATTTGCGCCCTGAAATCTATTTTTTTACTTTACGAACAATAAAAAAACAAAATGAACAACGTACCTGTTATTAAGATTGGAATCGTCGCTGTATCTCGCGACTGTTTCCCAGAGTCATTGGCAGTTAACCGTCGTAAGGCTGTTATCGCTGAGTATGAAAAGAAGTTTGGCAAGGAAGGCATCTACGAGTGTCCTATCTGCATTGTTGAGAGTGAGATTCACGCTCAGCAGGCTCTTGAGGACGTGAAGAAGGCCGGCTGTAACGCTCTGTGCGTATATCTTGGCAACTTCGGTCCTGAAATCTCTGAGACCATGATTGCAGACTGGTTCCAGGGTCCTACAATGTTCTGCGCTGCTGCTGAGGAGACTCAGGAGAACCTCATTGACGGTCGTGGCGACGCATACTGCGGTATGCTGAATGCCAGCCAGGCTCTCTCTCTGCGCAAGACACGCGCTTACATTCCAGAAGAGCCAGTAGGTGATGCTGGTCAGTGTGCTGAGATGATCCACGAGTTCCTGCCTATCGCACGTGCTATCGTAGGTCTGCAGAACCTGAAGATCATCAGCTTCGGACCTCGTCCAAACAACTTCCTGGCTTGTAACGCTCCTATCCGTGCCCTCTATGACCTCGACGTTGAGATTGAGGAGAATTCAGAGCTCGACCTTCTCGAGGCATTCCAGAAGCATGCTGGCGACCCACGCATCGACGCTGTTGTAGCTGATATGGCTAAGGAGCTTGGTGCTGGTAACAAGATTCCTCAGGTGCTGCCAAAGCTCGCACAGTATGAGCTCACTCTGCTCGACTGGATTGAGGGTCACAAAGGCTCTCGTCAGTTCGTTGCTATGGCAAACAAGTGCTGGCCTGCATTCCAGACAATGTTCGGCTTCGTACCTTGCTATGTCAACAGCCGTCTGACCGCTCGCGGAATTCCTGTAGCTTGTGAGGTAGACATCTATGGCGCACTATCTGAGTATATCGGAACCTGCATCACTCAGGATGCCGTAACCCTGTTGGACATCAACAACTCTGTTCCTCGCGACATGTACGAGCAGAGCATCAAGGGCAAGAAGTTCGAGTGCGACTCTTACACCGACAAGGAAATCTTCATGGGCTTCCACTGCGGTAATACTGCTTCTTCTAAGGTATGCAGCTGTCAGATGTGCTTCCAGCGCATTATGGCCCGCGCACTGCCAGTAGAGGTTACAAACGGCACACTCGAGGGCGATCTCGTTCCAGGCAAGGCAACCGTTTACCGTCTGCAGTCAACTGCCGATACCAAGCTGCGCGCTTACATCGCACAGGGCGAGATTCTGCCAGTAGCTACACGCTCATTCGGTTCTATCGGTATTTTCGGCATCAAGAATATGAGTCGCTTCTACCGTCATGTCCTCATCGAGAAACACTACCCACACCACGCTGCCGTAATGTTCGAGCACGCTGGTAAGTACCTGTGGGAGGTTCTGAAGTATATGGGCATACCTGTTGAGGAGATTGACTACAACTTCCCTAAGGGTGACTACTACCCAACAGAGAATCC
>ERZ842401.5288-NODE-5288-length-14424-cov-14.380263_pt1 | contig 14424 bp, 13 predicted proteins | sample MGYA00521270_ERZ842401 | MGnify/ENA primary metagenome ERZ842401 (study PRJEB31892, sample SAMEA3878208) | bioreactor metagenome | biome: Moose rumen | place: Sweden | collected 2011-10 | study: EMG produced TPA metagenomics assembly of the PRJEB12797 data set... | reverse complement strand
TTGGCGGCAACGATTGGCGGTCTGGCAGATTGGTTTGCCGTGACCGCCATTTTTCATCGCCCCTTGGGCATTTCCTACCGCACGGATATATTGCGGCGCAACCGCGGACGCATTATGGATGCCTTGGTGACATTTGCCAGCGATGACCTGCTGAGTACGGAAAACATCATGGGCGTCATTGAAGGGCAGAATTCTGCACAGCTGCTGGCGGATTATTTTTTGCACCGTGGCGGCCGTAAGCGCGTTCATGAAGTGGTGAAGGCTGTCATGCTGAAGTCAGTCAATGACATGGACACAAAGCGCATTGCCGGGGAATTGGCACCGGCTATAAAAGAAGGGCTGCAGTCTTTAGCCGTAGAGGATATTCTGCCGGAAATCATGCGGCTGCTGGCGCAGAAACGCCATACGGACAGGCTGCTTGGCAGTCTGGTGTCCATCGGTGAACAGGTTATCGAATCTCCGGCGTTAAAGGCGGCGCTGCTGGAACACATTCGCATCTTACGGGAGAGTTATGAAAAGGATTCTGCTGGCAGAGCCTTTGTACTGGCCTCCATGGGACTGACGGATGAACGGATTTTGTCACTGCTGACGGAGCGTATCAAGGCACGGCTGGCCGGTCTGCAGGCTGGTGTGGCGGAAAGCAGTGAATTACAGGCCGGGCTGGCGGCGATGCTGTTAAATCTGAGTCAGGACGAACGCCTGCGCGACCTGCTGATGGACCGCAAGGAGCAGCTGCTGGATAAGCTGGATTTAGCCGGGGTGCTGTCACGTTGGCTGGAACACAACATTCAGGGGGAAGAACCCTTCTGGCTGCCACAGCTCGAGGCATATACCAACAGCCGCATAGACGAATTTATCAGCTCGCGCTCTCAGCAGGAGCAGTTTGACAAAGCTATCAAAAAAATCCTGCGTGAGGAATTAAATAAGCATCATGTGCTGATTACGGGCATTATCAGGGAACGCCTGAATGAGTTTTCCGATGATGAACTGGTGGCTTTTGTGGAAGGCAAGGTTCAGGACGACCTGCAGATGATTCGCATAAACGGCTCCCTTGTGGGCTCACTGGTGGGGATGGGGCTGTACCTGCTTATGGCCGCAGCCGAAAGGATGTGGGGCTTATGAGTAATGGTTTTAACAAGGCGGATAAAACCCTGCTGGTGGTGTTTATCTTGTTCATAGGCGCTATGGCGCTGCATTTATGCTATCCGCAAAGCATGGCGGCTGACGGACTGCTATTTGCCAGCGAGGCGGCTTTGGTGGGCGGCATTGCCGACTGGTTTGCGGTCACGGCACTGTTTAGAAAGCCTTTGGGCTTTCCGTATCATACGGCAATCCTGCCCCGGCGCCGGGATGCGTTTATCAAGGCGTCAACCTTTTTGGTGCAGCAGGAGTTTTTTTCCAGACGTAAAATTTTTCATCATCTGGAAAAGCTGCATATCATGCCCATGGTCATGAGCTGGCTGAAAAAACCGGCAACAAGCGCCCAGCTGACGGCTAAACTCGTGGATTACGTCAGGGATTTCCTTATACAGCAGAATACGGAAAAGCAGGCAGAAATTCTGGCGGCCAAGGTTCGGGAGTCACTGGCGCGGATTGAGCCGGAGGATTTCTTTGCCTTGTGGGGCGGCTGGCTGCGCCAGACAGGCAAGGACAAGGATTTTGTCATGCGTGTAGCCGGCTACTGGCATCAGCAGGTTCAGGGAGAAACGGCCAGAAAACAGATTCAGCAGCTCCTGGAGGCGTACGAAGAGGAAAAAGTCGGGGAAAATGCTTTTGCCAGACTGATGGCAGGGTTTGCTCAGGCTATTGACCTCATAAATTATGAAGAGGCGGCGGAGCTCATTCAGCAGCAGCTGCTGGCCATGCTGCAGGAACTGGGGACACGCGATTCCAAACTGCAGCAGGATATTTTGGCGCTCTTTTATGAAAAGGCCGTAGTGCTGAATCAGGACCCGCAATTCCATCAGCTGACCCATGAGCTGAAGGACAGCCTGCTGAAGGATTTGCCTTTGGAATCGGCTATCCGGCAGATGCTGGGCCATTTGCAGCAGCATTTTCTGGAAGATAAGGCCCGTGAGGTAGACCCCTTGGCCGAACACATGCCGGCTTTGCGCAGCCGTCTGGAAGAACTGGTGGGGGAAGAATACGAGCGTACCCTGCAGTTATTGGAAAAGGATGAAAAACTGCGCAACACCTTAGGCGGTTTCCTGTACGATGTGATAGCCAGAACAGCTCTGCATGCGCAGGCGCTTATCGGGGTTATCGTCAGGGATGTGCTTTTGCGGCTTACCGACGAGCAGCTGAATCATCTGGTCTACGATAAGGTAGAGCCGGATTTGCTCTGGATTCGCATGAACGGTTCCATAGTCGGAGCCGGCATAGGCCTGATTATGTTCGTGCTGCTGCATATTACAGCAGTGTAATTGGGTGCTTTGTCCGTGGGGAAACATGGATTTTTAACCACAAGTGTGCTAATATAGGTAGCGTGAGACTCAAAAAAGGAAAAAAGCGGCACAGCCGCTTATCTAGGAGGATATTATAATTATGGCAAGATTATTTGGTACTGATGGTGTTCGTGGTGAGGCTAATGTGAGCTTAACGCCGGAACTGGCTTATCGTCTGGGCCGTGCGGCTACGATTTACTTCGGCCGTGATACGGAAGAGCAGCCGCTGATACTCATTGGCCGTGATACCCGTCTGTCCGGTGAGATGTTTGAGGCTGCCCTGACAGCAGGTATATGCTCTGCCGGCGGCCGGGCTATGCTGGCTGGTGTGATTCCTACGCCGGCGATTGCTTATCTGGCACGCCGTCACAAAGCCAAGGCCGGCATCGTCATTTCCGCTTCCCACAATCCTTTCCATGATAATGGCATTAAGTTCTTCGGCGGCGACGGCTACAAACTGCCGGATGCTGTGGAAGATGAGCTGGAGGGCATTGTACATCAGCTGGAAAATGATGATAATCTTGCTCGTCCTACGGGAGACAAGATTGGCCATATTGAATACCGTACTGATTTGCTCAACCAGTATATCGAATTCGTTATCAGCACCTGTCAGGAACGCTTTGACGGCATGAAGGTCGTATTGGACTGTGCCAACGGTGCTGCTTACGAAGTCATGCCCAAGGTTCTGCGTGAACTGGGGGCAAAGGTCAAAGTCATTCATGCCCTGCCCAATGGTGTAAATATCAACGACAACTGCGGTTCTACACATTTGGAATCCCTGCAGAAGGCTGTAGTGGAGAATAATGCTGACTTCGGTATCGCTCATGATGGTGATGCTGACCGCTGTCTCTGTGTGGATGAGAAAGGGCAGGTTATTGATGGCGATCACATTCTCGTAATGTGCGCTCAGGATATGATTAAGAAAGGTACGCTGCCCCATAATACCGTTGTGTCCACGGTTATGGCCAATATCGGTTTCCATAAGGCCATCAAGGAAGCCGGCGGCCGGGTGGAAGTAACTCAGGTCGGTGACCGTTATGTTCTGGAAAATATGCTTAAAAGCGGTTATAAAATCGGCGGCGAGCAGTCCGGCCATATCATCTTTACGGACTACAGCACCACAGGTGACGGCCCGATTACAGCCCTGCAGGTGCTGGCATCTCTGAAACGCAGCGGCCGTAAGGCTTCGGAATTGACGGCGCTGATGACTACTTATCCGCAGCTGCTCGTCAATGTCCGGGTGGCAAGCAAGGAAGGCTGGGAAAACAATAAGGCCATTGCCGAAGCTATCGCCAAGGGCGAGGCGGAACTGGGCAGTGATGGCCGTATCTTAGTGCGTCCCTCCGGTACGGAGCCGCTGATCCGCGTTATGGCTGAAGGCCCTGACCAGGCACAGCTGGAAACCATCTGCAATGCCATTGCTGATGTAGTCAAAAAAGAGCAGGGCTGATTTATGAAGCAGGCAATCCTATTCGCAAGTTTCGGTGTAGTAAATGCTGAGGCCAGAACTGCCTGTATTGACGCGGCAGCAGCGCAGATTGCCGCAGCGTTTCCAGATTATGAAGTGCGGCAGGCGTATACCTCGGTGTTTATAAAAAAGAAACTGGCCGGACAGGGCGTTCAGGTGGATTCCCTGCCGGAGGCGCTGGAAAATTTGCATGAAGAAGGTTTTACACGGGTCATTATTCAGCCGGGGTATCTGACTGCCGGGGAAGAGTATGCCAAAAAGGTGCAGGCTGTAGTTGAGGAGTTTCAGCCGAAGTTTGCTGAGCTTATCATTTCCCGGCCCCTTATGCAGCGTCAGGAAGACTGTCAGGAAATGCTGACGGTTTTGCAGGCGATTTTTGTTTTGGAAAGCGGCGACGAACTGGTACTGGTAGGCCATGGTTCACCGCATCAGCATAATCCGGCTTATGAAAACCTGCAGTTTCTGGCCGATGAAGCTGGCCTGCCTGTCCATATCGGCGTTATTGAGCCCACGGACACGCCGGATTTTGCCGCGGTGCTGACGCGTCTGCGGCGTAAGCGCGCCCAAAATATTTTGTTGGCGCCGTTGCTGCTGGCAGGCGGTGCGCATGTCAATGAGGACATTGCCGGTAGTGAGCCGGAGTCATGGCTGAGCCGTTTGCAAGCAGAGGGCTTTAATGTCCGCACCAGTCTTAAAGGGCTGGGGGAGTATCCTGAGTTCCAAAAACTTTACGTACAGCGTATAAACGAATTGAGATTATAGTTAGGTAATAGCCCATATCTATAAACTATATTCACATAAAGTATTTTTATTTTTGAAAATATGAGTTATAATAGTTTGGTATAAGTCTATATAAATAGGCAAGGGATGCCTAAAAATGAATGAGGTGAGGTTATGTCACATCCAGTAACAACCAATCCGTTGATTATTATGTTAATCAACATGACGGTGGTTTTCTTGGTGCTTATCGCGTTGGGCTTAGTTATCAATTTAATTCATTATATTGACCCGACAAAACCCAAGGCAGCACCGCAGGAAGAAGCACCTGCACCAGCTGCTGAGCCGGAGGCAGTAGAAGCAGCCGCTCCTGTTGTTGAGCAAGGTCTTTCTCCCGAAGTGGTAGCTGTTATTGCAGCTGCTGTAGCCAGCATGGGATATGGTGCTGACAGTGTTCGGGCTATACGCCCCTTAGAGCGTGACAACTGGAAAAATTCCGGCCGCAGTGTGTTGCAGAACCGGTTTTAAGGCAGGGAAGGAGGAATTATTATGGAATTATTGCAAGCTTTTGTCGTTTCCCTGCAGGCTGTTTGGGCAGACAGTGGTTTTTCTGCCTTTACCATGGGTAACGGCATTATGATTCTCGTTGGTCTGGTGCTCTTATACATGGCCATTGTCAAGGAATTTGAGCCTTTGCTGCTGGGGCCGATTGCTTTTGGCTGCATTCTGGCCAATTTTCCCCGGACGGGGTTCTTTACGGAGCCGGGACTTATGCAGGCTATCCATTATGGTATTGCCAATGAGATTTTCCCACCGCTGATTTTCCTTGGTATCGGCGCTATGACGGACTTTGGTCCGCTGCTGGCTCGTCCGGTTACTTTGCTTTTGGGTGCTGCTGCTCAGATTGGCGTGTTCGTGGCGCTCGTTGGCGCTATGCTGCTTGGGTTTACGGTGCAGGAGGCAGGAGCTATAGGCATCATCGGTGGTGCTGACGGCCCGACGGCTATCTACCTGTCCATTCAGATGGCACCTCATCTTTTGGGGGCGATAGCCGTAGCAGCTTACTCGTATATGTCACTGGTGCCGCTTATTCAGCCGCCGGTAATGAAGCTGCTTACCACGCAGAAAGAACGTGAAGTGACTATGGAGCAGCTCCGTCCTGTTACGAAGTTTGAGCGTGTCTGCTTCCCGATTGTGGCAGCTATTATCATCAGCTTGCTGCTGCCGCCTATCGCATCTTTGCTGGGCTGCCTGATGCTGGGCAACCTGTTCCGTGAATCCGGCGTTATGGATCGTCTGTCTGACACAGCGCAGAACTCCCTGTGCAATATCGTTACCATTTTCCTGGCTACCGGTACTGGTATGACCATGAATGCTGACGATTTCCTGCAGCCGGCAACGCTGCTGATTATCGCGCTGGGATTGGTAGCCTTTATCGCCGGTACGGCTGGCGGTGTGCTCTTCGGTAAGATTATGTGCCGTGTATCTGGCTGGAAGATAAATCCGCTGATTGGTTCAGCTGGTGTATCCGCTGTACCGATGGCTGCACGTGTCAGCCAGGTAGTGGGCATGAAGGCTAAGCCGGGCAATTACCTGCTCATGCACGCCATGGGCCCGAATGTGGCCGGTGTTATCGGTACGGCAGTAGCTGCCGGTACGATGCTGGCCATGCTCAAATAATCGGAATAAATAATACTAATTGGTTTAAAAATAGGCCAACCGCCGTCAAGTCTTACTTGACGGCGGTTTCTTTTCGTGCTAACATAAATCTTGTGGTATAATTGCCGCATAGTAGTATGATAATCTATGATTATAATTCATAACGATAATAACTTAATGTTATTATAAGACGTAATTGATGTAATTATAGCTATTATTTATCTATGGGCAGTTAGACCGGGAGTTAAGAATCTGTTGCCGGAACCGAAAATGGGTCGGCACTGATGAGGGAGGATTTTCCATGATTGATATTCTCGACCGCGTGCGCAACAAAGAGTTGCAGAGCAAGATTGTCACGGCGGAAGAAGCAGCAGCTTTTTTCAAAGAAGGCATGAATGTTGCAACCAGCGGATTTACCGCTTCGGCATATCCGAAAGCTATTCCGCTGGCACTGGCTGAACGGATGAAGAAAGAGCCGTTCACCATTAACCTTTGGACAGGCGCTTCCACTGGCCCGGAGCTGGATGAAGCCCTGGCAAAGGTTCACGGCATTAAGAAGCGTTTGCCCTACCAGACGGATAAGGACTTACGCAATGAAATCAACGACGGTTCGGTAGATTATCTGGACTTGCATCTTTCCGAGTCGGCCCAGCTCAGCCGTTGCGGCTATCTTGGCAAAGTGGATGTAGCTGTTGTTGAAGCCTGTGCCATCACGGAGGGGGGCAACATCATTCCGACGACTTCACTGGGCAATGCCGCTTCTTACGTACAGAGCGCTGATACGGTTATCGTGGAAGTCAATATTTCTCAGCCGCTGGAACTGGAGGGTATGCATGATGTCTATACCCCGATGGATCCGCCCAACCGTCTGCCGATCCCTATCGTGAAGGCTACGGATCGTGTGGGGACGCCTTATATTCCCTGCACCCCGGATAAGATAAAATATATCGTTCCTTGTGATATCCCCGACCATACGCGTCCGCTCAAGGCCATTGACGAGGATTCCCGGAAGATGAGCCAGTTCACGCTGGACTTCCTCAAGAAGGAAGTAGAAGCCGGCCGCATGCCGAAGAACCTGCTGCCGCTGCAGTCCGGTGTAGGCAACGTTGCCAACGCTGTTATGGCAGGCTTCGTTGATTCTGATCTCAAAGATTTAACGGTTTATACCGAAGTTATTCAGGACGGTATGCTTGACCTCATCGACGCCGGCAAGCTCCTGATAGCCTCCGGCACGGCCTTTAGCCCGTCTCCTGAGGGCATGGCGCGTTTCTATAAGGATGTCGCCAAGTATAAGAAATACCTGCTTCTGCGCCCGGAAGAGATTTCCAACAGCCCGGAAGTTGTTCACCGTCTCGGCGTTATCGCCATGAATACGGCTATCGAAGTGGATATCTACGGTAACGTAAACTCCACTCATATCACGGGTACCAAGATGATGAATGGTATCGGCGGCAGCGGCGACTTTGCCCGTAATGCGTACCTTACCATCTTCTATACGCCGTCTGTTGCCAAAGACGGCAAGATTTCCGCTGTCGTGCCCATGTGCTCGCATATTGACCATACGGAGCATGACGTGGACATCATCATTACGGAACAGGGGATTGCTGACCTGCGCGGCAAGGCTCCACGTGAGCGCGCACTCGAAATCATCAACAACTGCGCTCACCCGGACTACCGTCCGATTCTGCTTGATTACTTCAACAGAGCAACGGAAGCAACCCACCATGCTAATACGCCGCATATTCTGGAAGAGGCACTGTCCTTCCACGAAAGATTTGTGGCAACTGGCAGCATGAAAAAATAAACTATAATGTAAATTAAAATAGAACTGTATGAATTGAATAGGAGGCATATCCTAATGAGCACGGAAAAAATCAAGGCTGAGCTGGCAAAATATGAGGCCAGTGTAGAAAAAGCAGTAGCACGTTTCCCGGAGCGTCCTCATCTGCCTGAGCAGCGTCTTTATACGCCGCTGGACATCAAAGGCGATGATTACGCTGATGAAATCAGCTTCCCAGGTGTTTATCCCTTTACGCGTGGTGTACAGCCCACCATGTACCGTGGCCGTTTCTGGACCATGCGTATGTATGCCGGCTTCTCCACAGCTGAAGAGTCCAACAAGCGTTACCGTATGCTGATTGAAAACGGTGCTACGGGTCTTTCCTGCGCCTTCGACCTGCCAACTCAGATTGGTTACGATTCCACTGACCCGATTTCCGAAGGTGAAGTTGGTAAAGTCGGTGTAGCTATTGACTCTCTGGCTGATATGGAAACCCTCTTTGACCAGATTGATTTGGGCAAGGTTTCCACGTCCATGACCATCAATGCACCGGCTTCTGTCCTTTTGGCAATGTACATTGCCGTGGCTGAAAAGCAGGGCGTTCCGGCAGACCAGCTCCGTGGTACGATTCAGAACGATATTCTGAAAGAATACGCAGCCCGTGGCACGTATATCTTCCCTCCGCGCCCGTCCATGCGTCTTATCACGAATATCTTTGAATACTGCTCCAAGAATGTACCGAAATGGAATACTATTTCCATCTCCGGTTACCATATCCGTGAAGCAGGCTCCACGGCTGCACAGGAAATTGCTTTCACCATCGCTGATGGTATTGCTTACTGCGAAGCCGCTATCAAGGCTGGCCTGAAGATTGATGACTTTGCCGGTCGCCTGTCCTTCTTCTGGAATGCACATAACAATGTGCTTGAAGAAGTGGCGAAGTTCCGTGCTTCCCGCCGTATCTGGGCTAAAGTTATGAAGGAACGCTTCCATGCAGAAAAGGATAAATCCATGATGCTGCGTTTCCATACTCAGACCGCAGGTTCAATGCTGACGGCTCAGCAGCCAAACAACAACATTGTCCGTGTTGCCTTGCAGACGGCCGCTGCTGTTATGGGCGGCACCCAGTCCCTGCACACCAACTCCCGTGATGAAGCACTGGCTTTGCCGACGCAGGAATCCGTTACGATTGCTCTGCGTACCCAGCAGATTGTAGCTTACGAAAGCGGCTTGGCTGATGTTATTGACCCGCTGGCTGGTTCCTACTATGTAGAAGCCATGACGGACAAGATTGAAGCCGAAGCATGGGATTACATCAAGAAGATTGATGATATGGGCGGTGCTGTTGCTGCTATCGAAAAAGGCTATATCCAGAAAGAAATTCAGGATTCCGCTTATAAATGGCAGATGGATGTTGAATCCGGTGCCCGCACTATCGTTGGTGTCAACAAGTTCCAGATGGAAAATGAAGAACCTCCTAAAGACCTGCTGAAAGTTGATGAAGCTGTTGGCGAACGCCAGAAGGCCAAAGTCAACGCCATGAAGGAAAAACGCGACAACGAGGCTGTTAAAGCCGCGCTGGCTGACCTCAAGAAAGCCTGCCAGGATGAAAACGAAAACCTTATGCCGCATATCCTTAATGCCGTTAAGACCTACGCAACGCTCGGTGAAATCTGCAACGTTATGCGTGAAGTCTTCGGTGAATACGAGGCACATGTAAGCCTGTAATCAACAGCGTAGTTTTAGCTTGGAGGAATACAAAATGGAAAAGAAAATCAGAGTTCTTGTTGCCAAACCGGGCCTTGATGGTCATGATCGTGGTGCGAAAGTAGTTGCCCGTGCCCTGCGTGATGCTGGTTTTGAAGTTATCTATACAGGTCTGCGCCAGACGCCGGAACAGATTGCCGAAGCTGCCCTGCAGGAAGATGTCAACGTTGTTGCCATGAGTATCCTGTCCGGTGCTCATGGACATCTCTTCCCGAAGGTGGTTGACCTTGTTCGCGGCAATGGCATGACTGATACCCTCATCATTGGCGGCGGCGTTATCCCCGATGGTGATATTCCTGCCCTCAAAGAAGCAGGTGTTGCCGAAGTATTCACGCCGGGCACGCCGACCAGTGATGTAGTAAACTTCATCAAGGAACATGTAAAACTCTGAGGAAGTAAGTAAATTGGTGTTAGGAGGGGGCCGAATACAAACTTTCGGACACCTCTCCTGACACTATTTTAATGTAATACTACCGAGAGGTGGTGACAAAGTTGGATATTGCAAAAGAATTACTCAAGGGTAACCGTCTGGCACTTTCCCAGGCGATTACGGCCATAGAAAACGAATATCCCGAAGCCACGGATATTATGAAGGAAATCTATCCTCATACCGGACATGCCTATGTCTTAGGTATTACGGGGCCGCCGGGAGCAGGCAAGAGTACCCTGACTGATAAAATCACCAGAGCCTGCCGTGCTCAGGGCAAGACCGTGGGCATCGTGGCAGTTGACCCCACAAGTCCGTTTACAGGTGGCGCTATCCTGGGTGATCGCATCCGCATGAACGACCTTACTCTTGACGATGGAGTTTTTATCCGCAGTATGGGCACCCGGGGCAGTTTGGGAGGGTTATCCCATAAGACTGCCGATGCCGTAAAGGCAATGGATGCTTTTGGAAAAGACATCATTATCGTTGAGACCGTTGGTGTTGGCCAGTCAGAAGTAGATATCGTCAAAGCTGCCGATACTACCATGGTGGTGCTTATCCCCGGCATGGGTGATGACATTCAGGCGATCAAGGCCGGGATTCTCGAAATCGGTGATTTGTACTGCATCAATAAATCTGACCTTGACGGCGCAGACAAGCTGGTGCGTGAAATCAATATGATGCTGGATTTGGACAGCTTTATGACGGACTGGCGGCCGCCCATTACCAAGGTGATTGCCAGTCAGAATGAAGGTATAGAAGAACTCTTGGACACAGTGAAAAAACACAGGACGTATATCGAAGGCAATGGCGAACTCAAGAACCGCCGCACGAAACGTACCCGTGATGAAATGCTGGATATTCTGAACAGCGGTATAAACAATTATGTCAAAAAGCAGATTGTGGACAGCGGCCGTTTGGATGATTATGTGAAAAAAATCCGCGCCCATGACACTGACCCCTACACAGTAGTGGGGGGCTTGCTGGACGAGATGCTAAAAAAATAATTTACATATTTTTAGGAGGTTGTGCATTATGTTTAAGGTATTAGGTGTAGACCATATCGGTATTGCTGTAGGTGACTTGAAGGAAGTGGGTGCTTTCTGGGGCGATATGCTGGGGCTTCCCAATAACGGCGAAGAAACCGTTGAGGAACAGAAAGTAACCACGGGCTTTTTCCCGACGCCGAACGGCAGTGAAATTGAACTTTTGGCAGCTACGTCTGATGATTCACCGATTGCCAAGTTTATTGAAAAGAACGGTGGCCGCGGAGGCATTCAGCACATTGCCCTGCGTGTGGACAACCTCGAAGCTGCTCTGGCTGATCTTAAAGAAAAGGGCGTGCGCCTTATTGATGAAAAGCCCCGCAAAGGTGCCGGCGGTGCTAAGATTGCCTTTGTACATCCGAAAGCCTCCCATGGTGTTCTGTTGGAACTTTGCCAGCGTGACTAAGTTGACAGGTCAATTTGATACCAAGTAATAAATTGGTCTTGCAATTTTCTTACAAATGGTGCAAAATATAGACTGTGGAACATAAAAGCTAATTATGGAGGTATATAATGGCTACTGTTCAAGAAAAAATTGATTTAATGCATGCCAAAAAAGAACATATCATGCAGGGCGGTGGGCAGGCCCGTATTGACAAACAGCATGAGAAAGGCAAGCAGACAGCTCGTGAGCGTATTGCCAAATTGTTTGATGAAGGCACGTTCGTAGAGCTGGATATGTTTATGAAACATCGCTGCACCAACTTCGGTCAGGAGAAGAAAGAGCTGCCCGGCGAAGGTGTAGTAACCGGTTACGGTACAGTTGACGGCCGTCTGGTTTATGCGTATGCGCAGGACTTCACCGTAGAAGGCGGTTCTCTGGGTGAAAAGCATGCGCATAAGATTTGGAAGGTTATGGATTTGGCCATGAAGATGGGCGCTCCCTGCATCGGTATCAATGATTCTGGTGGTGCGCGCATTCAGGAAGCTGTTGACGCTCTGTCCGGTTACGGCGGCATCTTCTTCCGCAACACGGCCGCTTCCGGTGTTATTCCCCAGATTTCCGTAATCATGGGGCCCTGTGCTGGCGGTGCTGTATACAGCCCGGCTATCACGGACTTTATCTACATGGTAAAGAACACCAGCCAGATGTTCATCACCGGCCCGGCGGTTATTAAATCCGTTACGGCAGAAGAAGTAACTGCTGAAGCTCTGGGCGGTGCTATGACGCACAACACGCGCAGCGGTGTGGCTCATTTTGCCGCAGAGGACGAAGACGACTGCATCAAGCAGATTCGTTACCTGCTGTCCTTCCTGCCGAGCAACAATATGGAAGATGCTCCGATTATGGAGACCGGCGATGACCCCGACCGTCAGGATGAAAGCCTGAACACGGTTATTCCTGACAACCCGAATGCACCTTACGACATGAAGGATGTTATCCGTTCCATTGTCGATAACGGTGAATTCTACGAAGTGCATGAGCATTTCGCTACCAACATCATCTGCTGCTTTGCCCGTTTCGATGGCCGCAGCGTTGGTATTATCGCTAACCAGCCGAATGTAATGGCAGGCTGTCTGGATGTAGACGCTTCGGATAAATCCGCCCGTTTCATCCGTTTCTGCGATGCCTTCAATATTCCTCTGGTCAATCTCGTTGACGTACCGGGCTTCCTGCCGGGCGTTGACCAGGAATACAACGGTATTATCCGCCATGGTGCGAAGATGCTGTACGCTTACAGTGAGGCAACGGTTCCCAAGGTTACGGTTATTACCCGTAAGGCTTATGGCGGTTCCTACATCGCTATGTGCTGCCGCGAACTCGGCGCTGACCAGGTTATGGCTTGGCCGACTTCGGAAATTGCCGTTATGGGTCCGGCCGGTGCTGCCAACATCATCTTCCGCAAAGACCCGGATAAAGATGCTAAGACTGCAGAGTATGTGGAAAACTTCGCTACGCCGTACGTTGCTGCTGAACGCGGCTATGTAGATATGGTCATTGAGCCGAAGGAAACCCGTCCGTGCATCATTACGGCGCTTAATGCTCTGGCCAGCAAACGTGAAGTTGGTCCGGCTAAGAAACATGGGTGCATTCCGCTCTAATTCGGAACTCGGAGGTCTTTACCATGAAAACTGAAGCAAATGGCGCTTCGCCAGAAGTGGTGGCAGCTATTACCGCTGCTGTACAGATGATGATGGGCAACAAGGTTATAGCTGTGCGCATCAAGCGCAGCGATGTCTGGGCTATGTCCGCCCGTGGCGGTCTGGCTCGTCCGTTTTAAATCCTGCTGCATGAATCTATGATGGGGGAATAATGAATGAAAAAGTTTAATATCACCGTAAACGGCACGGCTTATGAAGTCGAAGTTGAAGAAGTAAAATCCGCTGTAGCAGCTCCGAAGGCTGCTCCGGCTGCACCGAAAGCAGCTCCGGCACCGGCTCCTGCCGCTCCGGCTGCACCGAAGAAGGCTGCTGTTGCTGCCGGTGCTGGTGAGCATTCCATTGATGCTCCGATGCCGGGCAAAATCGTGAAGCTCGTTGCCAGCGAAGGTCAGGCTGTTAAGGCTGGCGAAACGCTGCTGATTCTCGAAGCCATGAAGATGCAGAATGAAATCGCTGCTGATGCCGATGGCGTTGTTAAGACCTTCAACGTGGCCGCTGGCCAGAGCGTTAAGGCTCATGAATCTCTGGTTATTCTGGGGTAATTCAATAGTGAATCGGAAAAGAGCACTGCGGTGCTCTTTTTTGTGTTTGCAGGGAAAAAGGCAGCCTAAGGAGAATTTTATAGTGGTTGAGGTGGATACATAAATGTTTTTTTGATAGTAAGTATGCTCCACATGCGTGGGGATGAACCGCCCTGCTGATTCGCCATCGCCAGCTGATTCAGCGTATGCCCCACATGCGTGGGGATGAACCGTCTATTTTGACCGTAACCAATACTGGCTATGGGTATGCCCCACATGTGTGGAAATTTGGGCATAAAATATTTATCAAAAGGGGATGATTTTTTTGCCTAAGAATTTGAAGGAATTACCGAAATTAAGAGATAGTATTAGTTACTTTTACCTTGAACATGCAAGTATAGAGCAAAGTGATTCTTCGCTTATGCTACATCGTGGCTCATAACACAAGAATGACCCAAAGCACCACATGTTGTACCATTTCAAGTTATCCAA